>Ga0114999_10008394_pt1 | contig 11518 bp, 11 predicted proteins | sample ArcticOcean_MG_C_3_FD_89820 | JGI IMG/M metagenome (GOLD analysis project Ga0114999, IMG submission 89820) | Marine microbial communities from western Arctic Ocean - ArcticOcean_MG_CB8_126 | ecosystem: Environmental > Aquatic > Marine > Oceanic | place: Arctic Ocean: Canada Basin | collected...
TAATGTTAACGCGACCATAGATTCAACGATAGGAACGGCTCTAGGTAGAACACAAGGATCGTGTCTTCCCCTGCCCTTCATCACAACATCATTACCAAAAACATCAACAGTTTCTTGAGATTTCATAATTGTTGCAGTTGGTTTGAAGGCTGCTCTAAATATTATGTCTTCACCATTACTTATACCACCTTGAATACCACCTGAATTGTTTGTGCGTGTTCTGACACGATCACCTTGCATGTAGAAACCATCATTATGTTCGGACCCTCGTAAAGTTGTGCCCTTAAATCCAGAACCTATTTCAAATCCTTTGCAAGCCGGTATGGATAAAATAGCTTTCGATAAATCCGCTTCCAATTTATCGAACACAGGCTCGCCTAATCCTATTGGGCAATTCCGTATTACACACTCAATAATTCCGCCTAAGGAATCCCCGTCTTTTCTTGCTGCTTTTATTGCATCTATCATTAGATTTGCAGAATTTTGATCTGGGCACCTAACAATGTTTGATTCTATTTGGGCAAAAGATAATTTTTCTATATTAACTTCACTGCTTATTGTTGAAATAGTTTTTACATAAGCTAAAATTTCTGTACTATATTCATTTTGCATAAATATGTTTGCTACTGCACCAGAAGCAACTCTGCCTATAGTTTCTCTTGCCGAAGATCTCCCTCCACCCTTCCAGTTTCTAATGCCGTACTTAGCTTCGTAAGTGAAATCTGCATGGGAAGGCCTATACAGAGATTTCATTTCTTCGTAGTCTTTACTACGTGCATCTGAATTCCAAACACAAATTGAGATTGGTGTTCCTAATGTTTTACCCTCAAACACGCCAGATAATATTTCAGCTTTGTCAGATTCTTTTCTTTGAGTCGAAATCTCACTTTGTGCAGGTTTGCGTCGGTCTAATTGTTTTTGTATAGGATCAACCGACAATTCTATTCCAGGAGGACAGCCGTCTATAACGACCCCTACAGCATTGCCATGAGATTCTCCCCATGTTGTTATCCGGAATGATTTTCCAAATGTATTACTCAATTAGTGCACTCCTTAATACCTATCATTTGTATTATGTGAGACGTATTATTATATTTGTATTTTATACTATATCGGTATTTATGTTATTGAACACAAGCTTGGGATGAACACCGGTGGAAGCCTTTTTCATTCTGAAAATGAGAGTTTCCATGTCCCAAGCTCTAGTTATTTAAATTAATGGAGCGTTTTTTTGAGACTAATTAAAGATGTTGCTGCTGATTTTGGAATCGATCCTGATTTATTAATTCCTTTTGGTAAATATAAGGCAAAAATCCCTATTTCTGTAATGAACAACACAAATAAAAAAGGGAAACTTATTGTGGTTACCGGTATAACCCCAACTCCTGCAGGAGAAGGTAAAACTACAACTGTAGTTGGGCTTACCCAAGGAATGGGTAAATTAGGTCTTAAAGTAGCCGCTACTTTAAGAGAACCATCGTTAGGCCCTATTTTTGGTATTAAAGGAGGCGGAACTGGAGGAGGCAAATCCTTAGTTGAACCTCAAGATGAAGTAAACATTCATTTTACAGGTGATGCTCATGCCGTAGCATCTGCACACAATTTATTAGCTGCATTAACAGATAATGTTGCACAAAGAGGCCTTATACCAGATTTTAATCCAGGAAAAATCACTATAAGGCGAGTGACTGATATAGAAGAACGCTCTTTAAGACAAATTGTTTCTGGAGTAGGTGGTAAAAACAATGCTCCTATAAGGGAAACGGGATTTGATATAGTTGCGGCATCGGAAGTAATGGCCATACTTTCTCTAGCCTCCGATTTAGAAAATCTCAGGGAAAGACTGAACGATATGGTGGTGGGATATAAAACGACTGGAGAACCGGTTACAGCGAAAGATGTAAAGGCAGTAGGGTCAATGATGTCATTGTTGAGGCATGCTATTTATCCTAATATTGTTCAAACTACTGAGGGGCAACCAGTTTTCATACACGCGGGCCCATTTGGGAATATTGCACATGGTTGCTGTTCAGTCATTTCAGATAAAACCGCACTTAATTATGCAGATTATGTGCTAACTGAAGCAGGATTTGGAGCCGATCTAGGATTTGAAAAATTCATGCATATTAAAGCCAGACTTAATGATTTAGAACCTCATGCAGCAGTGATTGTTGTGACGACTAGAGCTTTAAAATATCACGCCGGGATCGCTGTTAAAAATCTAGCTGATCCAAATACAGATGCTATTAAAAAAGGTTCTTCTAACCTTACTCACTTAATTTCAGCGATAAAAAGTTTTGGACTCCCATTAGTAGTAGCAATCAATAAATTCCCAGATGACAATATAGAGGAACTTGATTTAATTAAGACTTTGGCTTTAGATGCTAATGCAGATGCTGCAGAAATATCAGATGTTTATTCTTTAGGTGGGGACGGAGCTATAGAACTTGCAGAGGCTGTCATAAAAGCTTCGGAACTCAAACCAAAGATACAATATATGTATGAATTATCTGACACATTAGAAGATAAAATAAATTCTCTTGCAACAAAAATGTATAATGCGAAAAGTGTGAATTACTCGCGTCCTGCAAGAAATATGTTGAAACAATTTTCCGAAAACGGATGGGGAAACCTTCCTATTTGTATGGCTAAAACTCATCTTTCGATTTCACATAATGCGTCACTTAAAGGATGTCCAGAAGATTATGTTTTTAATGTTTCAGATGCTAGGATTTCAAAAGGTGCGGGATTTATATATCCTATAGCAGGTAATATAATGACTATGCCTGGGTTACCCTCAAAACCTAGAGCACTTGATGTTGATTCGCAAGGGAATATACTTGGGTTATAGTTTAATTGGAGAGATGAATGGCTACTTTAGGTTCTACTGGAAAAGCTGATGCTAATCGTTTTAATGGCAAAAAAAAATTATTGTTAATACCTCTTATTCCTATATTTCCGGATATGGAGAATGACATTTCAGATCTTTTAGATAGATTCTGGGCTGAAATATTTTCACAAGTTGGAAATATCGAAAGTGTCTTAGGTACGGTTAAGCATGTTTTTCATGAAATGATTCACGAAGAAAATGAAAATGGGATTCAAATTTTGTCACAAGTTTATCCGAGAAGTGCGAATTTCCTTAAGGAATATATTAATTCAGGAGCCAAATTAGAAGCTTTAGAAGTCCCGGAAACATGGATGGAATTAACTGATTGGCAAAGATGTTTATCTATTGGATTAATAAGCAAGAAAGTATTTGATATTGCATCAAAAAATTACCAAGAAATATCTATTAAAAGAACTAAACAGTTGCCCCAAACAATAAATGATTTAATGGAAAAAGATGAAGTTGGATTGTTATTTATATCAGAAGGTCACGCAGTACAGTTTCCATCAGATATCCAGATATTTTATGTTTCACCACCTAGTGCTAAAGAATTGAAAGATGTAATGGCAGAAAGAATGAACAAGCAAACCCCCTAAATCTATAAATCGGAAATTTTAATTTATAGATTTTAACCAAGTAGAAAAGTCAGTTATACAATCAGCAGATATTTCATGTGCCATCTCATATTCTTTATAAGTTACATTATGCCCAGATTTCAGAAGTAAATCTTTACTTTTACGGCCTTCTAGTACATCAATGATATTATCCTTAGATCCATGAGAAATAAAGAAATTTCTTTTTGGAGTTACATTAGAAATATCAGTAATCAATCTTGAACTTAAAGCAGCGATACCGTTTAAGTTTCTATTTGTTGTGAGGGCTAAATTCATAGCTATCATTCCACCTTGGGAAAACCCTCCTAATATGATTGGAGTACTCGAAATATCAAATTGATCTATTAGATGGTCGATGGTATTTGCGAGTAATTGTGTACTTGATTCAAGTTGATTTAGATAGTTTGGTGTACCTATTTCAAACCAAGCAAATCCAGGGGTTCCAAATTCTGTTATTTTTATTGGTGCATTAAGATATATATATAAATATCCTGGCTCATTTATATATATGGATAATGAGGATAAATCATGCATATTACTTCCATACCCGTGTAATAACATGACAGTTTTTGTGATTGGTGTATTGTCCTTGATTTCTGGAACTATGGATGTATAAGCTAGATATGTGGTTTTATTCATTTAAGGATTCCGTATAGATATGGTTGATAATATTTTTAATTATGAAGCAACGACGGTCTGCGTCAATGATACGATGAGGCTCGGAGAACTTCTAGGGAGACATCTTTATAAAGGAGATGTATTGTTACTAGCTGGAGACCTCGGTTCAGGAAAAACAATATTCACTAAAGGAATTGCAAAAGGGTTAGGTTCAGATGATTTAGTGAGAAGCCCTACATTTGTTATTGTGGCGGAGTATTCTGCGAATATTCCTATTTATCATATGGATTTATATAGGCTTTCCGAATCTAGTATGTTTGACAATCTTTTTTTGGAAGAATATATATATGGAGATGGAGTATGTATTGTTGAATGGCCAAATCAAATAGCAAATATGTTTCCAGACTACAGTCTTCAGATTCAAATAAATCATATTGATGATTTGACACGGCATATTGTTATTCTAGGATCTAGTATGCGCCATAAGGATTTATTTAAAGAACTGAAAAGATTTAGGTTATAAAATGGAACTTTCTATTGATACTACAACTAATGTAACTAGCCTTGGATTGTCTTTTGAAGGAATTCTAAAGGCCGAAAAAATTTGGATTTCTGAAAAGAATCAGTCGGTTGAACTAGTTCCATATATTATGGATTTACTGAAATCGTATAACTTAAATATAAAAGACTTAAAAGCTATATTTGTACTTAATGGGCCGGGGGGATTTTCTTCTGTCCGAATAGGGATTAGTGTAGCTAAAACATTGGCATTCGCATCTAATATACCTTTGGTTTCCATACCTAGTACTTTGGTAGAAGCGTATCCTTATATTGATATTGCGTTAGGTAAAAAAATTTTCCCTCTCATTCCAGTAGGACGAACAAGAGTTTGTGGTGCTGAATATGTATCATTACAAGATGACGTAAAGTATAAGGTTTTTGATTTGCATTCATCTAAATTAGAAATAAACCCTGAAATTCTTTATTGTGGAGAAGCAGTTAAATCATTATTGGATCAAGGTTTCCTTACTTCAGATCACAATATGGTTATTAAGGAAGTTCCAACGAGGCTGTTATCCGTCATATCAAAATTGGGATATAAAAGACTTTCTGAAAGCTTGACTGTTGATCCCATATCATTAGAACCTATATATCTATCTAGTGCGCAGATAGAATCAGCTGAAAGAAATCGAATTAAAAGTATTAACGAAGGAGATAATTAGTGGAAAGAACTCTTGTTTTACTAAAACCTGATGCTATACAAAGAGGATTAAGTGGGAAAATAATATCTCGACTGGAAGATAAAGGATTAAAGTTAGTCGCAATGAAGCTTATACATGTTGATGAAACTTTGGCTTCTAAACATTATGGAGAACATGTTGGCAAACCATTTTACGATTCACTTGTTGGATTTATAACCTCATCGCCTTTAATTGCATTATCTGTAGAAGGTAAAGATGCGGTTCATGTAGTTAGGAATTTGATAGGTGCTACAAATCCAGTAGAAGCACTTCCAGGAACTATAAGAGGTGATTTTGGACTTACTATAGGAATGAATTTGGTTCATGGTTCAGATTCAGTGGAATCCGCCGAAAGAGAATTGGAGATATTTTTCAATAATTCAGAATTGCTTGATTATGGACGACAGATTGATGACTGGATTATTGAATAGTGTCATTAGCCATAAATCTAATACGATCACCTTTGTTTATTAGAATAGATTCGATAGCGTAAAATTCTCTGAATTCTCCTGCAAACATATGAATTATTAGATCTCCGTAATCCAATAATCCCCACCCGCTGTTGCGATCTCCTTCTTCGTGATGTAAAGGGAGCTGGATTTTTTTTAAAGAATTTTTGATTTCTTCTGATACAGCACGCATTTGTCTAGGAGAATGGATAGTCAATACTATGACATGATCCGCAAACTTTGGTTCCTCAGTCATTATGTAATGATCTATATCATTAGCTTTCATTTCTTCGGCACAGTCGAATGCTAGCCTTGCGCCTTTTTCTATTCGTTCTGTATAATTTTTAGTTGTACTCATATTAATTAAATCCTATTATATATATAGGATATATACATTCAACTGGAATAATCAAATATAAAAAAAAATTATGGTCAAATCAAAACGTATTATAGTAGCTATGAGTGGTGGAGTTGATTCTTCAGTAGCGGCATTATTATTAAAAAATCAAGGCTTTGATGTTATCGGTGTAACTTTAAGGTTATGGTCTCAAACTGAAGATGGCTCAACTACAGTCAAAACAAATAGGTGTTGTTCTGTAGAAGATGTAGAAGATGCCCGGCGAGTTTGTCATACATTAGGAATTCCTCATTATTTCGTTAATTTCGAGAAAGAATTCCAAGAACATGTTATTGACTATTTTGTTAATGAATATGACACAGGCAGAACCCCTCATCCTTGTTTAGCTTGTAACGATAAAATAAAATTTGATTTTTTGTTGCGGAGAGCTTTATTTTTGGATGCAGACTATATTGCAACAGGGCATTATGCTCGATTGCGATCGGCAGAAAATGGACAAGTTCAGTTATTACAAGGAATCGATAAAAATAAAGATCAATCTTATGTTCTTTATACACTTAACCAAACAGAGCTTTCTAGGCTTAAATTTCCTGTTGGGGAATACACGAAAAAAGAGATCAGAGATTTTGCTAGAGAAGCATCGTTGCCAGTTGCAGACAAACCTGATAGCCAGGAAATATGCTTTATCCCTACTGGGAATTATAGAGAATTCGTAAAATTAAGAGTAACTCCTAAACCGGGAGATTTCATTGATGTTTTTGGTAATGTCCTCGGGCAGCACACAGGGATACAATTTTTTACTGTGGGTCAGCGAAGAAAACTTAATATGCTTTCTCAAGATGGGAAACCAAGATTTGTGCTACATATAAATCCTGAGACAAATCAGATAACTTTAGGAGATGATGTGGATCTTTACCAAACTACTTTCATATGCGATAGGCTTAGCTTTACGTACCCTATAAATACTGAAGAAAGGTTATCAGTAAATGCTCGAATCCGATATAAAGCCAACGATGCTCCGGCTACGGTAAAGGTTATTGGCGAAAATGCCGAAGTTATATTTGATGAACCGCAACGGGCTATAACTCCAGGTCAACCTGTTGTATTTTATCTGGGAAGTGAAATGATTGGGGGAGGTATTATTAAGCATCCAATTATAAAAAAAACAACTTCCCAACTTACAATCTAATATTGAGGTGTTGATGGATTTAAATGGAAAAAATGTATTTATAACCGCTGCAGGACAAGGTATAGGACGGGCCATTGCGGAACGATTTATTAAAGAGGGTGCCTATGTTGTTGCCGCAGATATTAATCCACACACATTAAATACATTGCAGGGATCTCAAAATTTGGTATTGGATGTCACAGACAAAGCTTTTTTGGAAAAAGCTATAAAAAGTGAGAATCCTGATGTTTTAGTTAACTGTGCGGGTATTGTTCACAGCGGAACAATAATGGACAGTACCGATGAAGAGTTATCATTTGCTGTAGATCTAAATGTAAGATCTATGATTAATGGAATAAAAGCTGTTATCCCATTAATGCAGGAAAAAAAATCAGGTTCCATAATTAACATAGCATCTGTTGCATCATCAATTATGGGTGTTTCAAATAGATTTGTATATTCGACAACTAAAGCAGCAGTAATAGGATTAACTAAATCTGTCGCAAAGGATTTTATTGATACTGGGATAAGGTGTAACTGTATTTGTCCCGGAACGGTTGATACCCCTTCACTGCATCAAAGACTTAAGGATACAGGAAATTATGAATTATCTATGAAACAATTTATAGATAGGCAACCTATGGGAAGAATCGCACAACCATCAGAAATAGCCTCATTAGCATTATATTTAGCTTCAGATGAAAGTAAATTTATTACAGGTAATTCTCACATAATTGACGGTGGCATGGTTAATGGATAACCTGACATCTTTAAAGTTAGAAAAGCAGTTAGCAGGACAAGGGATTTCTCTCATTGCAGGAATAGATGAGGTTGGGAGAGGTTCACTAGCAGGACCAGTGGCAGCGGCTATTGTTGGATTTCCTATTGATGTTGAAGAAGATAAGTTAGCAGAGGTTACAGACAGCAAGAAATTATCTTCCCGAAAACGAGAAAATCTTTCCTCTGTGATATCTGGTGTTGCGGTAATTTGTGAAATCGGATTTTCTTCAGCTCAAGAAATTGATGATATTGGAATTGTTAATGCTACTAAATTAGCAATGAAAAGAGCTTTAGCCAAATCTGTTATAAGGCCAGAATATTTATTGGTAGATGCATTAGATTTGTCGGAACTGAAAATCCCTTGTAAGGCAATTATTAAAGGAGATCAGATCAGCACCTCAATTGCGGCAGCATCAATCATTGCTAAAGTATCAAGAGACGCATTGATGACTAGCTTCAATGATTTGTATCCTAATTATAAATTTGATGCAAATAAAGGATATGGAACGAATATTCATATTGAAGCATTGAAAAAACACGGCCCCTCCCCTATTCACAGGAATTCATTTGCTCCAATATATAATTTAAAAAACGATTAAAAGTTTAGGAGGAAATAAATTTATATGCGAATTGAAGGTATTTATTTGATTGTTGACCCAACTCTTACAAACGGAAGATCTATATTTGATATAGCTCTTTGGTCTATATCAGGAGGGATATCTGTTATTCAATATAGAGATAAGATTTCTGACAGATCAGAATTTTTGGAAAACTCTTTTAAATTGAAAGAAATTTGTGATTCTAATCAAATCCCCTTTATTGTTAATGATGCTGTTGATGTTGCAGTACTAACTAATTCTTATGGAGTTCATTTAGGACAATCTGATTTACCTATTCAATATGCTCGAAAAATACTTTTGCCAGATCAAGTAATAGGACTTTCTAATGATGGTATACAGCAATCAAAGGAATCGGAGATTAATGGTGCGGATTATGTCGCAGTAGGGGCGATATATCAGACTAGCTCATTAGGAAAATCGGGTAGAGCCCCTGTCGGATTAAAAAACCTTCAACAGGTAACTAAATCTATTGCTGCTCCCGTAGTAGCAATAGGTGGAATTAATGAAAACAATTTGCATGATGTAAAAAAAACCGGAGTGGATGCAGTATGCATAGTATCGGATATTACTTTGGCAGATACTCCAGAGCATAAAGTAAAACAACTTTCAAAAATATGGACTGAACTTTAAAATACTTTATGGATTAGGTACTTAACTTATTGATTTTTTTGACGATATAAAAGAGAATCAATCAGTTAGTTAATTTTAAAATAAACAGAGTTAGGGGAAATATAATAATGGAAGAAACTCAAATCCAAATTATTGCAATTATAGCTTCATGTATATCTTTAGGGTTTGCTGCTTTTTTAGCTTGGAACGTTGTTAAACAAGATGAAGGTAGCGAACAAATTAGATTCATTGGCAAGGCAATCCAAAAAGGGGCAATGGCATTTTTATCCCGTGAGTATAGATTACTTGCAGGGTTTGTTGTTGTAGTAGCTATTATTTTGGCATTATTTATTGATTATGATATTTTAGGTCGAATTGGAGATCCCTCTGAATCCGTGCCTGGAACAGCCATAGCTTACTTAGCTGGAGCGATAGGCTCAGGGTTTGCCGGATTTATTGGTATGAGTATTGCTGTTAGAGCTAATACCAGGACTACCGTACAAGCTATGAAAGGATTAAATCCAGCTTTAAGAGTCGCTTTTAATAGCGGGACTGTTATGGGACTTTCAGTTGTCGGACTAGCACTTATTGGTATTACTTTGATGCTAATGGCTTTCAATAATGATGTTGGGATTATTGCAGGATTTGGCTTTGGAGCTTCTTCAATAGCTTTATTCGCAAGAGTAGGTGGAGGTATATTTACTAAGGCTGCTGACGTAGGTGCAGATTTAGTCGGTAAAATTGAACAAGGTATTCCGGAAGATGATCCGAGGAATCCTGCTACTATAGCGGACAATGTTGGTGACAATGTTGGTGATGTTGCAGGTATGGGAGCCGATTTATTTGAATCATATATTGGTTCTATTGTCGCCGCTGTAGCTCTAGCCAGTACAGCAGGAGCTTTGACTACTGGACAATCTGACTTGATGCTATTTCCACTACTTGTTGCTTCAATAGGTATCATAGCTTCTATATTAGGAACATTTCTAGTTCGTACTGGTGAAAATGCTGATATGGGACGCCTTCTCTGGTCATTAAGAACAGGAATATTTTCAGCCGGAATATTAGTTCTTATAGGAACTGCGGCAGTAATATTGGGTGGCAATAAATTTTTTCATTTGAATTTAGATTTCGATCTTTTTTATGTAGTTCTAATAGGACTTGTTGCCGGTCAATTAATCGGAACAGCTTCGGAATACTACACGTCTTATGAATATAGTCCTACTAGAAAATTAGCAGAACAGTCAGAAACTGGTCCGGCTACTATTATAATTGGAGGATTAGGCTTAGGTATGATGAGTACTGTCATTCCGGGCATAGTGATTGTTGCAGCGATGTGGGGTGCATATGCATTAGCTGATGTATATGGAATAGCATTAGCTGCAGTTGGTATGCTTTCTACTTTAGGAATAACGTTAGCAACTGATGCTTATGGGCCTGTTGCAGATAATGCTGGAGGTATAGCTGAACAAGCAGGGTTAGATCCAGCTGTGCGAGAACGTACAGATGCTTTAGATGCACTTGGTAATACTACCGCAGCTACTGGAAAAGGATTTGCTATAGGATCTGCAGTTTTAACGTCATTAGCGCTTATGGCTGCGTATGCAGGGGTTGTCAAAGAAGCAAGTGGACAAGCATTAGAGTTAAATTTAACGAATCCAGAGGTAATGATAGGCCTTATCATTGGTTCTATAATGCCTTTTGTTTTTTCAGCATTAACAATGCAAGCTGTTGGTCGAGCAGCATATGCTATGGTTCAGGAAGTTAGGCGACAATTTAGAGAAATCAAAGGTCTGTTAGAGGGAACGGCTGAACCTGATTATGCTAGAGCAGTTGATATAAGCACTGCCGGAGCTATGAAAGAGATGGTGCTACCCGGTATAATCGCTATTTTAGTTCCTATCCTTGTTGGGGTATGGAGTGTTGAAGCACTTGGCGGGCTACTAATGGGATCGATCGCTACAGGTTTTCTGTTTGCTATTATGATGGCAAATGCAGGCGGAGCTTGGGATAACGCGAAAAAATATATTGAATCAGGTAAGCTTGGTGGTAAAGGTTCGGATCAACATTCTGCCGCTATCGTAGGAGACACTGTTGGAGATCCTTTTAAGGATACTTCGGGCCCAGCATTGAATATATTATTGAAATTAATGTCTATAGTCGCTTTAGTA
>Ga0114999_10008395_pt1 | contig 11517 bp, 8 predicted proteins | sample ArcticOcean_MG_C_3_FD_89820 | JGI IMG/M metagenome (GOLD analysis project Ga0114999, IMG submission 89820) | Marine microbial communities from western Arctic Ocean - ArcticOcean_MG_CB8_126 | ecosystem: Environmental > Aquatic > Marine > Oceanic | place: Arctic Ocean: Canada Basin | collected...
AGTCGCTTATGATTGGATGGCGGAATCGAGGTCGATGATAGCCCCGGGTAGGGTTGGTGCTTTTTTGAAGCGGTGTTTACGGAGCATCATGATGAGGTTCGCCATGTCGCCGTGCACAGGTGCTGTGAAATCTACGGCTGTATCAGTAATTGGATGTGTAAATGCAAGATACGCAGCGTGAAGTGCTTGCCGTTGTATCACGAAATCAGTTCGTGGCACATCGAAAGGAACACCTCGTGGGATGATATTGGCAACTTTTAGATGTTTGCCGCCATAGATATCGTCACCAACAATGGGGTATCCAAGATGTTGCAAGTGCAATCGTATTTGATGTGTTCGACCAGTTTTTAAATCTAATTCCAATAACGTAAAACCGTCGTATATCTCCCGAACATGAAAGACAGTAACCGAAGGTTTTCCGGTATCGTCCCATCGCACAGCGTAACCATCTCGTTTTGTTTGGTGTTTACCAAGCGGGACATCTATGGTATCTGTCAGTGGTTCAACTTCGCCGTGCACAACTGCAAGATATCTCTTTCGAGTTTTTCGTTGTTCAAATTGCTTCCCAAGACGCCAGTGCGCTGTGTCAGTTTTGGCTGCAACCATCACGCCAGTTGTGTGTCTGTCGAGGCGGTGAACAACGCCTGGTCTTGCGAATTCTTCACCAACCGAAGAGAGTTCGCCGCTGCTGACGTGTTGAAAATGCCAAGCAAGTGCATTGATGAGCGTGCCAGATTTGTGCGACCTCGCTGGATGCACAATGATGTCATCATCTTTGTTGAGAACAATGAGGTCGTTGTCTTCATAGATGATTTTTAGTGGAATTTCTTCTGCAGGAATTTCTGAGGAGGGCGGTGGAGGAAGAATGACGTTGATAACATCATGCTTTTTAAGTTTTGTCGAACCCTTCGGATTTCTTCCGTTTACCGTTACCATTTTTTCTTCAATGAGTCTTTTTAAACTTGTGCGCGAAAGAAATGGGATTCGAGTAGTAAGGTAACTATCGAGTCGCCTATTTAAATCTCTGGAAAGGGTAAAAGTTGCTTCGACTACAGCATCGTCATCCGCGCCTTGTTTTTCGTACGCACGAAACAGCGCATCGCTATCGATGTTGCCACCACCATCAAGAATTTCGTCGGACCGATCGCTCGGCGTATCCATCACTCTGTTTCGGGCTTTGTGATGTCTGTTAAAACATCAATGCTGGAGTTAACTGGCGTAGGATCCCTAGTGAGTACCTGATTGTTCCTTGCAGAAACATCAGCATCTGTTGGCAGCGTTGTCGCTTCAACTAGGATTGCGATGGAGTTAGCCCGTGCTAGCGCTTGGGTTGCAAGCGCTGGGTAGAGAACATCTATACGGGCAGCAGCGGTTTCATAAAATTTCTTCGCGGATTCAATATCACCACGAGATTCTGCTATCGCAGCGCGCCCATTGAGGGCACTGGCGGTAAATAAGGCTGAAGCGTCTGACTGGTCATCCATTGCAACGACTTGGCCGTACAAATTGTCTGCTTTTTTAAGATATAAAATGCGGTCTTCATCAGAGAGTGAAGTTGAAATATCCGCGTTGGTGCCAATAGTTTGGTTAAGAATAATCGCTCGAAGGTACGCATCGCCAGCGGTTAACAAACCGAGTTCTTGAATCGAATCAATATCTGAATACGATTGTGCAATGTCTTCGTGCGATGCAGGTAGTCCCGTTGCGCTTGCTTCAATATATGCAATCCATGCTTCTGCTCGATGCGCAGTTTTGCCTTGTTCGTACCGAACGAAAAACAAGTAAGAAACAATAACAATCATGATAATCAGTAGGTAACTTGGCCCCTTCGTTTTTAGCCAATGAACGAAATCCTCGTTCACTTGGGTTTCTGAGAGGTCTGCAGTTTGAATATCTTTTAATCGATCGCTGTCCATAGGGTATTCCTTTGAGAATCGTACATTCTATGCGATGAGGTAGATGCTCGCAAGATAAGTTCCACCTAGTCCAATTAATCCCTGAGCTACTTTAAATGTAGCCGATCGAGCGAATGTTGGAGTTGTAGAAGGCAAGAGGCTAAATATCGGGGGTCGCCCTCGGATTGCATGAATGCAGGAGCAGTTGCAGCAAGCATAAGGCGTCTTACATCGACGAGATTGCTGTAATCGTCGTCAACATACATGCCAAGGGCCCTTCGGGCAGAAGCCATCGACGACACGGGCTTGGTGGCTTTGAGGCGTGTGTTGTGCCCCCAAAGTTGACGTTCTAGGTAGACGGCGTCTTCAATCCAGTGACCAGCATGTACTTCTGCGAGGTCTATTAACGCAACTTTTGCATCGGGCTTATCGCTACGGCACATGGCGTTTGCCAAGTGTAAGTCTCCGTGAAGCCACTGGTCTATCCGGCGCGATCGCCAAATTTCCATGAGTATGTCGAGTTTTTTTCCTATCAGTGAGTGCATTTTTTTCCACGTCGATTCTTTTTCGATATGGTTTTCTCTCACGCTTTTTTTTGCTGTTTTTAAGAGTGTTTCCCAGTCTTCCCGTCTTCCTTTTTGGTTTACGGGGAAGGAGGATGCTTTTTTCGTAAAGTGGGCTGCTGCTTGTGCAACCCTCTCTATGTTGTTTGGTTCCCAATGTTTGCCAAGGGGGCCAAAGGGGAACCGCTCAATAATCATCCAAGTTAGGTCATACCCGTTGAGTTGCTCACCACTTGCAAGGAGTAGAGGAACCACGCTATCTGGTTCTTGCATTTGACGTGTCCACAATAATTCGCGTTGATTCACCGGAAGTTTAATAACGACTTCCGTTTCTTTATCTTTATCATTCCATGTAGCAAAAGCCGTTGCCGCGCCACCACGTTGCCAATCGGTGCGAAACCAGTGAATGTTGTCTAGGCGATTATTAGTTTGTTTTCTGAGAATAGGTTCAAGTGAACAAGCAAGAGCGGAGGGAATGCTGCTCTTAGAAGATTCAATCATGCTAGCTTCTCCAATAGAACTTTCACACAATTAGAGTACGCCAAAAAAGGGAATGAGGCAAGTCTTTCCTTCTAGGGGTTGCCTTTATTGTCCTGAGAACGTAGTTTACGGCGAGTGAAATCAGCTCTATGGGATGTTTTGGTACTCGACTTGGATGGAACGCTATTGTGCAGCCAAGGTGCGGTATCGGATCAAAATTTGCATGCGTTGGATATTGTGCGGGATCATGGCATAGAAGTTGTTGTTGCAACCGGCAGGAGTTTCAGTGAATGTAAGCATGTGTTGCATGAAATTCAGCACTTGGGAGTATGTATCTCGGCGGGTGGTACACAGTTAACAGATAGCGATGGCAATGCGTTGTTACGAGATGTTGTTGACGTCTTGGTTGTACAAGAAGTTACGGAACAAATTATTGCAAGCGGATATCGCTCCTTGCTTTTGAAAGATGCCACCGTTTGTGATACCCAATATGTACTTGTTGGTGATGCGTCCCTTCACGAGGCATCAACGTGGTGGTTTGATTCGCTGGGTATTTCGACTATTGAAGTCGAAACTATGGACGAAGATCCGTGGCCGGAGCACACGCTGCGAGTTGGAGCAATTGCAAATGAAAGTGATTTGTTGCCGATAGCGACACAGTTAAAAGTATCATTAGAGGGTCGAGCGAAATTGCAGCATTGGTCAGCGGTAACTTCTTCACAAGCAACAGGTTCATCAACGCATCTTCTTGAAGTGTTTGGAAATGAAGTGAGCAAGTGGGCGATGCTAGAGCGATACCTCGGTGAAAAATTAAAACGAGAGCGAATCGTTGCAATCGGCGATGGGCTTAATGACATTGAAGTGCTACGCGAAGCGGGGCTTTCAATCGTGATGGAAAATGCAAATGAGGAAGTGCAACAATATGCCGATGTTCTTGCGGGACATCATGACTCGCACGGCTTTGCAAACGCAATGCGCCGATGGATAATCCCTGAGGGTGTTGCATGAGTACCTCAAGTGAAATGCAAACGACAACTTCTGAAACTTGGCCAATACCTTCAATTATAAATGGCATACAAGAACTTTTTGACTCGTGGATATTATTCGCTCCAGAGTGTGACCCATTTTGGCCGGAAGTTTCTCTACTGGGGAATTTTCGTCGAGTTCCAACCGCAAAAAGGGGCTTAGTATTAGCAATTGAGGCGGGTGTGCCTGCAGTGGTCTTTGTTCCAAATCGACAATTGGTAAATGCATTTACATATGTAAAAAATATTCACATAGATTTTCCTTTGATTTTAGTAGTTGAAGACCATCCAACCCTAGCGCCGCAAGTGCTGCCGCGAGAAATTGCAAAACAAGCCGGACTTTGCGTGATCGAGCCGTGCGATTCGACAGAAGTAACATATTGCGCCAGTGCATCGTCTTCCTTTTCTTCTTTACTTGGAGAGCCGGTGGTTTTACTATTACACCATAGTTTGCTTGCTAGTTCTTCTTCAAAAGATAACTCCAAGGATCCGGAAGTGCAGCAACGTTCGCCGCAAAGTGAAACGAGTTCGCCGATTCACTTATGCAGGAGAATGGAGTTAAATCGTCAACGAACGCTGCCAAGCCCGGGGGAACGAGTTGAAGTTGGATTTATAACGATAGGTGGTTCAGATTTATCGTTGAAATATCTTGTAAGTGAGTTGCAGTTGCTTGGTCGCGTTCCTATGTTGAACTTGCGTCTTGTCAATCCTATTGACCATGTTCCAGTTGAGCGATTGTTATCAAGGTGTCGGCATGTTGTTGTTCTTGAGCCACGTCCTGGAGAAGTGGAACAAGAAATAATACGAATTGCCCAAGCGATGCGCCGTGAGGGTAGAGAAGTAGCTTCGATATGGGGCAAGGAATTGCCTCCATTTGATCCAGAACTGCAACCGGTGAAGGTTGCGGTGAATGCAATACATCCGTCAGTCGTTGCTCGTCTAACACAGCATTTATTGCATGATGCTTGTCCATCGGCAAATGTGAGTGAGCAACTCTCGTCGGAGTTTTCTGTATTCGATGTTGATTCAGTGGACCGTGTCCCATTTGGAACAAATGGCGCCTTAGATTTATTAAGAGAACGGGCAACGCATGTTCTTTGTAATTCGGATTCTGATTGCGAAGTCGTTATCGACGGTGATGTAGTCCAAACAGGTGAAGGCAAAAAAATATTCGTTGAAACCTGGGGAGAGAATAGGTTTGTTTCAGATGGAATACATGTAATACGTGATGCTGTTTCTCATGATGAAACGAGAGTGATCATTGTTTGGCGAAACTTCGAAATAGGAAGCGCGTTGCTTACAGTAGTCGAATCAATTCTACCTTCGAAAAATGATGATGGTAATCGTGTAGTCGAAGTGACTATTGATCAGGGTGAAGAAGTAGATATTGCAATTGAATCGGCCAGCCTTCAAAACAGTGTGACGGTGATTATTGTGACAGATGGCGAAGAACCACACTTTGATTTGTCACGGCTATCTATGGCTATGCAGCAAATTGACCAACTTGGCTTTCGCCCACAACACGCCATTGTAATTCCTATTGAACAGATGACGCCAGTTCGGTTGGTTCCAATTGATCCATGGAAAGCTCAAAACACTTCGTCAGCAATGTTACTCGAAACTTCGTTCACAACAAGATGGCTAAAACCAGCATATCGTAGGTGGCGAATTTCATTTCGACCAATCTTAGAACGTGCTGAAGTAACGAGAAACAAACCGCCAGTTAGAGTTGTCGCTGAGAGTAACGTTGGATTGACCCCTCCAAAAGTCATTCACGGCTCTTCTCCCTCTTGGCGGATTCATATAGCTGGCTCACGTGGGGACCAGCCCGGAGTTGTTGGAAACATTTTGATTAAAGCGGGCATTCAGATGGATTACGAAATTCGTGTGCAATGCAATAATCGCTTCGTTGGGCCTGGTCGCCGTGCGTGGACTCAATTACTTTTTACTCGAAAGCAAACAACAACTTCATAGAGACCGCTCATTGGTTCAATCCCATGGGGCGAGGCGGATGTGTTACTTGGATGGGATCGAGAAGAAGTCCTTAGGGCGGTCGATACATTGGGTAGCCTTCGTGTTGGTTCTAGCGATAGAACATTTGCGATTGTAAATACAGATTTGTTCGAACACCAAACATCGTTCAAGGAATTACACGGCGATTCATTGACTTTAGATAGCCAAACTTTATCTTCTTCTTGTAGGGATGACGGATTAATATTGCGAGGATTTGCATCGCTAGCAAGATACCGTTTTCATAATGAACGACTTGGCGATATTGTTCAGCTTGGTATGGCTTTTCAACTTGGGTATATTCCTGTGACTGTAGATGCTATTAATGTTGCTGTTGCAACAGCGGAACAAGGCGGTTTTGCTCGAACGGTTGAAGCGTTTGATTTTGGTAGAAGGATTGCCAGCGATTCGGATTCTATATGGCAACCAATTAAGGAAGAATCGCAGATTGATTTGGAACGCCTTGAAAAACGATGTGTTCGTGATTTGCACAAACATGGTCGCAAGGGAGTTGCGCAGGCAGAAATAGTGAAGCGGCTATTGCGGCAATCTAAACAATCTCTTCCTGGTCTGTTCGAAACTGCTGAGGGGAGGCAGTGCATGACTGACATGTTTAATGCCATCCGAAGATGTATGTTGTGGGGTGGCGAGGATGTTGCAAAACGCTTTGTGAATTTAATTTATCAAGTGTATGGGGTAGACAACGCAGAAAATGGAAGGGCGTTAGCCCGTAATGTAATTCTTCCACTTGCGGAGTCAATTTTGATTCGAGAACCAATTTATTTGGCGAAGTTAGCGAGAAGCCCAGAAGTTCTACGCCGAATTAGAAAGCGTTTGAATGTTAGACACTCCCGTGGCGATATTTTAAAAAGACGTTTTTTGTCACGATTTCGGCTTCGTTTATGGAATTGGTCTTTGCAGGTAGATATGCGAACGAGCGACTGGTCATCGGTTATGGTTTCGGTGCTTGGAAGATTCATTCCGCAAAGATGGCGGGGGCATCGCAGAGACCGAGCAGTACGGGAAGAAATTATTCATGCTGTTAATAAAGCGATAACTTCACCCGAGCAATATGAGAAATGGGTGTTGACGTTTCAAGCACTAAACAAGCTGGCGCTCTCTGGGGAGTTGCACTCTTCGTCGTTAGAAGAAATACAAAGAATTATCCAAGATTAATTTGGACATGCTCTCTTTTAAGTTGCCCGCAAGCCGCGGAGATGTCTCGTCCCCGACTCGCTCTAATGTGTGTGTTGACCCCAGCTTTCATGAGTATTTCTTGGAACCTTCGCACTTGCTCAGTTTTTGGTCTTGTGTAGTCGAGTTCGGGCACTTCGTTGTAGCGAATCAAGTTAACATTGCATCGCAATGTTTTGCAAAGACCGACGAGTTCTTTTGCGTCTGCTGTTCGATCATTGACGCCCCCAAGAAGTAGGTATTCGAGTGTAATTTCTCTTCCAGTTGCATCGAAATAGGTACTGCATGCTTCGAGAAGATCTTTAATTGGCGAGAATCTTGCCCATGGAATAAGTTGTTGCCTTACTTCATCGTTTGGAGCGTGTAAACTAAGCGCGAGGGTTACGGGGACATCAAACGCTGCAAGCTTTTCAATAGCAACCGGAAGTCCAACTGTTGATACAGTGATTTTTCTCGCACCAATGCCGAGTCCCCAAGGCGCATTCAGAATTCGTATGGCGCGGGTGACGGCATTGAAATTTGCCAGAGGTTCTCCCATGCCCATGAATACGACATTTGATATATCGTTTCCTCCTAATTCGATAACTTGCTCGACAATTTGTCCAACATCGAGACTTCCTTCGAGGCCGCCTATTCCAGAAGCACAGAAGGTGCATTTAACGGGGCAGCCAACTTGGCTAGAAACACAAGCTGTTTTTCTTCCTTTAGCAGGAATCATGACGGTTTCTGTTTGTTTGCTACCATCATCCCACGCAAGTAGTTTTTTTATTGTTCCATCGGATGCATTTTGTGTTCTTAGACATTTGGATCGTCTAAAGAACAGGCGTTCTCCGAGAAGTTCCCGTTTTTCTTTTGAGATGTTCGTCATCTCATCAACAGAAGAGATTTGTTTTTTATAAATCCAATCAAGAACTTGTTTTCCTGCAAAAGTAGGCATGCCAATATCTGCAACTATCGCCTCTATATCGCGTGGAAAAAGTTCGAGTGCGTGTTCTTTCGTAGTCAAGCTTTTTCTCCTTCTATTGTCATATCATTTGTCTGCAAAAAAGTATTGAGTGAAGATGGCATAGAGAAAGTCATGCCTTCATCGAAGGTAGATTCCCCTTCAAGTTCGCCATGGAAGTTCGTTGTGAGATGTTCTATGAGTTCGAGCACAAGATGTTCTGGAGCACTAGCGCCCGCAGTTATGAGGACCAAGTTAGCGCTAGTAAACCATGTTGGGTCGAGTTCAGAAACATCATCGAGTAGGTGAGCTGTTGTTCCAACACTTTCAGAAATTTCAGTGAGTCGAACTGAATTGGAACTATTCTTGCTTCCGACAACGAGCACTACATCTGCTTCTTTAGCGTCTTCCCGGACAGCGTTTTGTCTTTCGGTTGTTGCATAGCAAATGTCGTCAGTTGGTGGAGCGTGTATTTCTGGAAATGTTTTCTGAAGTTCCGAGATGATGATTTCGGCATCATCCGTACTCAATGTTGTTTGTGTTAGGTAGACGAGTTTGCTCGGATCATTAATTTGCAATAAGGGGATATCTGCTGTTGTCTCGACAATTTGTATTTCATTTGGCGCTTCCCCTTGTGTGCCGATAACTTCCTGATGATTTTTATGACCAATTAACAAAATTTGCCAGCCACGTTTCGCATAACGAATTGCTTCTGCGTGTACTTTCGTGACCAGTGGACAAGTTGCATCGATGCACCTTAATGATCGTTCTTTGGCAAGTTGTTTTACTTTTGGGCTTACGCCATGCGCGCTAAAAACAACAACGGAATGTTCTGGAATTTCCTCGATTGATTCAACAAATGAAGCGCCTCTTTCCTGAAGTCGGTTCACTACATGTCGATTGTGTACGATTTCGTGGTAGACGTAGAGCGTTTCGTCATCGCCAAGTGCATCGAGTAATTGGTCGACAATGTCGACCGCCATGCGAACTCCAGCACAAAATCCCCGTGGATTTGAAAGTTTGATTCGCATGTGGGTATTGTATCGCAGTGTTGTCTTTGCCGTCTATGGGACTGTCCCCATTCAGTGGAGAAGAAACAATCCCGCAGGTCGTATATTTGGAAGTACTTGGTCAGTTAATGTCGCATGGCTGCGCAATGATTGAGCCAGACCCATCGTGCTTTGGACTTACTCCATACCTAATGATTGCCAGAGGAAGGCGTAGATATCGGCGACTTCAGCAATGCGAAGGTGCGTCGGTTTGCCAGCACCGTGCCCCGCGCGAGTCTCGATGCGAATTAAGACTGGATTATCGCACGATTGCGAATACTGAAGTTCGGCAGCAAATTTGAAACTGTGCGAAGGAACAACGCGATCATCCGTGTCGCCAGTTGTTACCATCGTCGCAGGGTAACAAGTTCCTTTTTGAAGATTGTGGTACGGAGAGTACGCATAAAGATGTTTGAACATCTCTGGTTCTTTTGGATCACCATAATCACTGGTCCAAGCCCAGCCAACAGTGAATAAAGGAAAACGAAGCATGTCGAGCACACCAACAGCGGGTAAACAAGCTCCATACAAATCAGGTCGCTGCGTCATACAGGCGCCAACAAGTAAGCCGCCATTGGATACGCCTTGAATAGCTAACTTTGATGTATTCGTCCACTTGTTCTGTATGAGCCATTCGCTGCAGGCAATAAAGTCATCAAAGCATTGCTGTTTGTTTTCAAGCATGCCACCCTCGTGCCAATCTCGACCATATTCGCTTCCGCCACGAATACATGCAACAGCAAGAACGCCTCCCATTTCAATCCACGTTGCTCTTGTGGAGGAAAAACGTGGGAGAATTGCAATGTCGAAACCGCCGTACCCGTACTGAAGAACTGGATTATTGCCATCAAGTGTTGTATTTTTCCCCGCTACAATGAAGAGCGGAACACGCGCACCATCCGTGCTTGTCACGAACTCCCTTCGGACAACAATGTTTGAAAGGTCAAGTGGCACGATGGATTTCCAAAACATGGATGTTTTTTCAGTATCGAGTTCTAGGGAGTAGATTGATGGCGGTTGGTTGTAACTTGAGTACGACCAGTAGACGGTCTTGTCTGCATTGGTACCGCCAAAACCAGAAGCAGTGCCAATGCCTGGCATCGCAACTTCATATAAAAGGTCGCCTTGCAACGTGTGCACTGTTGTTTTAGAAGAAGCATCTTCGAGCCAAGAGCAAGTAATCTTCCCACCGACAACGTCTGCGCCTCGAAGAATATTTTTTTGCGCTGGAATTATTTCGGACCATGTTGGAGTTGTGCCATCGAGCGTAACTGAAATTAATTTCCCATTTGGAGCGTCGCGATCTGTCTTGAACCAGAGTGTATTGCCGATGCCTCCGATTAACGAGACTTCTGCTTCAAAGTCGTTTACGAGCCAGCGCAACGATGTTTCGTTTGGCCCTTTGATGAGCACTGCATTGTTTGAAGAAGTTCCTTCGTTGACGGATACCACAAGCCAGCCGCCATCTTTTTTAACACTTGCTCCATAAAAACGGTTGGGGTGATCAATATCCTTCCAAACAAGTTTGTCTTGAGATTGGTCAGTACCAATGGTATGAAACCAAAGCTCAGATGCATCCGTTGTTTCTATGTGACTATCGCTTTCCGAGTGTGGGTACCTTGAGTAGTAATACCCGCTTTCATCTTTGAGCCAAGAAGGGGAAGCATTTTTAATGTCAGTCATGACTTCCGCGAGTGTTTCGCCTGTCATTAAATTTTTTGCGTACCAGGTCGACCAATCTGAGCCAGCATCAGAAATGCCCCAGACTAAAAAGTTGCCCTCTGGGCTTGGGCTATACATGGAGAGTGCTTGGGTCCCATCTTCAGTGAATGTATTTGGATCAAGTAATACAACATTGATACTTTTTGGAGAAGTGCCAGTGTAGATGACACTGTGATTTTGCAATCCAGTGTTTCGAGATTGAAACCAGCGTGATCCTCGATGAAAAGGCAGGCCTTGTTTTTCATAATTCCAAGCCTTGGTTAGTTTTTCTTGTACCGTTGGCAAGATAGGGATGGAATCGAGATACGCACGAGTGACTTCATTTTCAGCGGTTACCCATGCTCGTACGGCATCGCTTTGGCGTACGTCTTGCTCAAGCCATCGATAGGGGTCGGCGACTTTCACGCCATGCATCATTTCGGTAACATCGCCACGCTCTGCTTGTGGATATTGGAAAGGAGCGAACGCGAGAATGCTTACGAGGCAAAAAATCATATGTTAAGTTCCGGCAATGTAGGGAAGGTTGTGAAGTTCTGCTGTAAAGTCGATGGGGCCATCCTTGCCGATGAGCACATCCGCTTCATAATGTACACTCATTGAGTGATCAGCTGAATAAATAGGCCAAGTGCCACGATC
>Ga0114999_10008398_pt1 | contig 11514 bp, 14 predicted proteins | sample ArcticOcean_MG_C_3_FD_89820 | JGI IMG/M metagenome (GOLD analysis project Ga0114999, IMG submission 89820) | Marine microbial communities from western Arctic Ocean - ArcticOcean_MG_CB8_126 | ecosystem: Environmental > Aquatic > Marine > Oceanic | place: Arctic Ocean: Canada Basin | collected...
CCTAGTTCAAATAACTCGTTAGATATTTTTTTTGTAAGGCCATACCCTGATGCAGCATTTTCAGCATTAGCAATTATAACGTCAGGTTTATATTTTTCTTTCAAAATTTTAATTTTTTTAGAAATTGCTTCTCTGCCAGATTTTCCGACTATGTCACCAATAAATATAATTTTCACAAAATTTTGTATAATTGTTTTTCAGTTAAAATATAGTTTAATTTTTGATCAAAATTATCATGAACAATATTATCAACCTTCTGATCATCATATGCTAACGCTACACTTAAAAATTTATGATTTATAGAATGTAAATATGATATTGTTTTATCATAATACCCGCCTCCATATCCTAGCCTAAAACCAAAATTATCATAACCCAAACAAGGAGTAAATATTACATCAGGTAAACAAGTTTTTGAATTAGCGGGTTCATCAACATTAAATCTTCCTTTATTTAATTGATCGCCATTCTTATATAACTTAAATATAAGCCCATTTTTATAATTTTCTTTTATTACTGGCAAACATAAAATTTTATCTGAGTCTTCAATAAATTTATTTACTGAATTTGTGGGAATTTCTGATTTTATAGACAAAAAACTTGCAATTACTTTACTTTCATTAAACCATTGATGCTGATTTAATATTTCATAAAAAAAATTATTATCTAAATTTATATTTTTTTTTAAATTTATTCTTTTTTTTAACAATAAATTTTTTTTTTTTTTTTTTTGAGTTTCTGTAAAGCTACTCATTATTTAAATAAATTTTTAATTTTATAATTAATTAAATTTAAAGAATCGTGCAAATTATCAATTTGTTCTAAAAAAATTAAGTTATTATTAGATTCAGAAATATTAATTTTTTTTAATTCTTGAATCTCTCTATCTAATAAATTTCTTTCACTCTTTAATTTTTTAATTATTTCATTTTGCTCATCTACTTGATTATTTTTTTCACTAATTTTATATGAAAGATTATTAAGTTCTAAAATCTGATCCTCCATTTTTAAAGCAGCTAAGATGATTATTGAAATTTTATTAACATTACCTTTATTTGGAAAATAATTTAATCGCGCTTTTAAACTTTCTAATAACTTTATAAGTTTTAAGTATTCAGATTTTTCATAAGAAATATCAATTTTAGAACCCAATATTTCAGTTTTAAGAATTGGCATTGTAATCTTCTATAATACCATCAATTCTTTTAATATTTATTCCAACTTCTTCTTTTAATTGAATAATTTTTTCTTCTTTTTCTTTAACTTTTAAAAGTTGCTTCTTAAAATTAGATATTAATTCCCCAACTAATACATCGGTTTCTTTAATAGTTTTTTTTAATTCATCAATTTTTTTTATTATCTCCATACTTATTTATAGTTTTTTTTAATGAAATTGTCACTTTAATGAAATTAAATAATAGTATAAAAGCAGTAATTGGAAAAAATTTGAGCATTAATCAAAAAAAATTAATAAATCTATCACAATTAGCTAATTGTATAAGATTTCTATCAATTGACGGGGTACAACAAGCTAACTCAGGTCATCCAGGAATGCCTATGGGAATGGCTGATATTGCAACAGTCCTATATAAAGATCATTTAAAATTTGATCCTTCAGATCCAAATTGGATTGATAGAGATAGATTAATAATATCTAATGGTCATGGATCAATGCTTTTATATTCTGCGCTATATTTAACGGGATATAAAGATATTTCACTAAATGATTTAAAAAAATTTCGTCAATTAGGCTCTCCAACTGCAGGGCATCCTGAATATGGCGAATTAGGTGGAATAGAAACAACAACAGGACCTCTTTCACAAGGACTTGCCAATGGGGTTGGCTTTGCATTAGCAGAGGAAATTTTAAGTAGTAAATTTTCCCAAAATACATTTAATCATTATACTTATGTTTTTGTTGGCGATGGATGTTTGATGGAAGGATTAAGTCATGAAGCTTCTAGTTTAGCAGGTCATTTAAAGCTATCTAAATTAATAGTTTTTTTTGATGATAATTCAATTTCAATTGATGGTCCTACAAATTTATCTGTTTCTGAAGATACAATAAAAAGATATGAATCATATGGCTGGAATACAATATCAATAGACGGTCACAATCATGAAGAAATTTCAAATGCTATATTAGAAGCAAAAAAAAAATCAGGCCCTACTTTAATAGCTGCTAAAACAAAAATAGGATTTGGTTCACCTAATAAAGAATCTAAGTCATCTTCACATGGGTCTCCTTTGGGTGAAGATGAAATTAAATTAACTAGAAAAAATTTAAAATGGCCATATAAAAAATTTGAAATACCAGATGAACTTTTAAATTCTTGGAGAAATTTTTCTAGCAGAAATAATCAAATCAAAAAAAATTGGCTTATAAAGAATGAAAAATTAAATACGTCTGAAAGATTTAATAATTTTTATAATAACAAAATTCATCAAAAAACTTCTTTAAAAATTCAAGAATTTAAAAAAAAACACTTTGAAGAAAAAACAAATTGCGCCTCAAGAAAAGCAAGTGAGCTTTCTTTAGAAATTTTGACGAATGAAATAGAAAATTTAATTGGGGGATCTGCAGATCTCACAGGATCAAATAACACCAAAACTAAGAATATGATTCCTATTTCAAAAAACAACTTTTCAGGATCTTATATATACTATGGAATAAGGGAACATGCGATGTGTTCAATAATGAATGGACTAGCCTTACATGGTGGTATTAGACCTTTTGGAGGAACATTTTTAGTTTTTACAGATTATTGTAGACCTTCAATAAGGTTGGCAGCATTAATGAGTTTACCTGTAATTTATGTTATGACCCATGACTCTATAGGGCTTGGAGAAGATGGTCCGACACATCAACCTGTTGAACACCTTTCATCTTTAAGAGCTATACCTAATTTAACAATTATAAGACCGGCTGATGTTATTGAAACTATGGAAGCTTGGGAATATGCTCTGGAATCTAAATCTCCAACAGTTCTTGTTTTAACAAGACAAAATATTCCTATGCTTAGAACACAACAGGATATTAACATTGTAAAAAATGGAGCCGGTGTCATTTTGGATTATAATAATTTTGATGCAACTATATTAGCAACAGGATCAGAAGTAGAAATTGCTTATAATGCTTCAATAAACTTAGCTAAAGAAAATATAAAAGCAAGGGTTCTTTCTTTTCCAAGTTGGGAAATTTTTGATAAACAAAAAAAAGAAGAAAAAATTAATATTTTAGGTAAAAAACCCATTTTCGCAATAGAAGCAGGAACTATTAATGGATGGGAAAAATATATTCCTTTTGATAATTTTATAGGAATGAATTCCTTTGGCGCAAGTGGGCCACATAAAAAACTTTATGAGCATTTTGGAATTACTTCGGAAGCTCTTCAAGAATTAATTAAAAGAAAGGTAAAATTATAATGAGAATTGCGATAAATGGATTTGGTAGAATAGGTAAGTTAGTATTAAGAGCTTTTTTAGAAAAAAATTTAAAAAATGTCGAAATTGTTGCTATTAATGAATTAGGTTCGCTTGAATCAAGTTATCACTTAATGCAATTTGATAGTTCCCACGGAAAATTACCTATTAACATAAACAAAACTAAAACTGGATTAAAATATAATAAAAATAATATAATTTTTTATTCTGAAAGAAATCCAGAAAAATTACCATGGAAAGAGCTTAAAATAGATATAGTTTTAGAATGCAGTGGGGTTTTTGCATCTAAAGAAAAATCACAAGCACATTTAGATGCTGGAGCAAAGAAAGTTATAATATCTGCTCCTGGGGAAAATGTTGATGCAACTATTGTGCAAGGTGTTAATAATAATATCTTAAATAAAAAACATAATATTATTTCAAATGGCTCATGTACTACCAATTGTTTGGCACCAGTTGCAATGGTTTTAGATGATGCCATGGGAATAGAATCAGGATTTATGACAACTATTCATAGTTTTACTGGTGATCAAAATACAGTAGACCAAACACACAGTGATCTTAGAAGAGCAAGAACAGCATCAACCTCTATGATACCTACTTCTACTGGCGCTGCAAAAGCACTTAGTTTGGTTATTCCTAAATTAAAAGGGAAACTTGATGGAACCTCAATAAGAGTACCAACTCCAAATGTTTCTTTGATAGATTTAACATTTTTAAGTAAAAAAAAGACATCGGTTGAAAAAATTAACACTTCTATAATAACTGCTTCAAAATCAAAAAAACTTAAAGATATATTAACTGTTAATGATTTACCTCTTGTCTCTATTGATTTTAATCATAATCCAAGTAGTTCGATATTTGATTTAACTCAAACCCAAGTTGTAAATGAAAAATTTTGCAGAATTCTTTCATGGTACGATAATGAATGGGGTTTTTCTAATCGTATGATTGATACTATGCTGGATATGAAAAAATTAATTTAAGTGTTATCGAAAGAATATTGTTTTAAAATTAGCTCATATATTCAAGCTAAAGAAATTTTAGATATTTGTTATAAAAAAAAAATAGAACCTATTTTTTTTATAAATCATAACTTGGCGGTTGGACTTGGATCAAGTTGGCTAAAAGAACTAATAAATATGCTTAACAATGAATTTGGTAATAAAAATTTTAAAATATATGTAGATACAAAGAAAAACTATGGATTATTCTTGGATTTAATTGATAAAAAAATTGATTATTTAGGAGTTAAGGCAAATAAGATTTTAATTAAAAAATTAAGTGAATTGGCTAAATTAAATAGAGTTTTAATTAATCCTGATTTTAGTATAGTAGACATTTCTAAGATCAAAAACATAATATCAAAATTATAAAAATTACATTTTATAAATTTAATAATTTAATTTATTAAAGAGGTGATAATGAAGATTGATGGCAATCAAATAAAAGTCGGGAATATTTTAGAAATTAAAAGTAAATTGTGGAGAGTAACCAAAACTCAACATACCCAACCTGGAAAAGGAGGAGCTTATCTCCAGGTTGAAATGAAGGAAATTAAAGAGGGTACTAAAATGAACGAAAGATTTAGATCTTCTGAAAGCGTTGAAAGAGCGATACTTGATGAGAAAGAATGTCAATATCTATACACAGATAGTAATAAATTTTATTTTATGGATAATTCTAATTTTGACCAAATTGAATTAGGAACAGATATTATATCAGATGATCAAGAAAAATTTTTAAAAGAAAATGGAATAATAATAATTCAATTCTATGAATCAACACCGGTTTCTATTATTTTACCTGATCATGTTAGTTTTGCTGTTATTGAAGCTGATGCAGTTATCAAAGGTCAAACTGCTGCATCTTCATATAAACCGGCAATTCTTGAAAGAGGCATTAAAACCACCGTACCTCCTTTTATAGAAGTGGGTGATATTATAATTATAAATATTAATGATAATAGTTATATAGAAAAGGCTAAAAAATAAAATGCAAATTCAACCTCCCGTTATTAATATATTTGAAAAAGCTGTGAGAAAAGCTGGTAAGTCTTTTTTAAGAGATTTTGGAGAAATTGAAAATTTACAAATAAAATCTAAAAGTATTGGAGATTTTGTTACCAACGCTGATATTAAAACTGAAAAAATATTATTGGAGACTCTTCAATATTATTATCCTAAGTCGACTTACATTACTGAAGAATCTGAAGATATAAAAGGAGATGAAGAAATCATTGTTATAGATCCTATTGATGGAACAACTAATTTTATACACGGAATTCCTCTTGTTGGAATTGTAATTGGGAGAATTATAAATGGCGAAATTACAGATGGAGTAATATTTAATCCTATTCTTAATGAATTTTATTGGTCTTCAAAAGGAAAAGGTGCTTGGTGTAACAATAAAAGATTAAGAGTTTCCAAAAGAAAAGAAATAGTGGATTGTGTAATTGCCACAGGAATACCTCATGCCAACCACGGATACTCAGGATATTTAGAAGAAATTAATAATATTTCAAAAAACTGTTCAGGTTTAAGAAGAATGGGGGCCGCATCTATAGATTTAGCTTATGTAGCGGCAGGAAAATTAGATGGATACTGGGAAAGAAATCTTAACTTATGGGATGTTTCTGCTGGCATATTACTTGTTAAAGAAGCTGGGGGAAATATTACAGAACCTAATGGAAATAAATGGACTATAAAATCTAAAGATATTTTAGCTACAAATATTTTAATTCATGAAGAAATAATAAAAAATCTAAAAACAATCTAACTTTACTTTAAAAAATTAATCATTATAAGAAGCAAAATATGAAAAAAAACATACATCCAGATTATCATGAAATTGAAGTAGTAATGACTGATGGATCAACATTTAAAACTAGATCAACTTGGGGAAAGACTTCTGATAAACTAAAATTAGAAATTGATCCAAAATCTCACCATGCTTGGACAGGTGGCAAAGCTGGTATTAACGATTCAGAAGGTCAGGTAGCAAGATTTGAAAAAAGATTTAAAGGAATTAAATTAGGAAAATAGAAATTAAATTTAATTATTTAATAGAGCTCTATTTAATTTATAGGGAATATTTATGATACTACCATTAATGCCTAAAGCAACTGCCGTATGGTTAATTGAAAATACAGGATTAACATTTATTCAAATTGCTGATTTTTGTGGATTGCACGAATTAGAAGTTGAGGGAATTGCTGATGGAGATGTTGCAACTGGGATGCAAGGATATGATCCAATTGATAATAAACAACTAACAAAAGAAGAGATAAATCGATGCGAGAATGATTCTAATGGAAAGTTAAGTTTAATTGAATCAAAAATTATAGATAATCTTCCTCCTAGAAAAAAAGATACTAAATATACACCTATATCATTAAGACAAGATAAGCCTTTCGCGATTTTATGGCTTATCAAAAGATATCCAAATGAATTAAGTGGCTCACAAATAGCTAAGCTTACTGGTTCCACAAAAAACACTGTTGAAGCTGTTCGCACTGGTACTTACAGAGAGGCTATACTAGAATCCAAAAGTCCTATGGATATTGGATTATGTTCATATGAAGATTTAGAGAAATCCTTAAATAAGTCTAGGAAAAAAAATATACCAACAGAATAATAATTATAAAAAAATTTTATCTAGAATAACTAAAGTAAAAAAACATTAATAACATTAATATAGACCAAAAAATACCAAATCTATAGACCATTAATTGATTGTTAATATGGTTAAGCAATAAAAAAAAGAGAATAAATAATTATTTGCTATGTGGGGGCATTTTTTTTTCAATAAACCACACATGCTGCTTTAGAACAGGATCATATTTTTTTACACGCATTTTTTCAGCAACTTTAAGTCCTTTTGTTGGTTTTCTAACTAAATACTTCGTGCCTGTCTCAGGTTTTTCTTCAGGTAATAACTGCTTTAAAGCATATGATTTTTTTGCCATAAGATGCCTATATAGAAAAATAAAAATGAAATAAAGTTTTTTCTAAGAAAAATCATATGGGGTATATTTGATAAAGGGGCTATACAAACCTTTCTTTTTGGAAATTTCTATCTGTTTATTTCTTTCCTTTAATTTTGTTTTTTTAACCTTAGAAATCTTATTTATGCAATTTGAGCAAGAAATACCCTTTTCATAATTTTTAGAGTTCCGATCTAGGGAACTAAGAGGGTGTCTACAAGCATGACACAATTCATATGTTCCTGCCTTCATTTCATTTTGAACCGATACCCTATTATCAAAAACAAAACACTCTCCGTACCATTTTGAATCTTCCAATTTGGTATCTTCTAGATACTGTAAAATACCCCCTTGCAGTTGAAAAATTTTATCAAAACCTTGATTCAGCATATATGATGATGCTTTTTCACATCTTATTCCACCAGTACAAAACATTGCGATTTTTTTATTTTTTTTATTTTTTAAATTTTCTTGTACAAAATTTTTAAATTCAGTAAAATTTTCTGTTTTTGGGTTAAGAGAACCTTTAAAAGAACCAACTTTAACCTCAAAATTATTACGAACATCCAAAAGTACTGTTTCCTTATCATTGATAAGATTATTCCAATCAACAGAGTCAACATATTTGCCTGTGTATTTTTCAACATCTAACTCTTTCTCATTAAAAGTAACTATTTCTTTTTTTATTTTAATCTTTAAACGATTAAAAGGCATGGAATCATGAGTTGATATTTTCTTTTCTAAACTGGAAAAGCCATGTTTATCAAACTCTTTCTCAAGTAAATTAATTGAATTCTTTAATCCTGCAACAGTTCCATTAATACCCTCTTCAGCCAATAAAATTGTTCCTTTTATTTTATGAAATGAGCAAAATCCTCTTAAGTGTATTAGAGTTTCATCAATATTATTATTTTTCTTAAATTGATAAAAAGTAATAATGGTAAAATTTAAATTTTTCATTTAGATCGATTATTAAAATCAAAGAATTAATAAAATACTTATGAATATAAATCAAAAAGAAATAAATATAAAAAAACTAATAAATCAATATTCTATCGAAACTACACCAAATGTGTATGCTAAATATGGTAAATTCTCTGATTTTGTACCTTTAAAAAATTCTATATATGTAACGTATTTACCTAATGAAGATAAAAAAAAAGTAATTGATACATCAAAAAAATTAATTGAAGAAGGATATAGTGTAATTCCTCATCTTCCTGCAAGAACAATAAAAAATAATTCAGAATTAGAAAAATATATTGGTGAACTAGCTGAAAAAGCTGGATGTAACAAGATATTGGTAATAGGTGGTGGGGGAAATCAAAAAGGAGATATTTCCTCAAGTATTGATGTGTTAAAAACCGAACTTCTTTCCAAATATAATTTTAGAGAAGTAGGTTTGGCAGGTCACCCAGAGGGAAACTCTGACATCCCTGAAGACGAAATTAACAAGTCTATTATTGAAAAAAACGCCTTTGCCAGAAGTGCTGATTTTAAAGCCTATTTAGTAACACAATTTTTCTTTGAGGCTTCATCTTTTAAAAATTGGGAGAAAAAACTTGATCTTCTCAATAATGAACTTGATATTCATGCGGGCATACCTGGTCCAGCCACACTTAAAACACTTCTAAGTTTTGCAACATCATGTGGGATTGGAAACTCTATTCGTTTTTTATCTAAGCAAGCAATGAATATTACAAAACTTGCAACAACCAAAACTCCCAATAAATTATTAGCAGATCTAGCTGATTATAAAGAAAATAACAGTTATTCAAAACTAATGAAATTACATTTTTATGCTTTTGGAGGAATAAAAAAAGCATCAGAATGGCTAAATTCAGTTAACAATTCTAAATTAGAGATAAATAGTAAAAATGAATTCAAAATACTCAATTAATATATAATTTTTTCATTTTTTTTATTACCCGATATGAAATAATAATTATAATTAGGAAAAATTGATCTATAAAACGTTAGAAATTTAAGGAAAACCCATTTATGACTGATATTGAAATTGCACGTGAGGCAAATAAAAAAAATATAAAAGAAATAGCTACTAAATTAAATTTAAAAGAAAGTGATCTTCACCCATTTGGTCATCACACTGCAAAAATTGATTTAGAATCTATAAAAAAAATTCCAAAAAAAAATTCAAAATTAATTTTAGTAACAGCCATTTCACCTACTCCTGCAGGAGAAGGGAAAACTACAACTTCAGTAGGTCTTAGTGATGGTTTAAATAAAATAGGTAAACAAAGTACTGTATGTCTTAGAGAGCCCAGTCTTGGTCCAAGTTTCGGTATGAAAGGTGGTGCTGCAGGCGGAGGTTATGCTCAAGTTGTCCCAATGGAAAATATTAATTTACACTTTACTGGTGACTTTCATGCAATAACATCAGCTAATAATCTATTAGCTTCCTTAATTGATAATCATATTTATTGGGGTAATAAACTTGACATTGATGTGAGACGTGTATCATGGAAAAGATGTGTAGACTTAAATGACAGAGCTTTAAGGGTAATAACTGCAAACTTAGGTGGTATTGCAAATGGATACCCAAGACAAGATGGGTTCAATATAACAGTTGCCTCTGAAGTTATGGCAATATTTTGCCTTGCAAATGATTTAAAAGATTTAGAAAGAAGGCTTGGAAATATCACTGTTGCTTATACAAGAGGGAAAAAAGCCATTCTTGCAAAAGACTTAAAAGCTGATGGTCCAATGACTGTTTTATTAAAAGAAGCGCTAATGCCAAATTTAGTTCAAACATTAGAAAATAATCCGGCAATTATACATGGAGGACCTTTTGCAAACATTGCACATGGTTGTAATAGCGTAATTGCAACAAAAGTAAGCCTTCAATTATCTGAATATGTTGTGACTGAAGCGGGTTTTGGTGCTGATCTTGGGGCTGAAAAATTTCTTAATATAAAATGTCGAAAAGCAAATATTAAACCTAGTGCAGTAGTATTAGTTGCAACAATACGTGCATTAAAAATGCACGGGGGAGTAACTAAAGCAGATCTTAGTAATGAAAATGTTGAGGCAGTAAAATTAGGAATGTCAAATTTAAAACGCCATGTATCAAATATAAAAAAATTTGGTCTTCCTGTAGTTATAGCTATTAATCACTTTGTTGCTGATACAGATAATGAACTTAAAGCTCTTCAAGATGAATGTCAAAACTTGGGTGTTGATGCAATACCTTGTTTTCACTGGGCAAAAGGTGGTGAAGGAACAATAGATCTAGCAAAAAAAGTTGTAAAACTTGCAGAAAGTCCTCAGGATTTTAAACTTTTATATCAAGATAGTATCTCTTTGTTTGATAAAATTAAAACTATTGCAACAGAAATTTATGATGCAGATGAAGTAATAGCTGACTCCAAAATTCGTGAACAATTAAAGAGGTTCGAAGAAAATGGCTATGGGAATTTTCCCATATGTATTGCTAAAACTCAATATAGCTTTTCTACTGATCCTAATTTAAAAGGAGCTCCATCGAATCATAGTATCCCAATAAGAGAAGTTAGACTTTCTAGTGGGGCTGAATTTATTGTGGTTGTCTGTGGAGAAATAATGACTATGCCTGGATTGCCAAGTGTTCCTGCAGCAAATTCAATTAAACTGAATGATAACGGAGAAATTGAAGGTCTTTTCTAAAAATGTTATAAAACTAGATACTTTCTATAATTTATGCATAAAAAACCTAAAAAATACTCTGTATTTTCGCTTATAAAAAATGCTCTTTCATATCATGAAAATTGGCAACCAGCTTGGCGCTCACCAACACCAAAAAAAGAATATGATGCTATTATAATTGGAGGTGGAGGGCACGGTTTAACTACGGCATATTATCTAGCTAAAAATCACGGTCTTACTAATATAGCTGTTTTAGAAAAAGGATGGATTGGTGGAGGTAATACAGGAAGAAACACAACAATTATAAGATCAAATTATTTATGGGATCAAAGTGCTGATTTATATGAACATGCACTTAAATTATGGGAAGGCATGTCTCAAGAATTAAATTATAATGTTATGTTTTCTCAAAGAGGAGTAATGAATGTAGCTCACAATCTTCA
>Ga0114999_10008399_pt1 | contig 11513 bp, 10 predicted proteins | sample ArcticOcean_MG_C_3_FD_89820 | JGI IMG/M metagenome (GOLD analysis project Ga0114999, IMG submission 89820) | Marine microbial communities from western Arctic Ocean - ArcticOcean_MG_CB8_126 | ecosystem: Environmental > Aquatic > Marine > Oceanic | place: Arctic Ocean: Canada Basin | collected...
AACTGGTTCAAGCCACATCGATCTACCTTTCATGCCATGTGACGAGGAATTCATCCTCTCTTCGACCGGCGCACTTGACCTCGATAGCCTGCCCAAGAGTGCTGCCATCGTTGGCGGCGGCTACATAGGGCTCGAACTGGGCTGCGCACTGGCCAAGCTAGGAACGGAGGTTACGGTTATCGAGGGGCTCGATAATATCCTCGCAATCATGGATAGGGAGCTGTGCAGACCGCTGGAGATTTGGCTCAAGAAGCACGGAGTAGTAGTGCACACCAACGCTCTAGCGCGAGGCGCCGTAATCAAGGGCAAGGGGGCGTCGAGGAAAGTGGAGCTCGCCTTCGAAAAGGATGGAGAGGAGCACACGGTCAAGGTCGACAGAGTCCTTGTAACAGTCGGCAGGAAGCCCAACACCAAGGGCTGGGGGCTGGAGAACACTGGAGTTCGGATGGATGCAGCAGGCCGTTTTATCAGGATCGATAGACAATGCCGTACCTCGGTCCCAGGAATCTATGCCATCGGTGACGTTGCGGGAGAGCCGATGCTCGCCCACAAGGCCAGCGCAGAAGGCGAGATGGTCGCTGAGATCATAGCCGGGCACAAGCGCGAGTTCGACAAGGTCGCGATTCCGGCCATCGTCTTCACCGAGCCAGAGATTATCTCAGTCGGCCTGACACCAGATGAGGCGGAGGAGCGTGGCGAACAGATCATCGTCGGCAAGTTCCCTCTAGCCGCAAGCGGTAGGGCGCTCAGCATAGAGGCGGAGAAAACTGGGGGCTTCATCCGCGTGACTGCGAGGGAGTCAGATCACGTCATCCTTGGAGTGCAGGCGGTCGGCACCCATGTAGCGGAACTGCATGGGGAGTTCATCCTCGCGCTTGAGATGGGCGCGCTGCTAGAGGACGTGGCCGGGACAGTTCACGCCCATCCCACTATGTCAGAGGCGTTCCACGAGAGTGTCCTGAAGACACTGGGTCGCGCCATACACATCAGCTGAGTGATATGATGAGTGAGTTGAGAATCCTCAGGGCCGGCGTCGTCGAGTATCACATCATGGCTGAGGCAATGAAGGAGATGCAGCAGCAAAGGATCGAAGACAAGATTCCTGACACCGTCATCATGGTAGAGCATCCGGAGGTCGTCACCGTCGGGCCAAAAGCGGTCAGGGACGGCGTCGTAGTACATGGCTACCCGACATCTCTGACTGACCGGGGCGGGGGCATCACTTGGCATGGCCCGGGGCAGTTAGTCGCATACCCCATCATCAAGTGGGCGATAGAGGAGCAAAACATCAGAGAAATCATTGGGAGACTGGAGGACTGGAGTATCAGCGCCCTCGCCGAGTGCGGCGTAACTGCCTACAAGGACTCGTCCATGCAAGGAGCTTGGGTAGACGGCCACAAAGTCTGCTCGATAGGGCTCTCCTTCCTTCACTGGGTCAGTCGCCACGGAATGTCAATCAACATCCACACCCCCGGAACCCGTGTTGAGGACCTAGAGGGATGCGGCATGAGTGCTGGAGTCCACTCCAGCCTCTCTCAGTTAGGTTACACCAGTGATCCCTTGGGAAGACCCATTGACCTAGCCAGAGTCGAGTGGGCACTGCTGGCGAGTTGTGAGCGGAACCTCGGTCGGTCGCCATCAAAGCCAATTGAGTGGAGTCCGGAGATGCCCGCATGAGTCGGCCTCGCAAAGGCGACCTGTCTCATCACTGGACACTCGACCCAGAAACCGCCTTCCTTAACCATGGCTCCTTTGGAGCCACTCCCTCTGTCATCCTCGAGGAGCAGAGTCGGTTCAGGTCCCTGATGGAGAATGACCCGGTCCGGTTCTTTGAGAGAGAATACTTCGGCCTATGGGACAAGGCTCGACGTACTCTGTCGGAGTTCCTGAGCGCTGACATCGATGGAATGACTTTTGTCAGCAATGCCACTCAGGGAGTCAATACCGTGCTTAGGAGCCTGCAACTGCAGCCCGGAGACGAGATCATCGTCCCCGACCACTCCTACCAGGCCTGCTGGAACGCAATCGACTTCGTAACTGAAAGGTCAGGTGCGAAGACGGTAGTCGTAGAGATTCCGTTTAGGGTCGGACGACCGCAAGATGTAATCGATATCATCATGGGAGCGGTGACCGATAGGACCGTGCTGGCCCTGATAGATACGGTAACCAGTCCAACCGGGATGCGAATGCCCTTCGAAGAGCTGACTGATCAACTACAATCGAGAGGAGTTGATGTCCTGCTTGATGCCGCGCATGGACCCGGAATTGTCCCGCTGAATCTGTCTCTACTCGCTCCGGCCTACTGCACTGGAAACTGCCACAAGTGGCTGTGTTCTCCTAAGGGCTCGGCCTTCCTACACATTCGTGAGGACCGTAAGCACCTGATACGTCCCCTGAACATCGGCCATGGCGCATCGTACGAGGGCGAGGCGCAGGAGAAGTTCGAATTCGAGTTCGCATGGCCTGGGACGCAGGACCCCTCGGCGTGGATGTGCATCCCGAAGGCTATTGAGTACCTCGGTGGGCTCGTCGAAGGAGGATGGCCTAGAATCATGGAACGCAATCACGCCCTCGCGATTGAGGGGAGAGATATCATCTGCGAGGCGCTTGGAACCACTCCTCCTTTCCCAGATTCGATGGTGTCGGCGTTGGCTGCGGTGGAGATTCCCACTGATGGCGAAGTCGGTCCGATGAGCCTTGAGGGAGATCCGTTTCACAACTTCCTGCTCGACGAGTATGGCATCCAGGTCCCGGTGATGCCATGGCAGCATCACGGTGTCAGGTACATTCGGATTTCCGCGCAACTGTATAACCACGTGGACGAGTACAGGTACCTAGCCGCGGCGCTCTCCGAGAGCCTGTGAGCCGAAGCAACCATTCAAGGATGAGATGGTGAACCGACAACCATGCCTGAGGCTGTGGTTGCCATAACCGGTGCATCCGGGGCGCAGTACGGCGTGCGTCTGGTTGACGAGCTGCTGAATGCAGGGTGGTCAGTCAGTCTGATAGTGACCAATGCCGGAGCGATTAATCTCGACCTTGAGTGCGGCATAGCACCAGAGGTCCTCGGTGAACGCGATGGAGTCATGCTCGAGGACAATGGCAATCTCGCAGCCCGCGCCGCCTCGGGCTCTGCTCGCTTCGATGCTTACGTCGTCTGCCCCGCTAGTGGAACCACCATCGGCAAGATAGCGGCTGGGATATCTGATAACCTAGTAACCAGGAGCGCTCTAGTAGCGCTGAAGGAGAGGCGTAAGCTGATTCTGGTTCCGCGCGAGACTCCGGTCTCGACACCACACCTAGAGGCAATGGCGAGGATGTCGTCATGGGGTGTTGTGATACTGCCCGCAAGTCCGGGTTTCTACAACTCGCCGGAGGGCATCGGCGACTTAGTCGACTTCGTGGTGGCTAGAATCCTCGACCAGATGGATGTCGAACACACCCTAGGAAGGCGCTGGACTGGCGACGAGGTCGCCCGCAACTAACCGGCGGTTGGCGAATCTCCTCCAGCGTGGGTTCAATAGTCCGGCGGAGGCGCGAGGTCTTCGTGGAGAAGGCAGTCGACGCAGAGGTCATCGAGACTGAGAGTATCGCTTCCAAGCCCCGTAAGGGGCTTTCTGATTGGATTGCGCGTGCACGCGAGCTGCCGGTCCCAGTCCTCATCGTGAGTGCGCTAATCATAGTAGGTGGCTCAGGCGGTGCGATTCTGTACGGAGACGACATCATCGAGTGGATCCAAGGTGAGCCAGACTATCGGCTCATCGAGTTCGATGCAGCACAGTCCCGGGCCTACGCTCAGTCGCTTGTCGATCTAGGGCACCCGGACTGGGAGGGCAGGCTCTCTGGAACAATAGAGGAGCAGAACACCGCCGAGGCGATCAAGTCCAACTTCTCCTCGATGGGCATACCATCCACTCTCGAGGAGTTCGACGTGCCGATGTTCATCATCGGCAACGAGCCTGAGCTCTCGATATGCACACCTGGTGACATTGGAGATATATTCGGGGGCCCTACACCTTGCACTGCAGCCGACATTAACCGCGAGATAGTCGAGTTCGCGCACCGGGAGGACTTCGTCCTGCAGGGTTACAGTGGCTCGTCTTTCGTCCGCTACGTCGATGATATGTCTGTAGTGGACCTCGGAACTGGCAACGAGTCAGCGGACTGGAACTCGGCTGTCAATGCAGTCGGTATAATCTGGCTGAAGCCTGAGACGGAGGGCAACACAGCGCTGTTTGAACGCGCTGCGGACAACGACCTTGAGGGTTTAATCCTGATTAACGACCGTCAAAACTGCGACGAACTGGTTGCAGATGACTGCGTGCCCTACTTCAAGTCAGTAGGGATTTCCTCGATAGATCCAATTCCAGAGAGCCTGGGATTCATCATGGTCTCGAGAAGCGTTGGGCAGACGATTATCGACGGAGTCATCAATGGCGATGCCCGCCTGCAGTTCATCACCGATGTCAACAATCAGGGCACTGCGACCATACACGTGCCCTGTGGAATAATCGAGGGGCAAAGTGAATCACTCATCATCTTCGGGGCCCATCACGATACTGTCTACAACGGACCGGGAGCAGTGGACGATACGTCAGGAGTTGCCACCGTACAGGAGATAGCTAGGCAGTTCGGACTGCTGGAATCACTATTGGGGACCCCTAAGCACACCATCTACTTCTGTACATGGGGAGGTGAAGAGGAGGGGTTGTGGGGCTCCACCGAGTGGGTCGACAAGCATCAGACCATGCTAGCGGAAAATCTCAGACTTTACGTCAATCTAGACATGAATCACGTCGATGCGGAGCGCAACTCCGGAGTGACTTTCTTCGGCAACAACAAGGCCGACATAGACCTCATCAAAGGTATCACGAGCGTATTCTCAAGCGCCTATCCAGAACTAGCGGATAAGTACTCGATTAGTATCCACAAGCACAGTTCCACCGCCATGCCCTACAACTCCGACCACGCCCCCTTCGTCTACAACCTCGATGATGATGAGGGTTCGGACAAGGACTACGGCAGAGCCATTGTCTGCTACGGATCTGGCTCGAGCGAGTACCACACCTATCTGGATACGATGGATCGCTTCAACGAGGAGAGCCTGATGGTCTCTGGAATAATCTACGGCTCGCTAGTCAGGTACCTCGCCTATGGCGAGGCACAGTGAGCCATCACGGCCTCGTAGTCAGGTTCCTGTCCCGGGTTGTCGGCGACCCAAGCGTAACCGATGTTTCCATCGGCCTCTACTACGAAGATCGAGCGCTGGGCCACTGTGTATCCGGAGATGACGAAATCGTCGAGAGCAATACCGTATGCATCGACAGTCTCGCGGTGAACATCAGAGAGCAATGGGAACGAGATGTCGTTTGCCTCGGCGAACGCAGAGTTAGAAAACGGGGAGTCTACCGAAATCCCGAGCACCGAGGAACCACACGACTCGAGACTGGCCATTCCGTCAGAGAAGGTGCACATCTCCTTGGTGCAGACTCCTGTGAAAGCGGCGGGATAGAACGCTAAGATGACTCGTCCTCCGCGCATCTCGCTCAGTGTCACGGAGGACTTGTCTTGGGCTGTCAGAGTGAAGTCAGGGGCGGTATCGCCTACGGCTGGCATGATGGGTCCACGGGGTGTTGTTGATTACATTTGCTCGGGCGAATCTATCCCCAGCAGTCCGAGCCCCGTCGATATCGTCCTCGCGGTCAAATCACACAAGGCCATCCTGCTCCTCCTAGTCGCTTCGTCCTCTGCACCCAGAACGGGGCAGACCTCATAGAAAGTTGCGAAGGCCGAGGCGACCGAGTGTAGGTATGTGCAGAGACGGTGTGGGGAGTATGTGTCTAGGGTGTCGTCAGTGACTGCAGCGAAATTGACTAGACGTCTTGCCAGCAGTAGCTCCTCAGGTCGAGAGAGTGAGATGCTGATTCCGCTGAGTGAGGAGCGCTCGGTACCCGAGCGCCTGAAAATACTGCATATCCTAGCGTGGGCGTACTGGAGGTAAGGCGCGGTGTTGCCTTCGAAGGCTAGCATCCTATCCCAGTCGAAAACGTAGTCCTTCGTCCTCTCTGTAGAAAGGTCGGCGTACTTCACAGCGCCAATTCCAATCGCTTTGGCTATTTCTTCCCTTTGAGTCCCTTTCAGTTCGGGGTTCTTCTCGGTAATCGCCTGCTCGGCTCGGGAAACCGCCTCTCGGAGAAGATCAACCAGCTTGATAACCTCGCCCTCTCGACTCTTCAGAATCTTACCATCCGAATCCATGACTGAGCCGAAGTTAACATGTACGGCATTATGTGAATTATCCATGAAACCGGCTTGCTGCGCCACTTCGAATACCATATTGAAATGTTGAGCTTGAGGAGTACCCACTACATAGAGAAGGTCGTCACAACCGAGTCTCTCGGCACGATCGATGATGCATGCTAGGTCTGTGGTAGCGTAGTTGTAACCGCCATCCGCCTTCGCGATTATCACCGGCATGGGCTCGCCCTCTCTGTTGACCCAGCCGCCCGGGTAGACCACTTGAGCGCCATCGCTCTCCTGTAGCAACCCCTGTTTGCTCAACCGCTCCACTACTACTGGGAGCAGATGATGATAACGCGACTCGCCCATGATGTCGTCATTGGTCAGAAGTACTCCTAGCATCTGGTAGACCTCGTTGAAGTAGCGCATCGACTCGTCGACGAGAATCCTCCACAGCCTCAACGTCTCCTCATCGCCGCTCTGCAGCAGCACCACTCGATTCCTCGAACGATCTACGAACGACTGATCGACATTGAACTTCGCTCTGGCCTGCTTGTAGAAGCCGTCGAGGTCGCCAACGCCAAGCTCCTCTGCCGCGTTGGTCTCTCCGAGATCGAGCAGATGCTCGATTAGCATGCCAAAGGGTGTACCCCAGTCGCCAACGTGATTCTCTCTGTGCACTGTGTGGCCCTTGTGGACTAGCATCCTCACAATCGCGTCGCCGATGACTGTTGACCTCAGATGGCCGACGTGCATCTCCTTGGCTACGTTCGGTGCTGAGTAATCCACCGCTGCCACTCGCGTCTCCTCCATGGCTATCCCAAGTCGGTCATCGACAAGTAGCTCGGAGAGCCGGGCTACAAGCCACTCCGGCTCGGCCCTCAGGTTGACGAATCCGTTGACAGCGGAGACCTCGGCGGTGCCGGCAAGGGTAGGCGCGAGCGCTGAGGAAATTTCCTGGGCGATATCTACTGGGGAGCGTCGCAGCACCGCTGCGAGACTGTGACACGGCAGTGCTAGATCGCCGTGTTCCTCGACCGTAGCCGGCCCGAGCAGGTCGACTGAGTCGGCCTCTGCCACCCCCATTCCCGACAGAGTCTGTTCCATCGCCGGAGTCACTGCCTCTGCCAATATCCTCATCGCTTCAGCTCCAAGCGTACCTCAGTATGGCGGCAATGCCGCCGAAAGCGTCGTACATGGTGGCTCCCTCCTCAGTGTCCATCGAGATCAGACTGACCTTGGCTGAGGTGTGGGCAGCCAACATGCTCATCTCATCCAACAGGTCCATCGTCCTGTCAGGGTCCTCTCTGATGTTCTCCGAGTCGCACGCGGGGCAGTTCGGGAGGTCGGAAAGGCTCTTCTGAGTAGCCACCCACTCGTGCTTGCAGGGCTTGCACACCCAACCCACCCTGCGATGGCGCAGAGCCTCTGAGAGAAGTAGGGTGTGAACGGCACCCTGATCGAGCGCTGATCTGACCATCTTCTCGCCATAGGTCGCCTTGGGATGGGTTTGCATAACCTCGCGCAGGAACTGGTCGACGAGATTGCGTTCGGCATCCAACTCAATCTGGTCCATCAGGCCGCCTGCTCGCTGTATCAGTTCACGTAGACCGCTCTCGTTGGAGTAACCGACATCGAATAGGGGCTCGCGGATTAGCTTGTTTATCTCATGGTGGAAGTATTCGTTCTTCACTACGAAGTCTTTGGTGGCACCCGGCCCTCCAACGATGATGCCCTCGATGTTTTCGATCTGAGGTAGCCAGTAGGAGCACGCCCGCTCTGCGGACTTCTTGAAGAAATTGTGAGCTGCCTCCTCTATCAACCTCTCAAAGCGCTGAGCGGACTGACCTCCTCGCCCGTGCTTCGAGGGAACCTGAGAAGTGATGTGCTCTTGGCAGTGCATGCGCTTGCCGGTGGCCATTCCGTATGCAGACTCTGAGCGGTCGATTACGAACAGACCGTAAGCGGCCCTGTCGATTAGCATCTCCTCGAGTTGACTCAACTCGAATCTCGAGTCACAGCGGTAGCGAAACGAAGGGAACGGCTGAGGAGGGTCGTCGACCACTGTGGAGATTAGGCGCGACTTGTTGTTGCCCACGATGACGTGCCCCACGAAGATGGCGAGTCCCCTCTCACCTGGGGTCTTGTAGCGGTTGATCGTGGCTATTGCCGACTCGACTGCGTCGGCCACGTGCTTCCTCGTCGACTTTGACTTGATATTAGCGGCCTGGCCCGCCTCCTGGGAGAGATGCTGGCGGACATCGTGAATCATCCTGTCCGGCGGCACAATGACTGTGACTAGCTCAGTGCCCATGCCACGCATGGCTGCGAGCTCTTCGAGCGCCTTCTTCAGACGCAGCCTGCGCTGCTGCTGCTCTAACTCATCAGACATGCTGTACCTCTGTCAGAGGCCTGAGGGGCGGCATTTCAACCCTTCACCGCGTCCACGCCGCAGGCATTGAAAGGGAGCAGGTACACCCATGCTTCGATGGCGACGGTGATTGTGGCCCTTGGAGGCAGCCTGCTCAGGCCCGAGGTCGAAGAGCGGCACATGTGGTTGGAAGGTCTAATCGAAATTATCAGGGACCGTGTCGCAATGGACGATAGAATAGGTCTGGTCGTCGGCGGCGGAGCCGCCGCGCGTGAGGGAATAGCTCTCGCAAGGCCCATCATCAACTCTGAAGATAGGCTCGACAGAATCGGCATCGCAGCGACTCGCCTGAATGCCGCCATAGTCAGGGAGAGCCTTGCCGAGGCTGGCATCCCGGCCTCCGGCACCATCCCTCACAGCGTCAACGAGGCGGCCTCGCTGCTTGAGGAGAGGCAGGTAGTCGTCATGGGTGGGACGCGCCCGGGCCACACTACTGACGCGGTCGCCATCAGACTGGCCGTAGCTGTAGGTGCCGAGCGTTGTGTCATCGCGACCAACGTGGCCAAGGTTCACGAATCAGATCCTAGTACATACCCCGATGCCGTGGCTCACGACCGGCTCACCCACTCCCAACTACAGGCCATAGTCGGCCCGGCCGAGCACTCTCGTGCCGGTCCGTCCCAGGTCGTCGACCCGATGGGGGCGAGCGCGGCTGCCAACGCAGGAATGCCACTGTGCATACTAGATGGGAGAAATCCCGAATCAATTCGCACCGCAATCGAAGGCGGAAACTTCGGAGGAACGGTGGTAGAATGAGCCGGAGGGAGAAAATTCAGAGAGCGGCTCAGAGAACCGCTGGCGAAGCCCGCGAGGCCGCGAAACGCCAGCGAGACAGTGAACGGCATGCGCGGGAGCGACGAGAGTTCACGGCCGATGACCATCGACACTGCTCGGTATGCTGGACCCCAATACCCCTCAACGCGGATCCTCCCATCTGTTCCGATACGAAATGCGCTGAGAAGCAACAGAAAAGGGAGTCATCAAGGAAGAGGTTGACCGTGATGCTCTACTTGTTCCCGGGTATAGCAATACTGCTAGTGATGCTGCAGGTCATGGGGGCGTCAGGTTGAGCCAGGATTCTAGGGAGGTAACATACCGATGATGATTCGCATTCTTTCGGTGCTGCCAGCAGTGATAGGCGTCATCTGTACCCTCCTGCTAATAGTAAGCCTGTATGGGCCGACACTCGATGCGAGCCGTACCAACATCCCTCTAGTTCCGTGCACCGATGCTACCGCCGGATGCCCGGTAGGGATGACCAGTGAGGACCTTAGTTCGCCGACCGCTTTCATGCTGCTCGACATCGAGCTTACCATCAAGTGGGACCAGTCCGACAGCAGTTGGATAGGCGTCATCGCCAGCCCGCCGCCGAGCGGTTGCGAGCCCGACTCCAATGGACTCACGACCTGCACTGCCGATGATTTCAACTTCATCGCTGGCGGTGGCAACGAGGGGAGCGGTTCGCTCGTATTCGACCTCAAGCCTGGTGATTACAGGTTCACGACGGCGAGCACCGACACATCAGGGGTCGGCGGCAAGCAGGTAGTCACCATTACTCCTGAGATATCCTTGAACCCGGTGGCCGAAGTGTTGCTGGCGTTAGTAGCGATTCTGCTGTTCGCTGGATCTGGGGAGATGTTCGTGCACGAGAGAATCATGGGAGTCTGGAAGCGCTTCAAGGAAGCCTGACCGGAAATCAGTGTTGTTGAAGAACCGGGGAGGGGTGCAGGAACTATGCGAGTCCACAACTGTGCACTCTGTGGAACTGCGGTCGATGTCTCCGGCCTCCCTCCTTCGATAGGCGGCTACAAGCTGTACTGCACAGTATGCGGGCACCACTGGCAAGTCGAGTGATTACTCTTCGTTCCTGTGCCAGTTCTCAGGCAGGCTCAATGGATCGATTATATCGTCCGCCCCTATCGTCTCGATTAGCCTCGTACGGAGCTCCTCGAGACCCTCTCCCGTCTGCGCGCTGATTAGGGTCTCGGCGCCTTCAAGAGGATTCTCTAGGATGTCACTCTTGCTGTGGATGACTATCATCGGACGCTCTGACATCAACTGCCTGACCTCAGTGAGCAGGCGCTCCTGCTCATTGAGTGGAGAAGAGCTGCCTTCTGTAGCATCGACTAGGAACAAAAGCACATCTCCGGTGTGCTCAAGCGCCGCGATGGCCTGCATCTCAATTCGATTACGTTCGACCATTGGCCTATCTAGCAAACCGGGCGTGTCCACCATCTGGTAGGCCCTCCTGCGGTGCTCGAAGTGCCCAAGGTGGAGTTGCTTGGTCGTGAAAGGGTAGGATGCGACTTCAGGCTCTCCGCTCGACAGGGCGGTAATCAGCGCCGACTTACCGACATTCGGAGCTCCGGCTACCACAATGCAAGGCTCTGCCGAATCCAGTGAGGGCAGTTCGCGCAGGATATTGCGGGCCTCGCCCAACCACAGTATCTGTGGCGATATCTGGTCGAGGATTGAGGAGAATCTGCCGTATGCATGTCTTCGGGCATCGTGGAAGCCCTCGATATTGCGTAGCCTCAGTATTTTCCTTTGGGTCTCGCCGGCTATCTTGCGGACCTGCTCAGCAGCCCATTGAATTGTTCCGAGGGTCTTGCGATACTCATCATTGCCGACGGCAGCGTCGATTAGGGCCTGGTCGAACTCCGAAAGCGTGTTTAGGCTCGGCCATCGGCTGACCCACTTCAGCAGCGTGGTGCTGATAACGTCGGCTGCAGACTGCACCATCCGGTCCATCTGCTTGCGCACCCTGTGGTACTTGTCGGGATCTTCGACCAGATCGGACTGTTTGCTGGCTCTGCTGAACGCCTTGTCGAGAATCTCCTGC
>Ga0114999_10008402_pt1 | contig 11510 bp, 9 predicted proteins | sample ArcticOcean_MG_C_3_FD_89820 | JGI IMG/M metagenome (GOLD analysis project Ga0114999, IMG submission 89820) | Marine microbial communities from western Arctic Ocean - ArcticOcean_MG_CB8_126 | ecosystem: Environmental > Aquatic > Marine > Oceanic | place: Arctic Ocean: Canada Basin | collected...
ACAAACGACTAGTTTATTTAGCACAAACTAAAAACTCTGTCTTAGAAGAAAAAGCAGAATACGCCGCAAAAACACTAGGCCTTAAATATATCTACAAATACACAGGTTATGGCGATTTGAGCGCATTTCTGAAATCTAAAATAAATTAATAAAGAATGGCTTTTTTAACTATTATACTTTGGCAAGACATTCCAGTCCACGTAACTGCAAGGGATGGAAGGAAATTATTAAAAAAACAACTATCTAATCGATTCCAAGAGGCTATAGATCAAGCAGCAATGCAATCAGGTTCAACTAAAAATGATACGTACTTAGCTAAATGGCGCCGAAGCAAGCCAATAGAGTGCAGTGCCAATCTTGAACTTGAGATTAAAAATATTGTTGCAGAACTTGAATCCAAATATACGCTAGAAACTTTAAATTTTCTCATAACTGCTGGAGGGATAGATACAAAAAAAAATATCACTTAAAAAAATAATCTACAATGCAATTTCTTATTCTTATCGATGATTCCAAAAAACAAAATATCTTATCCCATAGCCAAAATATAGTGAAAAATACGTAGCATGGAAAAAATTACGCAATTAGGGCAAGTTATAGAACTCCAACAAAATATTCAAAACTTTGTTTATGATTTTACTGTTGAAACAACACCATTTTCGGCAAAAAAGATCTCCAATTTTCAAAAAATCTTAAAACCCGCAACAACCGTATATGTTACTTTTCTGCCAGGCACTGATTTTAGAGAAACAATTAAGACTGTAAAAATATTAAAACATGAAGGCTTTAACCCTGTTCCCCATATCGTTGCTAGAAGTATACTAAATCGAAATAATTTGGATGATGCTATAAACCAACTCACTGGCGAATTTGGAGTTCAAGAGGTGCTGTGTATAGCTGGGACTGTTAAAAACCCTTTAGGTGAGTTCACTAATTCTATGGATCTACTAGAAACTGGAATTTTTGATAAGTACAATATTAAGAAAATTGGTGTTGCTGGCCATCCTGAAGGAAGTCCAGGGATATCGGATCAAAATATAGCTCACGCACTAAGTTGGAAGAATAAATTTAATGATAGGACAGATTCAGCCCTCTACATAATTACACAATTCTGTTTCGATCCAGAACCAATAATAGCATGGGATAAAAAAATAAAAGCTTCTGGAAATGTTCTTCCCATTCGAATAGGGGAGCCAGGAATAGCTTCGTTAAAAACTCTACTAGGATACGCAAAATCATGCGGTGTCGGGGAATCAATTAATTTCCTAAAACGCCAAGCTCGTAATGTAACAAAATTACTAAAAGCATCTACGCCAGATAAACAAATAACCGCCCTTTCACGTTACAAGACTACAGATAAATCATGTGGTATAACGGGCATTCATATGTATCCTTTAGGCGATCTTGAGAAATCTGTAGATTGGGCCTACGCAGTTGCAGATGGAAAGTTTAAAATAAGTAATTCTCAGGATGGGTTTTCAATTCACAAATAATAGTATGATTTAAGTGAAAGTGACAAAAAACTAATAAGAAAGATCACAAAAATTAAGATTCTTGACTTACTTTAGAGAAATTACCTTGGAGAATATATTAATGACTAAAACTGTACTTTCTTCCTTAAACAAAGAAATTGTAATAAGCTCTGACGGCCCATTTACAATTATTGGAGAAAGAATAAATCCAACGGGACGAAAGTTACTCTCAGAACAAATGAGTTCTGGAAATTATAGTCAAGTAGAGAAAGATGCCATAACTCAAGTCAACGCTGGGGCTCACATGCTTGATATAAATGCTGGAATACCATTAGCAAATGAGCCCAAAATGCTAGCTGACTGTATAAAATTAGTTCAGAAATTAGTTGATGTGCCTTTATCGATTGATTCATCAATAGTTGAAGCCTTAGAGGCGGGTTTATCTGTTTATAAAGGCAAACCACTAGTCAACTCAGTGACTGGAGAAGAAGAGCGTCTTGAAACTGTATTACCCTTAGTTAAGAAATATGGCGCGGCCGTCGTCGCCATTTCAAATGATGAAACTGGGATTTCTAACAACCCTGATGACCGCTTTGAAGTTGCAAAAAAAATTGTCGAACGAGCTGCAGATTATGGAATTTTGCGCGAAGATGTAATAGTTGACCCATTAGTAATGCCAGTTGGAGCTATCAATAATGCTGGCCTTCAAACTAAGCATATCTTGAAAAGACTTCGTGATGAATTAAAAGTAAACTCAACATGCGGTGCATCTAATTTTAGTTTTGGGCTGCCAAATCGTCATGGAATGAACGCAGCATTTCTCTCTATGGGTATTGGTGCAGGGCTAACTTCAGCTATTATGAATCCACTTCATAATCCAGAAATGGAAGCAATTAATGGTGCTACTGTTTTTATGGGAAAGGATATCAACTGTGCATCTTGGATACAAAAATACAGAACCAAGAAATTGCTAGGACAATCACCTAACTCTAACGTTAGAGATAGACGCAAAAACCGCCGCCACCAAGTAGCATAAGTTGGGATCAATGAGTACGGACACGGACGCACATATAATTTTTCAACCCTCAGGGCGGCAAGGGCGGTTCCCTCTTGGAACGTCTCTATTGAAATGCGCCCAAAAATTAGGTGTTGACATTGACTCGATTTGTGGTGGCCAAGGAATTTGTGGAAGATGTCAAATTAATCTCATAATAGGTGAGTTTTCTAAATTCCAAATTTCATCGAAACATAACAATCTTTCATCCTTCTCTATCCCTGAACAGAAATATAAAGAACAAGCAGGCCTAAAAGAAGGACGTCGTCTAAGCTGTCATGCAAAGGTGTTAGGAGATGCAGTTATTCACATCCCACAAGAGAGTCAAGTTCACAAACAAGTAATTCGCAAAGAAGCAAAATCTCACGAGATTACAATCGACCCTGCAATTAGGCTTTATTACTTAGATGTAAAAGCCCCTAATTTGCAGAATTCCTCTGGGGACTTAGAACGCTTGTTATTAGCTTTGAACGAGCAGTGGGGTCAAAACAATATAAGAGATATTGAGATAGAATTTATCCAAAGTCTTCAAAAAACTCTTCGTGATGGAAACTGGAAAGTTACAGCCTCAATCTATTTAAACAAGAATATCATAGCTATTTGGCCATGTTTAATTAAACAAGTCTTTGGTATCGCACTTGATATTGGAACGACAACAATAGCAGCCCATCTCTGTGATTTGACAACAGGTGAGGTTCTTGCATCCGATGGAATTATGAACCCACAAATACGATTTGGAGAAGATTTAATGAGTAGGGTTGCATATATAATGATGAACCCCAGTAGTAGTGATCAAATCACTAAGATTGTTCGCTCTGGAATAAATAAATTAATCAAACGACTCCGCCTACAAACAGGAATAGAAAAAAACAAAATTTTGGATTCTGTTGTTGTTTGCAACCCTATTATGCACCATCTGTTACTTGGAATTAATCCGACAGAGCTTGGAACGTCTCCTTTTGCATTATCCACAAATAAAAGCATTACAATCACAGCGAAAAAACTCTCAATCACAGAGATGAACGATACTGCTAAAACTTATATACTCCCCTGTATTGCGGGACATGTTGGTGCTGATGCTGCAGCAGTTCTTCTTTCTGAAACTCCACATCTTTCAGACGAAATGACTTTGATCATAGACGTTGGAACTAATGCTGAAATTATATTAGGAAATAAAAATGGCCTTTTTGCAGCCTCAGCTCCAACAGGTCCTGCATTTGAAGGAGCTCAAATTTCCTGTGGACAGCGAGCAGGACCGGGCGCCATTGAGCATGTTCGAATAGATCCAAAGACATTTGAACCTCGATTTCAGGTTATTAACTGCAACATGTGGTCTGATGAAGAAGGATTTTCTGATGCAATTAAAGAGACTGGAGTAACAGGAATTTGTGGCTCTGGCATTATAGAAATTCTATCTGAAATGTATTTAGTTGGGTTAATCAAACCAAATGGCTTAATCTCAGGGATCAACAAAAAGTCGACTGATAGAATCCAGAAAGATGGACGCACTTTTCGCTATTTGGTTTACTCAGGAAACGTTGAAATTTCAATAAATCAAAACGATGTCCGTGCTATACAATTAGCTAAGGCAGCATTATATGCAAGTGTCCAGTTATTAATGGACAAAATAAAGATAAAAACTATTGATCGTGTAATTCTAGCAGGTGCATTTGGAAGCAACATAGATGTCCTATACGCAATGATCTTAGGCATGATTCCTGATTGTGAGTTGTCAAAAGTTTCAGCAGCAGGCAATGCAGCAGGAACGGGGGCGAGAATAGCTCTGCTTAATAAGAACGCACGTATTGAGATCGAAAGTCTTGTCCAAAAAATACAGAAAATAGAAACTGCTGTTGAACCAATGTTTCAACAATACTTTATCAATGCAATGGCAATTCCCCATAAAGTCGATAGATTTCCTAATCTCCAAAAAGTTATAGCCCTACCAAAAGTTAGCGAGTATAATGAGCCAACAACTATGAGAAAATTTCAGTCAAAACAAAGAAGACACCGTCCTATCAGTTAGCTAATTAAATTAATTAGAAGTCTCTCCCTTTAACTAAATACAATTTCCATAACATGCTTTCTATAAAGATCTTAACGACTCTCTCAATTGTTCTATCCCTTGCCTGGATAGCCGAAAAAATTGATACTCGGGTTGCTGGTATTTTAGCAGGGATGCCACTTGGCGCGTTACTAGTTTTTAGTTTTGTTGGGTATGAACTTGGTCCATTATTCGTTTCTGAAGGAGCAATTTTTGCTATCCCGGGGATAGCTGGAACACTAACATTTGCTGGGATTTATTATTTTATTTCTTTGAAAAATATACCATTTAATCCACTTATATCCTCTTTCTCAGGGATAATTGGTTATTCTATATTAACATTTGGCCTTAGTCACATCAACTTCAACCTTTTTACTAGTTTAATCTTTGGACTTTTAACGATTGCTATATTTTTTAAAATTTTACAAAGAATTCCCAACATCAAAATTCTAACACCAATTAAATTGACAATAAATCAAATCATATTAAGAGGTTTTGGTTCTTCAACTATAGTTATCATAATTACCGAGGCTTCTGAATATCTTGGTCCAAAATGGTCTGGTTTACTAGTAGGTTTCCCAATCACTTTTCTACCTTTTATCCTAATTATACATATGACTTATTCCCGAGAACATGCTCATACAATTATTCGAAATTTTCCGATAGGTCTGGGCAGCTTGGTATCATTTCTCACAGTAATTCCACTTATAATGCCACAATTCGGCGTCACTTTTGGAATCATTTTCTCTTTCTTAGCTTCATTACTTTATCTTACGATTTTTATATTTATTCCTACTCTGAAGAAACTAAAATAATCAACTTAATAATAAATATTTCTAAATTTAACTATAGTTCCTATAATTCCGTTCAGAAGACGGAGTGGTCATGAAATATTCTCTATAAGATTTAGAAAAATGAGATGCAGAAACAAAGCCTCCTGACAATGCCACAGATAGAATAGACAAACTAGTTTGCTGTAATAAAAGTCGGGTATGAATCAACCTTAACTCAAGGTAATATCGAGTTGGTGTACTATTTAGATATTTTTGAAATAACCGTTCTAACTGACGCGAAGAAATTTTCACTTGTTCTGATAACTCAACACATGACAAAGGTGCTTCAATATTTTCTGCCATTGCCTCAACTACTGCAATTAATTTAGGATGTGTTATTCCTAGACGAGACCTAAGCTCCATGCGCTGGGCTTCGCTCCCATCGCGAACCCGATGGTGCAACATTTGATTAGCAACTTCAGTTGAGAGATTTACGCCCTCCCTTCCACAAATTATATTAAGCATCATATCAATTGAAGCCGTACCACCCGCGCAGGTGTAACGATTATTATCAATTTCAAATAATGAAGATGTAACATTTAATTTTGGAAACTCTTCAGCAAAGGATGCTAAATTTTGCCAATGAATAGTACATCGATAATTGTTTAATAAGCCTGCTTTAGCCAAAATATAAGAACCGGTACAAATTCCACCTATATAGGTGCCATGAGACGACGAATGTCTTAAGATCGAAAGCAGTTTTTTATCTATACTACCACTTATGTTATCACCTGAACATACAAATAAAATATCTAATTTTTTAATTTCAGAAATTGCTCCATCAACAACAATTTTAAGCCCATTTGACGCGTGTATTGGGTTTCCATCGATTGAAAAACAAATTCCAGAATAAAGTATCTTATTACTCAATTGATTAGCCAACCTCAGAGGCTCAATAGCCGAGGCAAAGGAAATCATCGAAAAATCTTTAACTAAAATAAAGCCAATTGTATAAGCTTCACTACTTCGATCTAATCCAAACATAAACTGTTAACATCTATCTTTTGAAAAGTACGATTTATCGTCTTCCTCTTTGTCCTAAAATAACATGTGACACAATACTTATTTTATGATTTTAGTATTTATTTTTCTTATGCACTCAAAGCTCGGCAATCCTCCATCAACCAGCCAAAATTTACCAAGGCTCCTTCCTTTAAATTTTGATGCCTCGAGGCATTTGGAATCTTCACAATAAAATTTGTCTGTCCACAGACACTTGCCCTAGTTCTAATATGATCACCCAAATAAATCAATTCTTCAACTTTTCCTTCAAATACATTGGTATATTTACCCTCCGGTGGGTTTATCTCAATCCGTTCAGGGCGGAGAGATAGCTGACTTCGCTCCCCTACTTCCTGAACATTAACTTTAAAAGCGTGCACTTCTCTGCCATTATCAAGTTGTATTATACAATCCCTATTATTAATCTCTTTTACTTTACCAAAAAGTCGATTATTTTCTCCTATAAACTGAGCAACAAATGCATTCTGTGGATGCTCATAAAGCTCGTTTGGTGATGCTATTTGCTGGATTACCCCATCATTAAAAACAGCAATCCTATTAGACATTGTTAACGCTTCTGATTGATCATGAGTTACATATACTATAGTAACGCCAAGACTTTCATGTATATGTTTGATTTCATATTGCATCTGTTCACGTAATTGTTTATCCAGAGCCCCTAACGGTTCATCCATCAATACAAGAACAGGGTCAAAAACCAGAGCTCGAGCCACAGCAACACGCTGCTGCTGGCCTCCAGAGAGTTGTACTGGTAGACGATTCTCAAATCCATTCAATTGAACCATTGATAACGCTTTATTAACCCGCTCTTTGATCTCAGATTTATCTGTATTTCGGACTTCAAGCGGAAATGCCATATTTTCAGCTACTGTCATATGAGGAAAAAGAGCATAATTCTGAAAAACCATGCCAATACCACGTTTATGAGGGGGTACATTATTAATGCCTGCACCATTTAAATAAATTTCACCATAAGTTGCAGGTTCAAAACCAGCCAACATCATCAAACAAGTAGTTTTCCCAGATCCAGATGGTCCTAACATCGTTAAAAATTCTCCACGAATAACATCAAGATTCAAGTTTTTTACAACTAGGACTTCCCCATCATAACTTTTTTGTACAGAATCAAACTTCACTAGAACATCATTCTCATTTGACATTTTACAGAAACACCTCTCTCATAGTTACATAATTAATTTGTGACTGTTTATATTCATTCAAAAAAGACACCCATGGTTAAGCGTAACATGCTTAATCATGAAACAAAACCACACAACTAAATATAAACTGTATATTGTTTAATGGTGAAAATTAAACTAAGCAGTGATATTCATTGCGAAATCATAAGCTCTTAATCTGTTTCTAAAGTAGTTAAACGCATCTAATATAAATGACCCTTAAGCAACCCTTTTGTGACCCAACATGATAAAATCTAAATTATTCATAGCATTGCAGAAAATATAATGTGTGGAATTGCTGGCATACTCCAAAATAACCCTAATATTCCACTCCAAGACTGTTTGACTGCCATGAGCAAGACTATCAAACACCGTGGGCCTGATGGAAAAGGTATGTGGATTTCTGAAAATTTAAAAATTGGACTCGCCCATCGTAGATTAGCAATCATCGACCTTTCAAAAGAAGCAGCACAGCCTATGTGTGATAAAGATCATAATGTCTTTCTAACCTTTAATGGTGAAATTTATAACCATTCCCTTTTAAGAGGCCAACTAATTAAAAAAGGCCACAAGTTTAAAACTCAAAATTCTGACACAGAAGTATTGGTCCATGGATATAAAGAATGGGGCATAAATGGTCTTGTTAATCGTCTTGATGGTATGTTTGCTTTTGCAATTTGGGACGTAAGAAAAGAAACCCTTTTTCTTGCTCGTGACCGAATTGGAATTAAGCCAATCTATTTTTGTTCCCATCAAGGGACGTTTAGATTTGCTTCAGAGATAAAAGCTTTACTTTCTGATCAATCTATACCTCGGGAAATGGATTTAAATGCCCTCAATCATTACCTTAGTTTTATGATTTCGCCTGCCCCCTTAACAATGTTTAAAGATATTTTTAAGCTACCTGCAGCTCATATAATGGAAGTGTCTAATCAAGGGTCCCTAAAAGTTAGCCGTTACTGGGACTTAAATTCACCACAAAACACTCAAGATGCTCGTCCTTCTGGTCGAAACTCTTCTGAAAATGAAGGCTTCTACATTGAAGGTCTTCGCTCAAAATTTAAAGACTCTGTAAAAAAAAGATTAATGGCAGATGTTCCGTTTGGAGTATTTCTCTCAGGCGGAGTAGACTCATCAGCAACTGTTGCCCTTATGAGCAACTTAATGGATCGTTCAGTAGACACTTATACGGTTGGATTTAAAGATTATACCCATTTGAATGAGCTAGAATACGCTCAGCAAGTATCAACAAAATTTAAAACCAATCATCACCAAATATTAATTGATGAAAAAGATATGATTGGCTATTTAGACGACTTAATTCACTATCAAGATGAACCTATAGCTGACTGGGTCTGCATCCCACTCCATTTTGTTTCTAAACTTGCAAAAGATAATGGCACGAAAGTAGTTCAAGTGGGGGAAGGCGCTGATGAGCAATTCTGCGGATATGACAGTTGGATGACTTATCTTCAATTTTTTAAATTCTTTTGGAATCCTTACACAAAGTCAATGCCTTGTCCATTATTAAGAATTTTTGGTCAATTTTCTAAATATTTCTCACCTTCATCACGCAATCGAACTTCACAATTCCTCGAATCTCTGGAACGTGCTAGAACAGGCCATGATTTATTTTTCTCTGGTGCTAACGCAATTTGGAATATCCATAAGCCAAGCTATTTAAATTCTGAAGCTCTAGCTTCAAGACCCCAATATGATCAACTCGAAGAGTCTGGATTTGAAGTTTCAGGCCTATCTTCTATAAATAGTGGCGATATAATCTCTAGTTATACTGCTAAGCTTAATGAACTTTTCCCAGCCGCTGACCAGCTAACTAAAATGGCCTTCAATGAATTTCGACTAAGACTCCCGGAACTATTATTGATGCGATTAGATAAAATTAGTATGTCTAATTCTATAGAAGGGAGAGTTCCATTTTTAGACCATGAACTAGTTGAGTTTAGCATGACTATACCACAAAACCTTAAAATAAAAGGTGGTATAAATAAATATTTGCTCAAAAAAACTTTCTCGAACATACTACCAAAGGAGATCATTAATCGGAAAAAAATGGGTTTTTCGGCACCAGTTTCAGAGTGGCTAAAAGGTGAATTTGGGAGAACCGCAGAGGAAATAATAATAGAGTCTTCAATTCTAAAAATGGGTTTATTACAAAAACCACATATAATAAAGCAATTCACCGAACATCGCAAAAGTATAGCAGATCACTCCCTTCATCTTTGGACTATTTTCAATTTAGTTTCATGGCATAATTATTGGATTGGGAACAATTAAAAACCATTAGATAATCGAGTTATGCAAACCATAATTCTTAACAATGCGTTCTTCATAGTCTTCCCAAGAACATCCTGACTTAACTCTTTTTGCAGCCGCCTCACCCATACAGCTTCTAAGTTCATTATCATCAATCAAGCTTTCAAGCGCTTCAGAAAGAGCTGTTACATTTAATTTTGGAATTATAAAGCCATCCTTACCTTCAGTGACTATATCACTAGCCCCGACTGATTCAGTAATTACTACAGGAAGACCACTGGCCATAGCTTGCAATACTACTAGGCCAAACCCCTCCTCAATAGACGGCAAACAAAAAATGTCTGCTTTTTGATATTCTATTGCCAAAGTCTTCATAGAAACTGGTCCACAGATTTTCACAGAACCATCTAATAGTTTGTAAAGTTTAGATTTAAAATTTTTCTCAACGTTTCCAAACAAGTATAAATCTGACTTTTTTGATAATTTTTTAAAGGCCTTCAGTAACCAAGGAACACCTTTCCTAACACCAATCTCACCAGCAAAAAGGATCCTTGGCTTTATATTATCTCGACGTTCTTTTGAGATATTAAAATTGCCTAAATCTACACCTAAACTATTGATTAGGATTTTATCCTTTGGAAAACCCCTTTTAAAAAAAGATTTGGCTGCAATGCTTGATGGCACTGAAATTTTATCTGCTAATTCATATTCTGCTTCCTCGCGCGCAACAATTTCTGGAATCTCCTTCGCAAAATTTAATCCGATTTCACTATAGGCTAATTTCAATATTTCCATTTGCTCTTTAATATGGGTCGAACCTCTTTCAATAATTATAAGTTTACCCATACTATGAGCGGGTTTCATTGCTTCAAGAGTAGCAGAACTCCAACCCACTAATATACCTCCTTCATCACCTTGCTCAACTTGTCTTGCAGCAAACTTACCAAATGTTTTAGATATAAATAAATCTGATTCGAATTTAATGGGAGCATAACCTATAATACGCCTTAGTATCTCTAAGTTTGCAGCAGACCTTACTGGTAGGTCGACGTCCAAAATTCGTTTTACCATAAATGCTGGATAGGTAGTAAGCAAATTTTGTAATAGCCCTCTTTTAAAGAGGCCTCTCGCCAATTCAAAAGCATGAAATCTACCATGAACTGAAACAGTGATACTCACAACACACCTTTTTTTAGCTCAAGAAACTTCTCTAGTTTTTTTGATTGTTCTTCCCAAGAGTATTTAAGAACTTTTGAAACATCACCAGATGATTGATAGTTATTATTTAAATTTTCTAATGTACGTGCAACAATATCAGCAGAGTGACAAGGGCACAAATTAGCTTCAATAGATTCTGAAATTGATAAAACCTCAGTAGCTTCCTCTGGTATCGCAATTATTGGTCTTCTCGCAGCCATGAGCTCAATAGTTTTATGTTGGAATAAGCTCCTCTCATTGTAGATATAGGCGTTAACCCATGCACTTGCTTGTAATTTTTGCAACAAGTCTAATGGAAGAAAAGAATCAATAGCTATATTACAGTAGTCTAAAAGACCCTTAGAAGCTTCTTTAAAAAAAGAAACGTCATTTCCAGCATAGTGTACCTCAATTCTGTTTGAACCTCTTTTTTGA
>Ga0114999_10008413_pt1 | contig 11503 bp, 8 predicted proteins | sample ArcticOcean_MG_C_3_FD_89820 | JGI IMG/M metagenome (GOLD analysis project Ga0114999, IMG submission 89820) | Marine microbial communities from western Arctic Ocean - ArcticOcean_MG_CB8_126 | ecosystem: Environmental > Aquatic > Marine > Oceanic | place: Arctic Ocean: Canada Basin | collected...
CGAATCAGCCACTACCGCCGAATCAGTTTTACCACTTTCCTTGCCCCTCTCCGTTCGCAAGGCGGCCAAGGAATCAGCTTCGTGAATGCGCAAGAGAATGCGGTTCAATTCATTCATATGGCGCATGGCCTCCTGCCCCAGGCGTGCGCCTTCCGAGCCAGCCTTCTCTGTCCGGGTTTCCTTAAAATACTCCTCTGCTCGCTCGGCATCGCCGTATCCCTGCAAATAAAGTTCGCCGGTGCGGAAAAGAGCCAGGGCAGAAACGCCGCTCTGGGGGAAATCGTCGCGCACTTTCTCGTACTGATTCAGGGCTTCGTCTAGCAAGCCGCGGTCCTGGTAGGATTGACCGATCAGCAGACGGGTATCTCCTTCAAAGAAGCGAAAACGGCCCTCTCTAAGCAGGCTTTTATAGGTCTCTAAAGCCTCGTCTATATCGTCTTGGACATAGAGCACCCGGCCCCGGTTGAGCCGCGCCCGATATTCGGTCTGGGTAGAGGGGCCGGCTTTTAGTACGCGCTCGAAAGCCTGCAATACTTCGTCGTAGCGCGCCGTATCCTCCAGAGCGAATATCGCCTCGCCGAGTTGCAACCACAGCTCGGCTTCGAGATCGCTTTCGGGAAAGGCATCCAATGTCGCTTGGTATTCTTGGATAGCAGCGGCATAATCTTCGGTCTCGACAGCGATATCTCCCAGTTGCTGGCCGGCCAGGACAGCGATCTCGGGCACCGCTCCATTAAAAAGCGAACGCAACACTTCCTCGGCCCGAGCGATTTCGTTTTGACCGGAGTAACTCAGGGCGCGCCAGTAGCGGGACTGGTCAAATAATTGACTTTCGGGAAAGCTCGTTTCTATATCGATGAGGGTTTCGATCGCGTTCTTATAGTCGCCCTGCCAGTAGAACGCGCGCCCCATCAAAAGCATGGCGTCGTCTACCAGATCGCTCTCGGGAAACTTCTCCAGCACCTTGGCAGCTTTGCGCGCCGCCTGATCGTACAGATTGTTGGCCTTTTGAAATGCGCGTCTCTGGGTTTTGGCCTGGCTGTGTTCCTTTTCCTCTTGTTCGCGGCGCTCGTTCTCGGCCTGACGAAAACTCTTTTGCGCGTTGTAGTAGGTATTGAAATAAACACAAGCAGAACTGCTCAACAGTACTAGCGCCAAAAGGCAGCGCACAATTGCGGTTTTTGAAATAGACAAGGGAATCACGCGTCGCGATGGTAGTCCTGCAAAGCGCGCACCGAGATCTCGGTCTGGCTCAAGGCCTGAATGCCCGCCGCCGCTGCCTGCGCTCCAGCCAACGTCGTAGTATAGGGAATATTGTTGACGATGGCGGCGCGGCGCACTATATAGTCGTCGTATTGCGAATGTTCGTCCTGGGGCGAATTGATGACCAGGTCGACCATATGACTGCGAATGGCGTCCTCGACATGGGGCCGTCCCTCGTGTACTTTACGCACGATTTCGGCTTCAATGCCGTGCTGAGCCAAGAAAGTTCCCGTTCCCTGGGTCGCCATCAAGGTCAATCCAGCATCGTGCAATTGCCGTGCGACCTCGACCACGGCCTGCTTATCGCGGTCGTTGACGCTTATAAAGACCCGGCCCGTTGCAGGCAGCCTGGACCCAGCCCCCATCTGGGCTTTAAAAAAGGCTATCCCGAAACTGTCGCCCAACCCCATCACCTCGCCAGTGGATTTCATCTCTGGCCCTAATAGACCATCGGCTCCAGGAAATTTAATGAAGGGCAGGACTGCTTCTTTGACGGAAATATGTTGGGGCACGATCTCCTCGGTAAACCCTTGCTCCGATAAACTCTTGCCGGCCATAGCGCGGGCGGCAATCTTGGCCAACGGCCGACCGATCGCCTTGCTCACAACAGGCACGGTGCGCGATGCCCGAGGATTCACCTCCAGAACGTATACCGTATCTTCGTGGATGGCATATTGCACGTTCATTAAGCCTATTACATTAAGAGCGCGGGCCAGCGCGTGGGTATAATCCCGCAGCATCTTCAGGTTTTCGGGTGTGATATTATAGGGCGGCAAGACGCAGGCGCTGTCGCCCGAGTGCACGCCAGCGTGTTCAATGTGTTGCATAATGCCGCCAATGACCACGGCCTCGCCGTCGGATACCGCGTCAACGTCAAATTCCTGAGCCCCTTCTAAATAACGATCGATCAGCACCGGATGTTCCGGCGAAACGCCGATGGCCTCGCGCATATAGGTCTCCAGGCTGCCAGCGTCGTAGACAATGACCATGGCGCGGCCACCCAAAACGTAGGAGGGCCGCACCAGTACCGGATAGCCGATGGTCTCGGCCACCGCGGTCGCTTCCTCGATATTGCGAGCCATGCCATTGTCCGGCTGGCAGATATCCAAGCGGCGCAGTAAATTGCCAAAGAGCTCGCGGTCTTCGGCCAGGTCGATGCTGGTGGGGCTGGTACCGATAATTTTCACCCCGCATGCTTCCAATTCGGCCGCCAGGTTGAGTGGCGTCTGCCCACCGAACTGCACGATCACTCCGTCGGGCTCTTCGCGCTCGACAATGTGGAGTACATCCTCGACGGTGAGCGGTTCAAAATAGAGTTTGTCGGCCGTATCGTAGTCGGTGCTCACCGTTTCCGGATTGCTGTTGACCATAATCGTCTCGAAACCGTCCTGGCGCAGAGCAAAGCAGGCGTGCACGCAGCAGTAGTCGAACTCAATGCCCTGGCCGATACGATTGGGGCCGCCGCCCAGAATCATGATCTTTTTCTTATCCGAGCGCTCGGCCTCCTGTTCGCGCTCGTAGGTCGAGTAGTGGTAGGGCGTATGGGCCTCGAATTCGGCGGCGCAGGTATCCACCGTCTTGTATACTGGCCGCACCCCCAGCTGTTGGCGATGCTGCCGCACGTTTTGTTCGTCCGTGTTCTGCAAATGGGCCAGCTGGCGATCACTATACCCCCATTCCTTGGCCTGACGCAGCAAGCTTTCGTCCTGCAAGAGGTCTCTCTGCCTCAACTCGACTTCCAATTCGGCCAGCTGGTAGAGATTGTCCAAAAACCAGGGGTCTATGCCAGTGAGCTTGTAGAGCTCGGCGGCGGTATAACCTTTTTCTATGGCGGCTTTGAGGTAGAATAGACGCTGGGAATTGGGCGTCGTGAGACGTTCGCGCAATTCCTTGTCGGCTAGGCGCGCCGCATCGAAGTCCTTACCATCGGCTCCCCAGCCAGCGCGGCCGATCTCCAGCGAGCGCAGCGCCTTCTGCAGCGATTCCTTGAAGGTGCGACCTATAGCCATCGTCTCCCCCACCGAGCGCATCTGCGTATCGAGTAGATCTGGCGTGCTGGGAAATTTTTCGAAAGTGAAGCGCGGTATCTTGGTCACCACGTAGTCGATGGTCGGCTCAAAGGAAGCCGGCGTCTCGCGCGTGATATCGTTGGGGATCTCGTCCAACGTATAACCCACCGCCAATTTGGCGGCGATCTTGGCGATGGGAAAACCTGTAGCCTTAGAAGCCAGCGCCGAACTGCGCGAGACCCGCGGGTTCATCTCGATGATGGTCATGCGACCGTCAGCCGGGTTGAGCGCGAACTGGATATTGGAGCCGCCGGTGTCAACGCCGATGGTGCGAATCACCTTGATGGCCGCATCGCGCATCTTCTGGTATTCCTTGTCGCTCAGCGTCTGCGCCGGGGCCACGGTGATGCTATCGCCTGTGTGTACGCCCATAGGATCAAAATTTTCTATAGAACAGATGATCACCACATTGTCATTGTGGTCGCGCATGACTTCCAATTCGAACTCTTTCCACCCTATTACCGACTCTTCGATCAATACCTCGGTAATCGGACTCATGTCGAGACCGTGGTGCATTTTCTCTTCAAATTCTTCGATATTGTAGACAATTCCCCCGCCTGCCCCACCCATCGTAAAAGAGGGTCGCACGATGATGGGAAAACCGAGTTCGCGCTGGTATTCCATGGCCTGTTCAATCGATTTGACAAAATAACCGCGCGGCATATCTAGACCGGCCTTGTCCATGGCCTGCTTAAATAGCTCGCGATTTTCCGCCATATGGATGGCCTCTAATTTGGCGCCAATTAACTCGACCCCATAGCGCTCGAGGACACCACTTTCGGCCAATTCAACCGCCATATTGAGCGCCGTTTGCCCGCCTAGAGTAGGCAATAGGGCTTGGGGCCGCTCGCAGGCGATGATCTTCTCGCAAATTTCCGCAGTGATTGGTTCCACGTACGTCCGGTCGGCAAATTCGGGATCGGTCATGATCGTAGCCGGATTGCTGTTGACCAGGACGATCTCGTAACCTTCCTCCTGCAGCGCTTTGCACGCCTGAGTTCCCGAATAATCGAACTCACAGGCCTGACCAATGACAATCGGTCCCGAACCTATGAGCATTATCTTTTTTATATCTTCGCGTTTGGGCATAGTGCGCCGAGTTGTCTCAATTGCAGTTATAAATCGTTCACATACAAAAAAGAGACGCGCTACTGCGCATCTCCGCTCATTACAGAAAAAGGAATGTAAAAACCGGGGGAGTGGGAGAAAAATAAATCAAACAGCCGGTGGGCAAAATAACCTGGAAGCATCTCCTCCTCAGGGTTTTTGAATAAAGCCCAGATAAATCAACACGATGATGAGCGCCACCGTAGAAGCATAACCAACCTTGAGCAAAATGAGGCGTAACTGATCCCAATTCTGTCCGCGGCCCAATTTGACCTTGGACCGACCGTCTTCGTCTTCGACGTAATTGCTCTGGAAGCGATGTTCATCAATCAAACGCACCAATTGGGGATCGTAGTCGGCAATGGTCTTGAGGATCATGCGTTTGCGGTGGGCGACGCGCTCGGCAAAACTATCAATCTCACTCTTGTCTTCCTCTTCCTGGATCTCCACATCTGCGCCCATCTCAGTGCGATCGGCTATGAGGATGCAGGTCTTCTCGCGCGCCAGATTTTCGGCCAGGCCGTTAATGACGGAGCGGTCTTTGACTTCGGTTTCAATAACGGCGTAACACGCATCGATGAAGCGCTTGAAATCCTGGCGGATTTCCTCTTCGCTCAGTCCTAGGAGATAGGACTCTTCGATCAAAACATCGACAGCCTCTTTAACGCGCGACATTTCTTTTCTCTATATAAAAAGCTAAGTCGTGGACAAGATATAACTTAGCTCCAAAGTGTTCGTTCAATATAGATCTTAAAACCACCGCCAAACTCATCATACGTTACACCATCTACCCGACTCTGTCAAGTAGGGCGATAGGTGTCTAAAATAGCTTGGGGCACGCTCCGACTGATGTCTCCAGCCGTCATCCCCCACTCGCCCAGCTGGTCGCAGGCCAAATCCCCGGCCCGACCGTGGAGATAGACCCCTAAACAGGCCGCTTCGTCCACAGCCAGTCCCTGCGCCACCAGGCCGGCGATAAGCCCGGTCAAGACATCCCCCGATCCGGCTGTAGCCATGCCGGCATTGCCAGTAGAATTGACCAACGTCTGGCCGTCCGGCAAAGCAACCACCGACGGTGCCCCCTTCAAGACCAGGACCACCTGGTGCTTTTGGGCGAATTGGCGCGCCACTTCCAGAGGGCGAGCGAGAATCTCTCCCTTGTCCAACCCGGAGAGCTCGACAAATTCACCGATATGGGGCGTGAGTACTATTGGCGCTGTTCTCTCCCTTAGTATATCGGTCGAAGCGGCCAAAGCATTGAGTCCGTCTGCATCCAGGACCAGGGGCAATTCCACCGCTTGTACAAGACGCCGCACCAATTCCGCTGTTTCCGGATGGCGTCCCAGCCCCGGCCCTAGAGCCAGGCAGTCGGCCCGTTCCAGTAAACCAATAATATCGCCCAGAGCGCGCAACGCCAGGCAGCGGTGTTTGCGCACCTCGGGCAGAGGTCGGGTCATTACTTCGGTCAGCTTAACTTCGAGTATATCGTTGAGGCTAGCGGGGATCCCTAGGTTAATCCGGCCCGCTCCCGCCCGCAATGCAGTATCCGCTGTCAACGCCGCCGCACCGGTCATGCCGACCGAACCCGCCACTACACAGACGGCTCCACAACTCCCCTTGTGGGCGTCGCCAGCGCGCTGGGGAATCAGCCGGGAGACACGCTCCCCCGTTAACAACCGGGTTGCGGCGGGGCTAGCAGCGACGATATCTGCGGGAAAATCGATGTCCACCAGGTGCAGGATACCGCAACGGTCCCGCCCCGGAAAAAACATATGCCCAACCTTAGGCAAACCAAAGGTCACGGTCAGCGTCGCGTCGGCGCAAACCCCGATTGCAGCACCCGTATCGGCATCTAAACCTGAGGGCAAGTCCACGGATACGATAGGCACGCCACTCTGGTTCAGGCATTCTAGCACACGGGCTACCCGTTCTCTAGGCGGACCGTGCGCTCCCGTTCCCAGCAGCGCATCTATGGCAAGATCGGCATCCTCTAGGGCGGCGTGCAGCGCATCTAACGCCTCTGCTTCAACCAACGTCTCGACTTGTCCTCCCACCGCCTCAAACAATTTCATGTGGTGGGCGGCATCCCCTGTCACTACATCTTGACGTTCCACTATAAATAACCGCACTTCCACACCGCCCTGGTGCAGCAGGCGTCCCACCACAAAACCGTCGCCACCGTTGTTACCCTTGCCACAGACGACCACCGCCTGTAAGTCTTCTAACCCCTCCCATTTTTCGGCTATGGCATCTACTACGCCGCGACCAGCCCGCTCCATTAACTCGGCCCCGGGGATACCGCGTTCCTCGATAGTGCGCCGGTCTATTTCGGCCATTTCACGGCCAGTGACAAGTTTGATAAAATCTACGTCCACGGTTTCAAACCTCCCAGGGGCGCAACACTTCGCGCAAACTGCGGTGCGGTTCTTCCGGGTGCGCAGCGCCAGTGTACTTGGGCAGCAATTCCCAAAAATAAACGCTCAAAAGCAAGGCCAGTGTCGCCCCCGCACCACAAAACAGGCCCACGCCCGACAACGCTCCCACGCCGAGCATAAATAACGCCGCCAACAATAGGCCGAACGACAATTTTATATTGTCGATGACCAAGAGGAAACTTTGGCGCAAGGTATGCCAGACGCTACCGTCCTGCGCCACCAGTACAGGAAAGACGTATACCCCAACCAATGCAAGACCAAGAGCAAACCATATCATGGTGCCACCGAGCAACAACCCCACCCAGCCACCAATACCTTGGTAAAAGTGAATGTTCACCAATACTATAAACGTCGCCAGCACCAATGCGGCGCCGATGGCCTGAGCCCGTGTAGCAAAACGCCGTCCTTCTGCCAGTAAGTCTTTCCAGTCAATTTCTCGCTTCTGGGCCCAAATCCTGGCGGCACAAAAAAGCAAGATCGTGGGCGGTGAGAAGAGCACCCCTTCCACTGCCAAAATAAGGGCAATTAAACCGAACCTTTCCCCCAACCCCTGTGCCACAGCGACCAGAATGTAGGCCAGGACCATCCAGGGAATGCTGAGGATACCCCACAGCAAATTGACGACGATTAAACCGCCCAAGTGGTCGTATGCCGTCCACAGGAACTTTCTAAAATTGCCTTTCAAACCTCCTGGATCCCCCGCAACATGAACTCGGCATAGATGCGCGCCGTCTGCACTAGATCCCGCACCTTTACCCGCTCGTCGATACCGTGTCCCTGTTCACCTTTGGGGCCATAACCGACTCCCGGCATTCTGCCCTCCTCGACAAAGTAGTGTAGATCGGTAAAACCCGTGGTCGCTCGAAAACTGACGGGGTGCCGGCGCACCGTCTGCACAGCTTGGGCAAACGCCTGCGGCAGGGGGATTTGGGGATCCACAACACACGGTTCAATACGCAGCGGTGCTTGTACATTGAACTTGACCTTGATCTGACTCTTTGCCAGCCGCGTTAAGACCTGGCGCAATTCCTTCTCGGCCTGTTTCAGCGTTTCATTGGGCACGATGCGACGATCGATGGAAAAGATCGCTCGAGCAGGTACAGTATTGATCTTATCTCCTTCTCCGCCGCCAAATACGCCACCTATATTAATGGTGGGATTGCGCTCCTGACCAGTATGATCGCGATAGCAGCGCGCCGGCGCCGCCAATTTGCCCTTGAAATCCTGCAAGCCCTGTACCAGATGTGCCATAGCCTCAAAGGCATTAGCCCCTAGATGAGGACTGGCGGCATGCGCTGGTTTGCCCTGGATTTCCACTTCGAGCCACAAAACGCCGTTGTGCCCATAGCCGACATTAAGTCCCGAAGCCCCTTCACATACAACAGCATAATCGGCATCGACCAGCCCCTGGCGCACAACGTAACCGGCCCCCAATTCCCCCCCAGTTTCCTCGTCAGCAGTAAACGAACATTCGATATTAAAGGCGGGAGTACATTTACCGCGTTGCAGCGCTTCTATCGCTGTTAACAAGGCGGCGATCGCTCCCTTCATATCTCCCGATCCACGGCCGTAGATGGCGCCGTTGCTCAGCTCTGGCCTGAAGGGATCATCAAACTTCCACTTGCCCATAACCGGTACCACATCGTAGTGGGCATTGAAATGCACGGTTTGGGCAGCGCCGACATCCCAGCGCGCAATCAAGTTATAGCGCGGATAGTCGGTCGTGCCCGTCACCTCTCCGACCAGGCGATCTGGCACGCGGTGCACTTTAGTAACCATGCCCAATTGCCCGCATTGTCTTTCTAGCAGTTCGACCATATCCAGATAGTAGTTTCCAGGCGGATTGACCGTGGCGATGCCCACCATCTGCTGCAATGCTTGGACTAGTCTTTCCTGGTTGGTTTCCAGGTACTCATGCGGCGTCATAAACTATACGGACCTCTTTTTTGGATATTCTGAGTTTAATCAAGGCCTGATGTTATCTTGGCTGGCGCGCAATTGGCTCGAACTAATGTCGATGCGAAATTCTTCCTCTAGTATCTCTTCAAACATATACTCGTAGTCGCAAGGTATTTCTATTGCGCTCAACGTCCGGTATTCACCTTCGTGGAGTCGCCCCGCTACCAGAAAGCGGCAACCGACAGCGGCCATCTCGCTCAATGCCGCCTCCATACCTGCTATTCCCTAGTCGTAATATTTGCCCTCTACTAGGCGCACAGCCGTATCGTAACCAATCACAAAAATACAGCCCGGAAAGAGGCGTGCTTTTTCTACAAAAGTCGGGGCACGCGTCACGACTACTGGGTAACGTCCCTGTATCGAGTCCAGCCGCTGTGCCACTTCCGCATAGGCAAGAGAAGGTTTGTCGACATTGGCCACAGAAATCTCCAAGCAGAGTGGTAAACCAGCGCGCCTCTGAGCTGCTTGTGCCAAGGCGATATGTCCTTCGTGCAGGGGATTAAAAGAACCGGGGAAGAGCAGCCGACCGCGCCTTTCCACTTCCGAGTTCATATTCTCTGGAAAGTGAGCCTCGATCACATCTACCTCCCCGGCCAGGACGGCTTCTAACGGCTCGGATGCGGAGATATCGCGCACTTCTTTGCTTATACTAGCGCTTGGCCAGCCCCCCTCCAATTGCTCCTCCAAACCACACGTTTCGCCCAGCACCTGCAAGATAAAACGACTAAGGGCTTCTTCTTGTCCGAGGCGATCTGCCTCCCCTTTTTCGAAGTGGAGGCTAAAAAAGCGGTAACCGCGATCCGTGCGCAAAGCAATAAGCGCTCTATCCTCACCGCGCCGTTGGCGCCTGGTGGCCAAAGCCGCCGTGCACCCTACGCCGATACTGAGCATTTCTTTGCCAGCAAATTGCCGCACCCGCCAATACGCCCGCGCCGCCAGCGCCCGAGCAGTTTCCTCCTCTGCTCGATGCGGCCCTGCAACCCCCAGATAATTGGCCAACGCCTTTTCGTGATAGGGTACCTGCACTTCCACCACGGCGCGCGAAGCACCGGGATGGTTCAACAACCAGGAGCATACTTCTATGCCCCCTCCGGTCATTGCCAACCCGATCTTGGCACCGCTTTCGAGTACGGCTTCGACCCGATTCCAGATAGGCGCGCCGACACCCATTATCCAACAATAAGTTCGTAAATACTGCGCAGCCCCCAACAAGTTAGGAAGAGACCACTGAATAAATTTAGTATCAGTAGGCCGCTGCCCATTTGCAGCGGTTTGGGCAAAAAACGGCGATCGGTCCAGATCATCAACAGGCACCACAGACCGCAGGTCAACAAACTACCGAAGATAGCCGCCGGTGTGACAATGGCTACCGGGTTGCCGCCTAACCACATGATAGCGACACCACCGATGCCGCAATAAGCCACTACCCAAGGGCGCAGCGCGGCAAGTGGCAACTCACGTACCCTGGTCACTAAAGGCCGCAAGCACTCGTAGGTAGTGCGCGTGTAAAGCTCATAGGCTCCCAATATTGTACCAAAAAAAGCCAAGAGCACCCCGCCCTGATAGAGATAGACCAGATTCGGGTGCAGCAAGGTCAGGAACTCCGCTTGCACCGAGAGCAATTTGTCTGATGCCGGCACGATCTGTTGGGTGTGCAGTACGGTTGCACCCAGGACCATAAAAGCGATAGTAAAGATCACGATGCAGGTGAACGAAACCAATCCGTCGGTGAACGGGGCGCGCAGCCAACGCTTGCCCAATTGGTAATTCTCCGCGCTATCCTCCAAATGCACGCCTTCGGAACCAGCTTCTACTTTCTCTTTTAGCAAACCCCACCCCTTTTCCCGCAGCATGCCAATATAGCCGAAATAGTCTTGGGTCCCACCTCCAATCGCGCCCAAGTAGACGCCAATCTCAATCCAGGGCGAACGATCATTGATGGCCGGGTATTTCTCGGCAACCCAGGGTTGGTAATCGGGCAACGAGGGCACAAAAATATGGTATATCACGGCTAACCAATCGGGCTGTACCGCGATAGCAGCAACTATAATGCTCAATAATAAGACACCCACAACCACGGTCTGAAAGCGCTCCAACGCTGCATAGCTCTGCACCAGGGTCAGCGTGATCGCTACCACTACATAGGTCGTCCCCCACACGCGCTCATCCCCCCAAACCTGCATCCCTTCAAAACCAAACATCCACACAGTCAATCCACCCAACATTTTGGGCAGCCCCGACAACCACAGTGGAAAGCACAATAAGGTGATGCCCGCCAAAATCCACACCGCCCAATTCTGCGGTCCCGGCAAATAACGCCAGCGTTCGATGGGATGTTCACCAGTTAATGTGATATAGCGCGCTGCCGTGTACACCTGCACAAATTTCATGATTCCCCCCCCGACAAAACACCACAGCAACGCATAGCCAAAAAGCGCCCCGCCGCGCGAGGCAAAAACCGCCTCCCCACTGCCAATGGTAACCGAAGCAATGATAGCCCCCGGACCAAAGAGGAGCGCAAGGGACTTCAAATTGCGCGAGCGCAACTCTTCCGTTAGCGGCGGATACTTTAACCCTTCACCCATACAAATCCTCCTTTCGCATCACAAACGCCCAGAACAATATCGCGCAACCCTCTCTGTGTCAAATAATTGACATCCTCAATAGCAA
>Ga0114999_10008415_pt1 | contig 11502 bp, 10 predicted proteins | sample ArcticOcean_MG_C_3_FD_89820 | JGI IMG/M metagenome (GOLD analysis project Ga0114999, IMG submission 89820) | Marine microbial communities from western Arctic Ocean - ArcticOcean_MG_CB8_126 | ecosystem: Environmental > Aquatic > Marine > Oceanic | place: Arctic Ocean: Canada Basin | collected...
CGTCGGCAGTGATCAGGATGTCATCCTCGATGCGGATGCCGATGCCTCGGTACTGCTTGGGGATGTCCTCGTTGTCTGGATCGAGGTAGAGGCCCGGTTCGACGGTGAAGCACATGCCGGGGCGGAGCGCGACCGACTCTTCGCCCTCGCGGTAACGGCCGACGTCGTGGACGTCCATGCCGAGCCAATGCGAGGTGCCGTGCATGAAGAAGGGGCGGTGCGAGTCGTCCTCGATCAGTTGGTCGATGTCGCCCTCGAAGATGCCAAGTTCGATGAGGCCCTCGACGATGACGCGGAGCGATGCCTGGTGGACGCCGTCGAACGGCGCGCCGGGCTGGGCGGCAGCGATGCCGGCCTGCTGAGCACGGAGTACCACGTCGTAGACCGCTCGCTGTGCCGGGGTGAACTTGCCGCTGACCGGCCAGGTGCGGGTGACATCGGCGGTGTAGTAGTCCCACTCCGCGCCCGCGTCGATTAGCAGCAGGTCGCCGTCGTTCAGTTCCTTGCGGTTGGTCGTGTAGTGGAGGATGCAAGAGTCGTGCGCCCCCGCAACGATCGAGGGATAGCCGTTGCGACGTGAGCCGAGGCGGCGGAACTCGGCCTCCATCAGCGCCTGTACCTCGTACTCGTGCATGCCGGGGCGGGTCGCCCGCATCGCTAGATCGAAACCCTGAGCGGTGAGCGAGACTGCGCGATTGAGTGCCGCGGCCTCGGGCTCGGACTTGTGTAAGCGCATCTCGTCGACGAGGGGGCTCGGGTCGCGCAGGCTCACCAGTTCCTTGCCGCCTCGCTGGGCGGCCTGACGGCGTCCAGCGACGTGCTTCGAGACGAGCGCGTCTACCTCGGTATCCACGCCTAGCGGGTAGTAGAGGGTCTCGACCTCGGCGAGAAGCGCCGGGAGGCGCTCGGCGAGCTCCTCGATTGGGTAGGCCTCGTCAGCGCCGTAGTCTGCAAGCGCGCCATCGATGCCGGCGCGTGCGCCGACCCAGATCGCCATCTGCGGGTCGTGGGGCCGAACGAACATGACGAACGGCGCCTCGGCGCCGGGGCGGAGCAGGGCGACGGTATCGGGTTCGTCGAAGCCGGTGAGGTAGAAGAAGGTCGAGTCCTGGCGGAACTCGAAATAGACGTCCGAGTTGCGGATGATCTCGCGGGCAGACACGAAGATGGCCGCCGTGTTGTCGGCCTGCACACGTATGCCTGCCATCAGTTGGGCTCGACGCTCGGCGAACATCGGTTCATTCCCCTCGGTTGCGCTTCGACTGTAGCGGGTTGGTCGCCGGTCGCCAGCCTTCGGGCGTCGCTACTCAGACGCACCGAAGGCGGTGCTGTCTTACTGAAATGCACCGAAGGCGGTGCGGGCCGCGACGAGGAGCAGACTGAGCGCAAGCGCGTGCATCAGCGGACCCTCACCCACTGAGCGGCGGACGCGCTGGCCGAACGGGTTGGCGATGATGACGCCGATTCCGAGGAAGATGACGTCTCGCATCGGATCCCCCGCGTGGCCGAGGGCGAGGTGGAACAAGACAATCGCACCAGCATTCATCGCTGATCGGACCTGGATAGTGGGGACGGCGATTGCGTGCGGAATCCGCATAATGCGGGTCATGATCGGCACGCCGATGGAGCCGCCACCGATGCCAGCGAGCGCCGCCAAGAACGCCATCCCGAGGTTGGGTGCAATGCTGCGCCGCACCGGGATCCGGTAGTCGAAACTGTGGCCTTGCCGATCCTCGATGTGGCGGGGGGCGCCGGTCGCGCCGAGCGGGGGCGGCGGAGCAGTTGGCCAGCGCACGAGGTAGAGGGCGAGCGCCACGAGGAGGATCGCAAAGCCAACTGCGAAGACTTCACGGGGTAGTGCGGCGGTGCCGAGCGCGCCCAGTAACCCGGCCGGGATGGAGATGGCGGCCAGTACAAAGGCCACTGGTAGGTCGACGCGACGCTCTCGAAGCACGACCGCAGAGGACGCCAGGCTCGTGATCACCACGACCGCCAGCGATGCAGTGGTGATGACAACGGGATCGGCGTCTGGATGTCGGAGTAGCAGTAGTGGAGCGACCAGGAAGCCACCACCAGCACCGATCGAGATCGAGTAGACGCCGATGATGATTCCGAGCGCGACCAGGAGCAGCGCTTCGTCAATGGGCAGCATCGGAAGAGGCTAGACGAGCACCATCCTGAGCGCCTCAAGCGGTGCAGATGGGGAATCGGATGGCCGGTTTATGGTGCAGAGCGGAGCAGGTCGTCGGGATACGTAGTGCCGACCAAGCCCGCCTCGATGAGCGCGTCGTACTGATCTCGGCTGAATCCGAGGAGGTCGAGGTAGATGTCCTCGTTGTCCTCGCCCAGGGCGGGTGGGGCGCGGCGTACATGGTTCGGCGTGTTCGCCATCTTGAAGAGGATGCCCGGGTGCTGGTGGGTGCCGACACCGGACTGTGTCAGCTCCTCGAACCAGCCGCGCGCTTCGAGCTGGGGAGAGGCGAGTGCCTCAAGTTCGTCCATCAACGGGCCGGCGATGACGCTCGCGGCCTGCAGGGTATGGAACAGCTCGAACTTGTCGTGCGAAGCGGTGAGCGCTGAGAGTGCCTGATCGAGGGCGCCTCGATGTTCCATCCGGGCTGCGTTGGTGGCGAAGCGGTCGTCCTCGTGGAGGGTGGCGTTGAGGACGGTGTTGAGCGCCTGGAACTCCGTGTCGGTCGGTACGTCGATCGCGATGAACTGGCGCTTGCCGCTGGTCGGGTAGACGCCGTGCGGGGCATGAGTCGGGTGGCTGTTGCCCTGTGACGGCGCGACGCGGTCGTTGTAGGTGTACTCGAGGATCCACTCGCCGAGGACGGGCAAAAACGCCTCCGCGAGCGGCATCTCGATGAGTTGGCCCTCGCCGGTGCGCTCGCGATGGCGGAGGGCGGCGGTGACGGCGAACGCACCCATGACCCCGGCGATCGCATCCGCAGTGTAGGCGTCGCCAGTGTACTCCGGCCCGAGGTCTTCGTAGGAACGGAGGTGGTGGTGGCCAATCATGCCTTCGACGTGGGTGCCGAAGCCTCGGAAGTTCTTGTACGGGCCGTCCAGGCCGAAGGCGGGCATGCGGAGCATAATCAGACGCGGGTTGACCGCGCGCAGCTCCTCGTAGGTTATGTGCGCCTTCTCGATGGTCACGGGGACGTTGTTCTCGACGAGGACGTCGACGTTCTCGATCAGCTTGAGGAAGGCGGCGTGGCCGTCGGGCGAGGTGATGTCGCAGGTCATCGAGCGTTTGTTACGTGCGTGGGAGTTGAAGGCAGCGCTGCGATTCCACGGATCCGGCCCTGGGTCGAGGTCGGGTGTCAGCGCGTAGGTAAGGCCACCCTGTGCCATCAGTTGCTGCACGTTGGCGGATTGGGGCTGAAGGCTGAGGCGCGAGTAGGGCTGGATTCGGTTCATCGGTTCGACGCGAATAACGTCGGCGCCCCACTCGGCGAGGAGTTGGGTCACGTGCGGGCCCGCCCAGACGACGGTGACTCCGGCGACGCGGACGCCCTCGAGCGGGAGCTTCTGAGGCTGATCGTTCGTCATGAGCCGACGACGCCAGTGGTGCGCAGCTCCTCGAACTCCTCGCGGTCGAGGCCGAGTTCTGTCACGAGGACCTGCTCGTTGTGCTGGCCAAGCAGGGGCGCGGGGGCGACCGGTCCGCGGGTGCTCTGGGAGAGGATGAGCTGGCGGCCGGCGTGTTCAGCCGGACCGGCAACGGGATGGTCGATGGTGTCCCAGACGCCGCGACCTCGGTAGTGGGGGTCCTTCAACAGGTCCTCGGTGGTGTAGATCGCGCCGCCGAGGGCGCCGATCGCCTGAGTCTCGACCACGACCTGTTGCTTAGTGCGTGCGAGGAGCCAGGTGAGGTAGGTCGCCTCGATCTCATCGACGAACGCCTGGGACATCTGCGCGGGGGGCAACTTCGCATCGTCGTGCTCGCTGAGGTCGGAGCGCCCGATCAGCTCGAGGAACTTGTCGAAGTATCTCGGCGAGTGGCCGAGGATGTTGACGTATCCGTCGGAGGCGGGCCGTACCCCACGGCCGACCCCGCCGCCGCCGGCCTGCGGTTTTGCCGGGTAGCCGGCGTAGGCTGCGCCGAGCAATGAGGGCGTCCGCCGGTCGCGGAAACCGGACTGCGTCTCATAGATCGCGAGGTCGATGCGGTCGCCTACGCCGCCGGCCTCGACGCGGAGCCGGGCGAGCATAATTCCGAAGGCCGCGCTGATCCCGGCGTGGATGTGCGCAACATAACCGCCACTCTTCGTCGGTTCGCGGTCCGGGCTGCCGTTCACGTGCAGCGGACCGCCCATCGCCTGGAGGGTGAGTTCGGATGCGCGGTAGTCGCGCCACGGGCCAGTGAGTCCGAAGGGGGTGATCGAGGCCATCACTAGGTCGTCGCGGCCCTCGGACAGGGCGTCCCAGCCGATTCCGAGCTCGTCGAGCACGTCTGGCCCGCGATCGTCGATCACGATGTCGGACTGGGCGGCGAGCGCGTCAACGAGCTCCTGCCCTCGAGCGGTTTCGATGTCGAGCGTGACGTCGCGCTTGTTTGCGTTGAGGTGGAGGGAGAGGAGCGCGCGCTCGGCATCTGGTTGGTCGTCGGCGTACGGAGCGTGGTGGCGGATGCGCCCGCCCTCGGGAGCTTCGACCTTGGTGACCGTCGCGCCGTAGTCCGCCAGCAGCCGCGAGCAGTACGAGCCGGCGATCCAGTCGCTCAGATCGAGAACGCGGATGCCATCGAGCAGTGAGGTCAGAGGGTGCTCCTCGGTGCCGGGGACACGATGGTCGAGGCTCGGCCGGTCAGTTGGGCGGTTCGCGGCAGCACGATAGCACGCAGCTGCTGGCGGGGATTCGAGTGCCGCGGAATGTGAGATGGTACCCCCGCCAGGATTCGAACCTGGGCACACGGCTTAGGAGGCCGATGCTCTATCCCCTGAGCTACGGAGGCACGCATCGCCATGATAGATGGCGGGGCGTTCGAGGCCGATCGTGAGACGCGCGGCGAAGCGCGCATAGGCGGGATGTAGCTCTCCGCCGGGCGCGAACATCTCGTCAGGACCCTCGAGGAGTCGTAGTCAGTGAGCAGGCTGGTAGGCACGGCTGTCACGGCATCAGCATACGTAGGTCAGACGGCGAGGCGTTGCCGATTCTCGAAGGTGGGTCGGGATCGCGGACGGTCGGTTGTCGCGTGGGCGGATGCGCTAGCGAGCCTGCGCGGTACGCAGACTGCTAGCACGCATCTGCTGGCTGGTGGTGGCCTGATCGCTCCGGGTCGGGGCCAGGCGGGCTGTACGAGGTGTGAGAGTGTCTCGGATGTCCTCCATTACACGCACAGCATCCGTGACCCGGATGACACGCGTGTCCCGCGCATGTTGCCGATATGTAACGGAGTGTCACCTCGATCGGCGTGATGTGATCACAACGGTGATCGATATCGCGGCAGATCGTCGTGCCGGGTCGCGTTCGGGCCGTTGACTACGGAGCGGACTCGGTCACTGACTCGAACAGCTCGACGCGAGGGTGATCAAGCAGGATGCCCTCCATCGATCCACCAGCGCGGTGACCTTTTGTGAAGGCCTCGCTCTCGGTCCACGCCTCGAATGCGGTGCGTGACTGCCAGGTGCTGTGGCTGACGTAGTGGCCTTCGTCGTCGCTGCGTAGCAGCACGAAGTGGACGAAGCCGGGGACCTCTTTAAGGTAGGTGTCCCGCTCCTTCCAGGTGCGTTCGAAGTCCTCGGCACGCTCGCGGTTCACGGAGAAGTTGTTCATCGCGACAAACATGGTGGGGTGCCCTCGAATCTTGCGAACGCGCGGTCCTTTGATGCTATCGCGCGGTTGCGCCTCGGTCGGTAGCCGTCGGCGGTGGTGGAGATGAGGGGCCCCTCACCTCCACCACCGCACCGATCGCGGGAGCGGAGCTTCCGAGGGTGGGCACGCGCGGGCCGCGGGCTGTTAGCGTCCGGTGATACCGAGGGGATGCGAGGGGAGCTGGCCATGGTGCGGTCGATGGGGCTGACGAGGCGAGGCGTGTAGGGGTGGGTGGCTGCGCTGGCGCCTCTACTAGGCGGTCGGCTGCGGCGGGGGCGATGCTAATGCCAGCGACGGTGGTGGGTCGGACGGTGATGGGGGGATCGGGCGGTGGTTCGACGGCGGCGAGCGTTGGTGGCGCGGTTGACCCGGAAGACTTTCCGATCGCGGTGCCGGATGGTGGGGATATGTTCACCGGTGGGCGGGCCGCAGCTGATTACGTACGCGACCTCCAAGTACGACCGGATCGTGGTGTTCTATCAGGCGTGGGCGCCCGAGCACGCGGCGGAGGGGACGGTACCGACGATCAACCTCGATGAGGCGGATCAGCAGACGACGATCTCAATGCAGGGCAGCGCGACGCAGATCTTCATGATTGCGCTGGGACTGCAGGACGGTGAGCTGCGGCTCACGCTGAGCGCGATCGGCGATTAGCCATTCGCGATTGGCCGGGTTCCGAGAGCTATCGGCGCGAGACCTTCGAGGTCGGCCGTCGGAGATGGCGACCGGCCCTCGAGGTGCGTGAGCTGCCCTCGAGGACGGTCGGGGTCGTGCGGGGGGGGGGGCAGGCGGCGGCGCACGGCCGCCGCCTAGGTTCGCGGTTCGTTAGCTGGGCTGCTTGACGAGGCGGATGTAGGGGAGCGGTGTCTCCCAGCCGTCGGGGTACTTCTTCCTGGCGGCTTCGTCGCTGACGGAGGGGACGATGATGACGTCGTCGCCTTGCTTCCAGTTCGCCGGGGTCGCGACCTGCTCCTTGGCGGTGAGCTGGACCGAGTCGACGATGCGGAGGATCTCGTCGAAGTTGCGGCCGGTGGTCATCGGGTAGGTGAGGTTGACCTTGATCTTCTTGTCCGGGCCGATCAGGAAGACGGAGCGAGCGGTCTGGTTGTCGCCGGCGGTGCGGCCTTCCGAGGTGTCGCCTGAGTCCGCGGGAAGCATGTCGTAGAGCTTGACGACGTCCAGATTGGGGTCGCCGATCAGCGGGTAATTGACGGCGGTACCGGAGGTGGCCTCGATGTCCTTCGACCACCGCTCGTGGTCGCTGACGCCGTCGACGCTGATGCCGATCAGCTTGACGCTGCGCTTGTCGAATTCCGGCTTAAGCGTGGCGACGGTGCCCAGCTCGGTGGTGCAGACGGGGGTGAAGTCCTTCGGGTGCGAGAACATCAGCGCCCAGCCGTCGCCGATCCAGTCGTGGAAGTTGATAGCGCCCTCGGTGCTGTCGGCGCTGAAGTCAGGGGCTTCGTCGTTGATGCGAAGGGACATGCAGGATCCTCCAGGTGCTCGTGTTGGGGCGCGAATAATACTCTCGTGATTCAAGCCTCGCGAGCAAGCTGGATCACTCCCGCGACTGCGATCGCTGGCGCGGGACGAACGGGACAGATCCCCGTTCGTTACTCGTTGTTTTCGAGGAACTCGAGCCAGTTGCCTTCGGGGTCTTCGACCATCGAGATGCGGACACCAGGGCGGATCTCTCGAGGTTCGACCGGGACGGCGTAGCCGCCGGCACGACACTTCTCGGTGATGGCGTCGAGGTCGGGGACGGTGATCGTCCAGTAGCGAATGCCGGTGCCGCCGCCGGGGCCGCCGGGTGGGTTGGTGGCCTCGGGCGGTTCGCCGGCGGAGACGACCTTGACCATCGTGGTGCCGCACATCAGTCGATGCATGGTGCCACCACGGGCGGCGGGAGTGTCGGCGATGTGCTCAAAGCCGAGCGTGTCGCGGTAGAACTTCAGCGCGGCTTCGCCGTCGCGGACGACGATGCCGATGTCGATCGAGTCTTTGCCTACTTCGATGGCCATCGGTGTGGTTCTCCTCGTGCGGTGCCGCGCGGCGCTGGTGGGTGTGGCGGAGATTCTAGCGTTCCGTTGCTGATTAGGTGGCCTCATGATTGCTTTGAGGGCGTCGAGGTGGTGCGAGTCCCAGCCAGCCTCGTAGCCCTGGAGTTGCGTGGCGGCGTCGGCACCGAGCCGTTCGAAGCCGTGGTGGAACAGCCCGACGCGGCAGGCGTTGTAGAGCGCTGTCAGCCGGATCGCGATCAGGGTCGGGACCGACCAGCCGTCGGATTCCCAGTTGTTCGAGAAGCTGAGCTCAGCGGCTGGATCGAAGGTGATGATTTGGCCGCCGAAGGCGCGTTGTTCGCCGTCGATCTCCACGCTGAGCCGCCGAATTGGAGTTCGTAAATCTCGATTTGTTGGCCGAGGCCGAACCACGCGTCGAGCCGATCACGGGTGGTGAACTCGTCCCAGACACGCGCGGGCTGCGCATCAATCAGGCAACTGCGTCGGACGTGGAACGCGCTGATTTCGACACTCATCAAACCTTCTAGCTCACTAGAGCAGGCCGAGTGAACCGTGCACCGCACGGTTGATGCGGGCCGAGCGCTGGTCGCCGGTGGTGGTGGGTTCCATCTGGTTCGGGACGTAGGCGAAACAGACGCGGGCCTCGAGGTCGATCGTGACGATGGAGCGACCCCAGCCACCCCAGTAGCAGGTGCGCGGGTTCGGCGTGATCGGCGCCGGGTCTTGGTCACTGGGAAGAACGAGAATGGCAACTTCCTACGTCGAACCTGCAGGACGTCGTATTTTCGGGCCGCGGGTGGGGAGGGCAATGGACGCTCCAATCAGGCCCCAGCACCAGTCGGGAACGAAAACCTTGTTCTCGGCTGGGGCTGTGTGAACTGTCGGCTCAGGGCGCCAAAAATCTCTTGACCTTGGAAGTGCGACCCTAGCTCTGCGCTTCCGTACAGAACGTCCGGTTCCTGAGACATTGCTTCGTAGGCGAGTCTGGCGATCGGCTGCCCATCCTCAAGCATGAACGGGACGTCATGCGCCCGAACTTCGAGGACTGCTCGGGTCCCGCGCGGAGTGCCGTCACTTGGAACTCCGAAGCCAGGGTCGAAGAAACCTGCGTAGTGGGTCCGCAGTTCCCCGTTCGTGGGGTCGTACGCAACCATCTCAGCGGCAACGGAGGAGGGGATGCTCACGTACTCACGGGAAATCAAGAGGTAGAAGTCCTCGGGCTCTAGGATTAGTCGCCCCTTCCGATCCGCGTAAACCGGGAGCCAGTAGTCTTCAGGCGCGAGGACCCGATCTCGGTGCAGTGGGAGCAACCCGCTATCGCGCCGTGCTTTCCAACCAACGTGTGCCTGCGGCTGAAGACTCACGCTGACGAAGATGCTGTTTGCGCCAATGATCGGGGTACTCGTCGGGGCTCGGTGTCCGTCGTCCTCTAAGAAGAGCAAGCCGTCGCTGTCGTGAAGGAAGCTAATCTCGCGGGTCGTTAAGGAATTCATCCCTTTTGAGATTCGAAGCTGCGCGAGCGCGAGCCCTTGGAGTACGCCGATGGTAAAGCTGTTGGAATAGACTTCCAGCCATAGCTGGCCTTGATATCCCTCGCGGACCTCGTCGAACTGGTGGCCGTTATCCGTGATGACTCGCGTGAAGAGATCGAGTCTGCCGGTCGAGCTGCGCGGGTTGGCCCGGGCTCTCACCCCGACCGGAAGAGATAGTGACTCTTGCAGAGGGATGAGATACGGGCGGCCTCGCTCTAGTACGGTTGGTTTCCTCGACCCGAGGTCGAGGGCGGCGCCCATCTGGAGGTCCTTGAGACGGTCTTCAACCGTCGCGCTCCGACCGGGAAGGAAGCTACTCCTGAGGCGGTAGGCTTTCGCGCTCAGGCGGAGGTCAAGGCTCGCCGGCTGCAACTGTCCTTCACCGACTGGCTCAGCAGCGTTGATCCAGCCTTCGCCGACAGCAGCGCGGAGTTGCTCGCTAGAGAACACCCCGTTCTTGATGCTCTGCTGGGCGTCCCGTTCAACTTCCGTCATCGTCACTTTGGGAAGCCTTCCGACCTAGGTTTTCTGAGTTGTACTCAGCGAAGCAAGCTAAAGAGCAGAACAGGCCGTGGCGGCGCTGGCCTGGCCGCTGCCGATCGCTTTGGCAGGGTCCAGGGCCTTTCCACACCTCGTGCAGTTGGTCCCGTCACCACGGGCGATACGAGGCTGCGGGTCGAAGTCGAAGGTCACCAAATGACTCTAGCGCTTGCCGGTTGATGGCGGGCGCAGCACCCACCCGACATATGCCATACATGTCGACATCCTGGGCACACATCAACACCGTGGGGCGTTGTGGATATTCAGTCAAAGAGCGGAACAGGCTGTAGGAGCAAGGATGGCCGGACTTGGCGAGTGAAGTATGCGCCGCGCATATCTGAGGCCCCAAGCCAATCGTGCCTTATAATTTGTCTCCGTCCAGTACCCTCGCAGTGAGCTAACCGTCCGTAACGCGATAGTGAGGACGTGGATTTCCGTGGCGCCGCGGGCGACGTGGAAGGCGATCTTGCCCTTGGGGGTGACGAGGACGGCGACCGGGGTGCCTTCCGCGCCGTAGCTGGAGGGGACCTCGCCGCCGTGCTGGACGAGCATATTGGTGAGGGCGTCCGAGTTGTCGCGCTGCCACTCGGCGAGGTGAACGTCAGCAGCACGGGCAGCCCCGCGGCGTGGAGCGTGTCGAGCGTGACCTCCGAGGCGTCCGCAGTTCCGATGGGCGCATCGGCCTCGGGAGCGGCGCCGTTCGCGCTGGTAGCGGCAGCGGCACCGACCGGGGTGGCATCGGAGGTGCCGATCGTGAGTGCGGCGAAGTTGGGGGCGAGCTCGCCGACGTCGAGGCCGGACGACGGCGCCCTCGAGACGGTCGGGGGGCGGCTGCAGTACGCGCGATGCGCGGATCACGCAGTGGACGGAGACGCGTAGCGTCGAGCAGGTCGAGACGGCGGTGCGTGCGATCGGCGTGCCGGTTTCGCGAGCGGTCACCGGCGCGGACATGGGGGCGAACGAGGCCGATCACGCGAGTGGTTTCTACCCGCTGCTGGACCACCCGACCAGCGGCACGCTGCACTACACCGGCATGCCGTTCACCCTCGACGGGCGGCGCGTGCCGACCAAGCGCCCGCCGCTGCTAGGCGAGCACACCGAGGCGGTGCTCTACGACGTCCTCGGCCTCGAAGCTGCCGAGGTTGGGGCGCTCTGGCCTCGGGCGCTGCCGGGTACTAACGCTCTGCGAGGGTGGGTACTAGCGCCCAAGGGTGGATAGCGACGCCTCGCGAGGCCGTTAGTCCGCCCGCGCCGTAGGTTCTGGGGTAATGGAACTCCTCATCATCGCCTTCGCCGCCGCGGCGACCGCCGTGCTCAGCGCGCTGGCGGGGCTCGGTGGCGGGATCATCCTGCTCGCGGTGCTCGCGCAGTTCTTCGCGCCGGTCGTCGCGATCCCGATCCACGGCGGCATCCAGCTCGTCGCGAACGGATCGAGGGCGTTTCTCCTCCGAGGTGAGATCTCCTGGCGCGCGGTGCTCTGGGCCTCGGTGCTGCTCTTCCCTGCGAGCCTGCTCGGGGTGATGGTCGCGACCGCGGTACCGGAGGACACGACGCGGGCGGCGCTGGGGGTGCTTGCCCTCGTAATCACG
>Ga0114999_10008417_pt1 | contig 11501 bp, 9 predicted proteins | sample ArcticOcean_MG_C_3_FD_89820 | JGI IMG/M metagenome (GOLD analysis project Ga0114999, IMG submission 89820) | Marine microbial communities from western Arctic Ocean - ArcticOcean_MG_CB8_126 | ecosystem: Environmental > Aquatic > Marine > Oceanic | place: Arctic Ocean: Canada Basin | collected...
GGTGGCATGGGTGGCGGTGGCAGGCGTGGCGGCGGCCAGGGCGGCGGCCAGGGTGTGGGCGGCGGCATGGGTGGCGGTGGCGGCGGCGGCATGGGTGGCGGTGGCATGGGCGGCGGCGGTGGCCAGGGCGGCGGCGGTGGAGGTGGATTCTTCAACCTCGAGCCGAACAAGATGCGACGCATCAAGGTCATGACCGTCTGCCTCGAACACGGCAAGAAGGAACCCAGCCCGCGTATGGAGTACGACATCGTTCCGATCGAATGGATGACCAACAAGCCGGAAGTCATCGAGATCTGCAAGATGATCGGCAGCGGTCAACTCGACCAGGCAGCGGCCCAGGCAGCAACCTGGCATTACACTGACAACATGAGCTGGCAGGAACTGGCTCAGAAGGTCGGCCGTATCCACCTCAATGGAGCCACAGAGCCCTACTTCCTTCGCCAGCAGATGATCTGGGGATTTCGAGTTGCTACCGTGGCCCAGCAGCGTGCGACCTATGTTCGCTCGCAGGGGACGCAGCAGACGGAGTCACTCCGTAACGAATAGCCAGCGGAATGCTGCTTAGCAGCGACCGCTCAAATCAACCACCGGGCTTCCTCTCCTGAGGGAGCCCGGTTTTTTATTGTCCAGCAGTAACTGCACTTAAATGCCATCTCAGCCCCCCACTTCGCCCACGGGGACTTGCCGATGCCATCACCGGCTGACAGAATTAATCACCAGAGCTGCCCCTGCGAGGGGATAGCCGCCGCCAGATCTTACCCCTCATCGAGGATCAACCATGAAAGTGGTGCCGCTGGGAGATAACGTCGTGATTCGCCGGATTGCTGCCGAGGAGGTTACCTCCGGAGGTATCGTACTGCCGGACAGTGCCCAGGAAAAACCAAGCGAGGGACGTGTCCTCTCGGTCGGAGATGGCCTGATGATGCCCGATGGTTCACGTGCTGCCCCCCAAGTTCAGGATGGGGATCGCGTGCTCTTTTCCAGCTTTGCCGGCACGCCGGTGATCATCGATGAGGAAGAGCTGCTGGTGATGAGCGAGCGGGAAATTCTCGCTGTGCTGGAATAGGCAACTGCCAGTCTTCACCGTGACAGGGCGATTGCTTTTGCCTCGTCCGGGCCAGGACGTACAATGCAGTGACGAAGTCCAGGCAACCGCTCCCTATCTGCCGGTTGCCTGCCTGGACTATGAGCCAAGGAACCACCACCATGATCCAACGCCTGCCCACCATCTGCCTCGCCCTGGTAGCCATCCTCGCCACGTGCGTGCCGAGTCTGGCCGCTGCCGATTCAGCGGATCAGGACCAGAAGCGATTAGAACAGTCGATCGCCCGCGCGGTCAGCTTCCTGCGAACCAGGGGCCAGCAGCCCGATGGCTCGTTCAGTGGCGAGACCGGCCCAGGGATCACCGCCCTGGTCACCTGCAGCCTGCTCCGTAACGGTGTACCAGCTTCCGATCCGCTGGTGGCACGCAGCCTGGTCTACCTGGAAGGATTCGTGCGGCCGAGCGGCGGTATCCATCAGGATGGAACGCTCTACCGTAATTATGAAACCTGCCTGTCCATCCTCTGTTTTGGGGAAGCCAACAGCGATGGCCGCTATGACGATCTGATCAAGAAGGCAGATGCTTTTATCAAGGGCATCCAATGGGACGGGGGAGAGGATATCGGGCCTGGCGACCCGGGTTTTGGTGGATCCGGCTATGGCAAGCACAATCGACCCGACATGTCCAATACCGCCTTTTTCATTGAAGCCCTCAAGGCATCTGGAAATGACAGTGATAGCGAAGCGATCCAGCGTGCCCTGGCTTTTGTCTCCCGCTGCCAGAACCATGAGTCCGAGCACAACACCACGTCCTTCCCTGCCAAGAACCCCGACGGCGGATTTTATTACACCGTGGCCGCCGGTGGCAGCAGCCAGGCTGGGGGAACCAAAAATGGTGGCCTCCGCAGTTATGCCTCGATGACCTATGCCGGCTTGAAAAGCATGATCTATGCCGGGCTGGACGATAAAGATCAACGCGTGGCAGCCGCAGTCCAGTGGATTCGTGAAAACTATGACCTCTCCACGAACCCGGGACTAGGAGATGCTGGCCACTATTACTATCTGCATACCTTCGCCAAGGCACTCGATGCCCTCGGCAAGGAGACGATTGAAGATCACAAGGGTCATCAGCATTTCTGGCGCAGCGACTTAATCCGGGAACTGTCCCGACGTCAACGCCGGGATGGATCGTGGCTCAATCGTAATACCCGCTGGCTGGAGGGAGATCCCAACCTCGTCTGCGGCTACGCCCTGCTGGCACTCTCCTATTGCCGTTCGGCCGAATAGCAGTAAGAATCCCCCCCCTTGAAAAGAACTCCCACGGGGATCATCCAGGCCGCCGCGGATGCAGCCTGCCGGCTGCGACGTGTCATCCGGGTTGGCAGATCAGCTGCCTCTCGATTGTCAGGCTGTTGCCAAAGCAGACTGGTCGCCGTGGCCGAGGAAACGGATAATAGCCGCAACGCCACCGACACCTGTCATAGTTAATTCATGAACGAAACGCCCCATCCGATCCTGGAGTTACTGGCACGCGACCAGCGTTACAAGCTGGAGGCCTACCAGTTTGTCCGCGATGGTCTGGCCTATGCCCAGGAAGTGCTCGATATGGGGACAGCCGATATCGTCCCAGGTGAAGTCACAGAACCGCATCTCAGTGGGCAGGACTTGTGTCACGCCATCCGTATGCACGCCATCGACCAGTTCGGCTACATGGCCAAGACCGTGCTCAATAGCTGGGGCATCTGCACTACCAGTGACCTTGGCGATATCGTCTACAACCTGATAGAGATCGGGCTAATGAAGAAGTCCAAGGATGATCAACGTGAACACTTCAATGACGTCTTCGACTTTGACGTCGCCTTCGTCAAGCAGTTCGAGATCACCGTCCCGGACGAGGCCTAGCTTGAGCTGCCAGGCAAGGAAGGGGGGAAACCGGTGGCAAAAAAGAAGGCTCGAAAATCTGGCAGATCACGTCAGCATGACGATAGCCAGACGCCCACTTTCGTGCCGGCTGACCCTCCGGCCAGGAACGCCTGGCTGTTAAAACTTACTCTGCTGCTCGCCATCGGCTGGCTCGCCCTGCTGGGCTGGCTGGCAGCACTCAGCGTCTGAAAGCCAGCGAGTTAGAGCCCCTCAACTACTCGGTCGGCCTGCTGCGATAGCCACCTCTGCTGCGGCCACCACTTTCTCGGCCGTGATGCCAAAATGCTCGTAGAGCGTGCCGGCAGGTGCAGAGGCTCCAAAACCGGTCATGCCGACAAACTGACCGTTCGAACCCAGGTACCGATCCCAGCCCTGGCGAATCCCCGCTTCAACTGCAACTCGCGCTGTAATCCCGGGCGGTATCACCTGCTCGCGGTAGGCCTGGTCCTGTTCGTCAAACAACTCCCAGCAAGGCATACTCACGACCTGTGCTCGTACACCCTCGGCCGCCAGCTGACGCTGGGCCTCCAGGCAAATCGAAATCTCGCTGCCTGTCCCAATCAGCAGAACGTCCGGCTGACCCTCACAGTCAGACAGCAGGTAAGCACCACGAGCGACATCCGCTGCACCATACGTTGTGCGACAGAGTGTCGGCAGATTCTGTCGAGTCAGTACCAGCATCGATGGTCGATCGCAGATTTCGAGCAGGCTGCGGTAGCTGGCTGCTACCTCGTTCGCATCCGCCGGTCGGAAGACAAGCAGGTTGGGCATCGCCCGACAGGCCGCCAGCTGGGCCACCGGCTGGTGCGTCGGACCATCTTCCCCGAGGCCAATCGAATCGTGGGTCATCACGTAGATCACCGGCTGCCGCATGATGCTGCTGAGTCGCAGGGAGGGCCGCAGGTAATCGGTAAAGATAAAGAACGTGGCGCAGTACGCTCGCAGCCCCGCCAGGGACATGCCGTTGGCAATGGCTCCCATGGCATGCTCACGGATGCCAAAGTGCAGGTTGCGACCGCCATAATTGTCCGCGCTAAAGTGCCCGGCAGCGTCATCCTCCAGCAGCGTCATGGTGGAGGGAGCCAGGTCGGCAGAACCGCCCAGAAGCCAGGGGTAATGTTCAGCCAGCTGGTTCAGTACCTGTCCGGAGGAGACTCGCGTGGCCAGGCCCTTCTCGTCGGCCTCGAAATCGGGAACTCCCGACTGCCAGTTGTCAGGCAGCTCCCCCTGCCAAATCTGCCTCAGCTCTGCCGCTTGCAGAGGAGATTGTTCGGTGTACTCTGCAAACTGCTCATCCCACTGGCTGGAAAGCTCGGCTCCTCGCTGACCAATTCCCGCCTGCAGGTGCTCAACAACACCCTCGGGCAAATGAAACGGCTCGTCGACAGGCCAATCATAGGCCTGCTTGGTTAGTGCAACCTCATCCTCGCCCAGCGGAGCTCCGTGAGCCGAGTGGGATCCAGCCTTGTTGGGCGACCCAAAACCAATCACGCTGCGCAGCACGATCAGCGTGGGCCGATCACTGGTCTCGCGGAAACTGGCAAGGGCAGCACGAATAGCAGCCAGGTCATTGGCATCGTCCACTGTGACGGTATGCCAGCCCAGGCTCTGGAATCGAGCGGCCACATCTTCGCTGAAGGCCAGCTCGGTATCCCCCTCGATCGTGATCCGGTTGTCGTCGTAAATCCAGCAGAGATTATCGAGCTTGAAATGTCCTGCCAGTGACGCTGCCTCGCAGCCAATCCCCTCCATGATGTCGCCATCACTGCAGACGACATAGACGTCGTTACCAAACAGTTGCTGGTCCGGTCGATCGTAGCGAGCGGCGATCCATTTGGCCGCCATTGCCATTCCCACGCTGCTGCCGACGCCCTGGCCGAGTGGGCCCGTCGTCATTTCGATCCCGGCAGCCTCACCCAGTTCCGGATGTCCTGCGCAGGGCGAATCCAACTGGCGAAAGCTACGGATGTCATCCAGCGAAATCGCCGGGCTGCCACTTTCCGGGTCCTTGATGCCGGCCAGGTGGAGCACGGAGTAGAGCAACATCGAGGCATGGCCACAGGACAGCACAAAACGATCGCGTGTGGGCCAATCGGGGCGAGCAGGATCGAAACGAAGTTGCTCGTTCCAGAGTACATAGGCCAGTGGCGCCAGCGCCATGGGAGTCCCCGGATGACCGCTATTGGCGGCTTGCACAGCGTCCATTGAAAGCGTGCGGATCGTGTTGATCGTCAGTTGTTCGAGAGGCATGGTATTCTTTCCGTTTCCCTTTGTATTGCTCACCAATCGAACATAGACGTCGTGTGATTTCAAGCGGGGGGGACTGCAGCTGACAGCACACTTTGTTTGGTCTTGCCCCGGCGACTGTCGATGGAGTATACGAGCGGCGGCTTGCTGACCGATTTTACCCTTTCCCTGACCGGATGAAACGATGGCCACCAGCGACCCCTCTGCCCAGCGACGAAAACTTGATCAGCGAGTTGATGAGCTGGAAACACTGTTCACCCACCTGGAACGTACCGTCAGGGACCTGGACGACGTTGTGCTGGACGGGCACCGCCGCCTGACGGAACTGGGGAATCAGCTGGAACAGCTGGAACAGCAGGTGACGGACGACAGCGAACCGCTGCTCCCGGCCGATGATGAGTGACAAGTCAGAACTCGATTCAACCAGGCCCGCAGGGAATCTCAACAGGGCTAACCGCAGAGGCGCAGAGCAACACACGCCACGGTCTTTGGCAGATCCATCTCGCGGCTCACCCCAGGGCGGGTGCGAATGGACGGGGTAAGCTGGCATGCTTAAACTCTAGTCTCTGCCCGCACACCGCCAGCTCCAACCATGTCTGCAGAACTCCCCACTCCACCTGCTCCAACCCTCTCGCGTGGGCTGGGCACCTACGCGGCTATTGCCATGGTGGTCGGCAGCGTGGTCGGATCGGGGATTTTCGCCAAGCCTGGTGACATTGCCCTTTACGGTGGCCAGTTCCCGCTGATCATCGGCGCCTGGGTGGTGGGAGGCCTGGTCTGCCTGTTTGGTGCACTCTGTATGACCGAGCTGGCACGCATGCATCCCAAGGCTGGCGGACATTATATCTATGTCAGGGAAGCCTACGGGAAGCCCGGTGCCTTCCTGGCAGGGTGGAACGATACCCTGTTGGTTCAGCCCGCCGCCAACGGCGCGCTCTCGTTTCTCTGCATTCGTACGATGGCCCAGTTGTTCGGCCACCAGGCTGGCTTTGGCATCTGGATCGACACCGCCCTGGCAGCCAGCATCATCGTGCTGTTGACGTCCGTCAACGTGGTCGGCGTGGTCTGGGGAGGACTGGTTCAGACAATCACGACCGTTATCAAGGCAGGCTTCCTGCTGGTCTTCGCCAGCCTGCCGATTTTTCTGCTGCTGGGGGGCAGTGAGGCTGTCAGCATCGAAAACTTTGCCAGCCAGAACGTGCCGGACGACGCACTGATGTATCGGCTCACGAAGATCTTCCTGGCGATCATGTGGGCGTATAACGGCTGGCATTTTGTCACGCCGGTGGCCGAGGAGATTCGCGACCCTCAAAAGAACCTCTCACGTGCTCTGGTTGGTGGGATGGTGATCTTGATCGTGCTGTATGTCGCTTTCACACTGGCGATGCACTGTGTGATGACTGTCAGCGAGGTTGCCGAGGCTGGCAAGTTTGCTCCCCAGGCGGCCATGAAAGCAATGTTCCCTGCGCATGGCATGCTGGCCGTCTCGATCGTCAGCGTGGTGGTCATGATCAGCACCTTTAGCGCGGTCAATGCTGGTCTGCTGGTTACCCCTCGCGTCACTTACGCGATGGCACGCGACCGGGTTTTCTTCCCTGGCCTGGGAAAAATCCACCCTCGATTTCGAACTCCGGCCCGCTCGATTGCACTGCAAGGCATCGTGGCCATTCTGCTGCTGCTGCTCGTACCGACCTATATCACCCTGCGGGGACTTGATGATGCCCGGGACACATTCGACGTCCTAACCGACTACAGTGCCTTTACCAGCGTCGTGTTTTACGTAATGGCGGTGGGGGCGGTGATGGTCTTGCGTTGGCGTCAGCCGGATCGGGAACGGCCCTACCGGGTGCCTGGTTATCCCTTCACACCGATCATTTTCCTGGTCTTTAATATCTGGTTCCTGAGCCAGGTGTTCATCAACACTGGGCAGAGTGCCATCATTGGTGCCGGTATGATCGTGCTGGCGATCCCGATCTACGTGCTGATGCGCCGTCGCTGGCTGGGCGCCGATTGACCCCTCCCTGCTGTAGCCTTACGATTCAGTTGCTGGCTGCAGTACCGGCAGACAGCCGTTTTCCTGGCGATTATCCGGTGAATACCATGCCGTCACTTCATTTCTGCATCGCCTTTGGGCCGTTGACGGTCTACCTGTTCATGATTGGGCTTCTCAATTCCCGCCGGCAGCCATTCCTGACCAGTGGGGCACGCGACATGGCGGCGGTTGGGATCGCACTGAGCGGGATTTTCCTGATCGGTCCAATGCAGCTGTTCATGCCTGACATGGCGGTCGACCGTTTTGGGCCATACATCTGGTTACTGATGATCGCCATCTATGCACTTGCCTGGACGCTGGGAGTCCTGCTGATGCGACCACGGCTGGTGGTCTACAACACGACCACCGACCAGTTACGGCCGGCACTTGCTGCAGCCGTCAAGCGACTCGATTCAGAAATGCGCCGCGCCGGCCAGTGCCTGATCATGCCGCAGCTCGGTCTGCAACTGACAGTCGAGCCGGCCGGCCCGCTACGCTGTGTCCAGCTTGTCGCCGCCGGGCCCGACCAGGATGCCGCCGGCTGGCGAAAGATGGAGATTGAGCTGGCCCAGTCGCTCAAGGACACCAGCACGCCGCGAAATCCCTACGCGGTCTCACTGATGGTGCTGTCGCTTCTGATCGGCGCCTTTATCACCATCCAGATGGCACGAGATCCCCAGCAGGTCACGCACCAGCTGCAGGAAATGTTGCGACTCTAGCTCACTCGTCCTCAGCCGTGGCAGCTTGAGCCTTGAGCATCTCGGCGACGGCAATCACCATCCGCGGAGACGCCGAGGGTGCCGCCTGTAAGATGCCAGATACCGACCGCACCGATCGCTCGATTTGGACGAGATACTCTTTATTGCCTGTAGCAGAGAACAGGTAAGCCAGGTTTTGTGCCGCCACGGCATTGCCGGAAGGCTGGGCACCGTCCATCGGGTTCTTGCCGCGAGCCAGCAACGACTCGTGATCGTCGGACGTAAAGAAGAAGCCACCGTTTTGTTTGTCGAGGTAGTAGCGGATCTGGTCATCTGTGAGGCGAACGGCCTCGTCCAACCAGCGTTGTTCGCCGCTTGCCTTGTGCAATGCGATCAGGCCGTCGACAAAATAGGCGTAGTCGATCAGGTAGGCATTTAACTTGGCTTCGCCGTGCCGGTAGGTCCTCAACAGCCGGCCCTCCTTGGTGGAGAGTTTCGCCAGCACAAAATCAGCTGCCTTGCTGGCCACCTCGATATAACGGGGTTCTTCAAGCAGCCGTCCCGCATCGGCAAAACCACGGATCATCAGGCCATTCCAGCTGGTCAGGATCTTGTCGTCGGTAAACGGCTTGATCCGAGCATCGCGAACCTTCTCGAGCTGCTGACAGATTGTCCAGCTCTGCTCTCTCAGTTGATCGGCGTCGATATTCAGCTGCTCGGCCAACTCGGCACGTGTCTCGTGCATCACCGGAACGTGAAAGTCTTCCTCGAAGTTGGCGTCGAGATTGATGCCGTAGACACGAGCAAAGAGCGAATACTGTTGTGCCTCGAGCAGCTCTTCCAGTTGCTCCCGGTCCCAACGATAGAACTTGCCCTCTTCGCCTTCCGAGTCGGCATCCATGGCGGAGTAAAACCCGCCCAACTCGTCTGTCATTTCACGCAGCACCCATTCCAGCATTTCTTCCACAACCCGCCGGTACTCGTTATCCCCGCTCAGCCGGTAGGCTTCGCTATAGACACTCGCCAGCTGGCCATTGTCATAGAGCATCTTTTCGAAGTGCGGGATATACCAGAATCGGTCCACGCTGTAGCGGTGAAAGCCACCGCCGAGGTGATCGCGGATTCCGCCCATTGCCATGCGGTCCAGGGTCGTAATCAGCATCTTCCATTCGGGCGACTGCTGGCGTGATTCCTCGTCGGCATGCTGGAGGCGATAGATCAACAGGTCGAGGTTGGATGGCGAAGGAAACTTGGGACGCATCGGTTCATTAAAGGAGTAACCGAAGCCACCGAATTCTTCGTCGAATTCCTTTGCCAGTGAGTCGACCGCCAGCCCAAGGACTGCATCGTCGACAGGCGTCAGCGCTGCTGGCCGACGGCCGTCCAGGTCCGCCTTGACGAACTCGGTCAGCCTTTCGGCGTCGGCAACAAGTTTCTCCGGCTCGCTCGCCCAGACTTCCTGGACGCGGGTCACCAGCGGCAGAAAACCTGGCAGGCCAGGCCGATCGTCGTTGCGTGGTGGGAAGTAGGATCCACCAAAAAATGGCTCCGCCTTGGGTGTCATAAAGACACTCATGGGCCAGCCACCGCGGCCATTGATCGCCACCATCGCCCGCATGTAAATGTTGTCCACATCGGGTCGCTCTTCGCGGTCGACCTTGATGCAGACAAAGTGCTCGTTGAGAAAACTGGCGATCTCCTCATCCAGGAAAGACTCTTTTTCCATCACGTGGCACCAGTGGCAACTGGAGTAGCCGATCGACAGGAAGATCACCTTGTTCTCTTCCTCGGCCTTGGCAAACGCCTCGGGTCCCCAGGGATACCAGTCGACTGGGTTGTGGCCGTGCATCAACAGGTAGGGGCTCGTCTCCTTGAGCAAGCGGTTGGAGAACTGCTGCTCACCTGCCGCGGTCGCATGTCCATTCACATTATTGTCTCCGGTTGTGGGAGCTGGATCCTCCGGCTCTGGTTCATCCTGACCGTCTGCCGGTGTGTCATCACTGGTTACCTTCCCCTGGCCGTCCCCGACCACGGCACTATCATCTGCAGGTGGATCCGAATCCTGAGGTGCTGAATTGCAGCCCCAGCAGGCGAGGGCCAGAAAACAGGCCAGCAGTCTCGAGCGGTAGAGGAGATTGTGCATTACTTGACCGAGTGTTAGTGGTAGGAGGTTGGACGACATCGTCTGATCATGGCCCGCGAGCACTCCCTGGCAACCCGGTTCGGATCTGCTCCAGCGCATGCCCAGGAACCGACTGGCAACAGCTGCGAACCCCCTCAGAGTAACAACGCTATTGTACTGCACGGCAGTCTGGCTGACCGCAACAGGTGGAAACTGACGCTCCAGCCCACGTGGGGGGCCCTAGTTGCCCAGGTTCTTGAAGAACGACTGCAGGTCATCCTCGCCACCCGAGCCGGCTGGTGGCTGCCCGTCGTCGGCAGGCTCTTCAGCGACCGCGTCGAGGTCCAGCACTTCTTCAGCGGCAGGCTCTTCAGCGACCACGTCGAGGTCCAGCACTTCTTCAGCGGCAGGCTCTTCAGCGACCACGTCGAGGTCCAGTACTTCTTCAGCGGCAGGCTCTTCAGCGACGGCGTCGAGGTCCAGTACTTCTTCAGCGGCAGGCTCTTCAGCGACGGCGTCGAGGTCCAGCACTTCTTCAGCGACGGCGTCGAGGTCGAGTTGACGTTCGCCGGTGTCAGCCATTTCTGCTTCACCATCGTTCTCCTGGAACATCGCATCCAGATCGAGGTCTTCTGAGACATCCTGGACGGCGGGAGGATCCGCCTCGACAACCTCAGCTTCAGCTGATTCTTCTTCACCCGCTCCAGCCAGGTCCATAAGCGAGCCCAGATTGAGTTCGCCGGCCCGCTCTTGACCATCAGCCTGCTCTTGACCATCAGCCTGCTCTTGACCATCAGCCTGCTCGATCGGTTCGGTGGAGGGTTCTGCTTCAACCGGATTGGCGTCCAGGTTCAACTCCAGCCCCAGATCGTCATCCTGTTCTTCCTCGGTGGTCATTTTCTGGAAGGCCGAGGCCAGGTCATTGTCGCCCGCCACGGTTTCTGGTTCGTCATCATCTTCGATAGCGACAACGGCCGAATCTTCTGACTCGTCGTCCGGACCTGCATCCTGGTATTCCGCTCGAAACGTAAAACCACCGACTGTCAACAGCGAGCCGGAAGGCACAATCGCTTCGTCGATATTGTTGTGATCGACAAAGGTGCCATTCAATGATTCCAGGTCGCGTACCTTCAAGCGGCCATCCTGCTCAACCAGCTCGCAATGTTTGCGGCTAATCAGGGGATGGCGCAGGGTAACGTCGGCTTCGCGCCCACGACCGATAATTGAAGGCAAGACGATGGGGAATTCCTCGACAGGGGAATCACCCTCGATCACGACCAATTTGACTTCCATCGAATACTTCACCCTTACATGAACCACGACATCCGATTCGTAATCCTGGCGAGCGCTTAAAATTGGGCGCCTTGATACTGCACGTTCACAAGATGCCGCCTCCGGCAGCAGCCTGTCGACAGGAATCCCAATTCCATGATGTATA
>Ga0114999_10008419_pt1 | contig 11501 bp, 7 predicted proteins | sample ArcticOcean_MG_C_3_FD_89820 | JGI IMG/M metagenome (GOLD analysis project Ga0114999, IMG submission 89820) | Marine microbial communities from western Arctic Ocean - ArcticOcean_MG_CB8_126 | ecosystem: Environmental > Aquatic > Marine > Oceanic | place: Arctic Ocean: Canada Basin | collected...
CAACCAGCGGACCGAGTTCGAGCTTGCTGAACATCCACGGCAACAGATCGCCGCCCGAGCCCGCGGTCTCATCGATGATCATCACCTTCGGACCCTGGATCGAGTAGAACGGCGTCTTGTAGTCGTTGCCGTAGCGCGTCGCCCAGTGCGAGATGTACGGCCGCCGCAGGATGTCGATGTAATAGTCCGCTACCTGGCCGCCACCGTTGTAGCGCTCATCGACGATGATGGCGTCCTTGTTCGCCTGTGGGAAGAAGTAGCGCTTGAAGTACTCGTGCCCGAGGCCCGCCGTGTTCGGCACGTAGACGTAGGCGACCTGTCCGTCGGTGGCGGCGTGCACCTTGGCGATATTGCCCTCGACCCAGTCCCGGTTACGCAGCGCACCGTCGTTCCGTATCGGGACGGCATGGACCGTCCGCGAATCCGTACCGTCGGCGTTGAGGCCGACGGTCAACTCGACCGAGCGGCCGGCCGTGTTCTCGAAGTACGAGTACAGGTTGGTAGGCGGCACGACGTCTTCGCCGTTGACTGCGAGGAGGTATTCGCCGGCCCGCACATCGACGCCAGGTTCCGTCAGCGGTGAGCGCAGGTCCGGGTTCCAGTTGAGTCCGCCGTAGACCTTCTCGATCTGGTACCGGCCGTTGCTCACAACGTAGTCGGCACCGAGGAGGCCGCCATCGACGTTGCCCACATCAATCAGCGTGTCGCCGCCATCCGTGTTGGAGTGACCGACGGCCAGCTCCGACTGTAGCCAGCGCACGAGTCGGTTCAGGTCTGACCGTGTAGCCAGCGCGCCCAGAAACTCCGAGTACTTCTCGCCCATGGCGTCCCAGTTGGAGCCATGCATGTCGGGGTCATAGAACCAGTCGCGGTTGATGCGCCAGACCTCGCGGTAGATCTGCTCCCACTCGGCGACGGGGTCGATCCGTACGCGGATGCGATCCACGGGCAACGCGCCTTCACCGGGGTTGAGCGGGGCGCCCGCCGCTCCCAGGATCCAATTGCCGCCAGGCATGATGGCGAGCAGCTTGCTCCTGTCACCCGAGAGCGTGTAGCCGAACGCCGGTCCGCCGAGGCTGGTCTCCTCGCGCGAATCGAGATCGAACATCTTGATCGAGCCCGGCCCGCCGAATTCGGCATAGCCCTGACCCGGCTCGCGGCTCATGTAGAAGAGCTTGCCGGCGGTGCCGGCCTCGAGGTACGCGTAGTCGGCCGTGCCCACCGGCAGGGCGACGATGCGCTGATGGATGTTCTCCAGATCGAAGACGACGCCTTCGGATTCTTCGGCCTCTTCGGCTTCTGCACCGCCGTCCATGTCGGTATCCGAGTCGCTATCGGAGTCGTTCTCCGTCACGGGTTCCTCGTCGCTCTCCTTGCGAAGCGGCGACATCGCCCCGTCGGCGAGGACCGCGAGGTAGATCGCGCTGCTGGCTTCCATGTCGGCGTTCGACATGGCGAACCAGTCGCGCATCGGCCCGGCCTCGGTCGAGGCCAGGAAGTACAGGTACTTGCCCGAGCCGTCGAAGACGGGGAAGAAGGCGTCAGACAGACCATCGGTCACGGGATAGCTCGTCCCGTCCGCCACGCGATACAGCCACACCTGCCGGAAGTCCGCCTCGGTCGGAACGGTGTAGGCGATCCACTCGGAGTCCGGCGACCAGCTTCCCGAGATGGTCTTGAAGGCTCCGTAGTACGGCTCCTTGGCGATCATCGTCGACTGTTCGGTCTTGAGGTCGAGGAGCCAGAGGGCCATGGCGTTATCGGTATAAGTCAACTTGTGGCCGTCGGGCGACCAGTCGATGGCCTCGTAGTAACCAGCACCGTCGACGTCGATCACCCGCGCATCCTCGCGGCCCATCGGATCGCCAAGATGTAGACGATAGGCGTCACTCGCGTCGGAGAACCACGCGATCGTCTGGCCATCTGGCGACCATGACGGGGACCGGTCGTGCGCACCGCTCGACTGGGTCAGATTACGCACGTCGCCCTTGTCGGCCGGCACAGTGATGATGTCGCCGCGATACTCCATCGCGACCCGCGCTCCGGTCGGCGAGACGCTGCCGCCACGAATCCACTCGGTGCCTTCGATCCAGCGCGGCCGGCGCTCCATCAGGTCGGTGGCCACGCCAACGCGAATGCGCTCGCCTGTCCGCGACGAGGTGCCGGGCTCCCAGGTAAAGAGGTAACCCGCCTGCTCGTAGACGATGCGGCCACCGCCGGCCTTGGCGTGAAGAATCGGAAAATTCTCATGGAAGGTGTGGCGAGTTACATCGCCGCCCTGCATGTTGGCCGAGTAGAGATTGAACTCGCCGTCGCGGTCCGACAGGAAGTACACGCGATCGCCCAGCCAGATCGGCTCGGTGTCGTTGCTCCCGCCCGCCGGCTTCTCGATCTCCGCTACACCGTGATCGGTCGTGTTGTAGATCCAGATCCGCGCCTGGGTGCCGCCGCGGTAGTTCTTCCACTGCAGGTGGCGGTCTCTGTAGTGGGTGTAAGCGATGTGGGAGCCGTCGCCCGAGTAGCTAGCCCAGAAGGCGTACGGGATAGGCAACCCCTCCGGCATGCCGCCGCCGGTGCTCACCGTGTACAGCTTCATGTGTCGGTTCGTATGCACGGCGCGGCCCGAGGCGAAGAGCACCGCCGTGCCGTCGGGAGTCCAGTCGCGTACCCAGTCGGCATCCGGGTGCCAGGTCAGGCGCTGCGGCTGACCGCCGGTGGCGGCAACGACATAGACGTCGATGTTGCCGTCGTACTGGCCGGTGAAGGCGATCCACTGCCCGTCGGGCGAAAAGACAGGCCAGGCTTCCTGGCCTGTGTGTGTGGTCAGCCGCCTAACCTCGCTGCCATCGCGGCGGGCGCTCCAGAGATCGTTGGCGTAGATGAAGGCGATGTGGGTCTCGGACACCGCCGGCGCACCGAGCATGCGGGTATCGGTCGGATCGGGTGCCATGGCAACTGCGGCGCCGGCAGCGGACGCGATCGATAGGAGGGCGAGGGCGACGAAACGGGTACGCATGCTGAGTTCTCCGGGCTTGTGATGCATCGGGGAGGCGCCAAGCGTATGTGCAGGCGCCTGAGGGCGAAAGGTATCTAGCGACATCGTGTGAGCTACTGGCAGTACGGTCTCGTGGGGCATAGTGTTTCGAGGTCCTGCGCCGCCGAGCGCGACAGGGCGGGACTACCCCTGGCCGCGAGGTTTGAGAGCTATGTCATCGCGCACGCTGGGACCGCTCGATCGCCGCCGCTTCTCTTTCCTGGTGTTGATCGGCGCTGCACTCGTACCGGTCGCAGACGCCCCGCGCGCGCAGCAGGCAGCGCAGACGCCGCTGCAGTTCGATACGGCGGTCGACGTGGTCAGCATCCAGGTGTCTGTCGCCGATGAAGCCGGGCAGTTCGTTGCCGGGCTTGGCCCAGAAGACTTCTTGCTCGAGGTCGCCGGCTCGTCGCGGTCGATAACGGCCGCCTACGCGGTCGATGCCCGGGCGGCGGAGGCCGCGCCCGCTGATCTGACGGAGCCCGCAACGACCGGTGCCGTCGTCGTGGGCGCCACGGGGAGTCGGCCACCGGCGGCGCGTCGGCACTTTCTGGTCTTCGTCGATCTGACAACGATGAACCGCGCTGCGCTGCGCAACGCCTGTGACGCGGCGCGACGGTTCGTTGCCGACTACTCGGCGCCAGCCGACATGATCGGCATGGCGATCTACAGCCCCACCCGTGGCCTCGATTACATGGTGACGTTCACGACCGACCACGAACTGACGCTCAGTACGCTGGATGTTCTCCAGACGGGCCGGGCGGGTGAGTCCATCGATGACGTCGGCGAAGGCGTGCCGCTTGCCGACCTTGCCGCCGCGGTACAGGCGGACGGCGCGGCCTTCTTCGAGGAAATGGAGATGGCCCGCGTCGAGATGCAGGCCGAGAATACGCTCAACGCTCAACGCTCTGCGCGAACTGACCGGAACGATGTCCACCATCGAGGGCCGCAAGCATCTGTTGCTGTTCTCCCGCGGCTTGCCGGATCTGGTCGTGGAGGACGCGGGCGGGCGATCCTCGTTGATGTCGTCCACCGAAGTTGCTGCGCGCTCCGACGTGGTGACGCACACCTTCCAGCCCGACAACCTTCCGGCTAGCGGACTGCACGACATGAGCGTCGCCACGCCGGGATTCAGCGCCGGGCGATCCCGTTTCCGGATTCTGAGTGATCGGCAGGTGATGAACTCCCTGGCGATCGAAACGGGTGGCACGAGCTGGTTCTATCGCCACGCGATAAACGCCGGGCTGGAGAGCGTCGAGGAAGCGACGCGCCACTTCTGCGTTCTGGCGTTTCGAGTGCTGCCTGATGATGCCGATCAGGTGAATCTGCGGGTCACGGTGCCGCGCTCCGACGTGTCGGTAACCTGGGCTCCGCGCGAGTTCGTCTTGCCGTCACGGGCGCGCGAGATCACCGATGCCGAGCAGCAGTTCCGGATCGCCGAGGCGTTGCAGATCGGCACGGATCTCAACGAGATCGAAATGGACCTTCTTGCGGCGCCCGTCGACTTCGATCCCAAGGCCGACGGGACGCTGGCGTTGGTCGCCACGATTCCCTCGGAGCAAGTACGCGCGCTGTTGCAGGAGCGCGGTGACGGCGGACTGGGGCTCGAGATGTTTGGCATGGCGGTAACGCCTTGGGGCACCGTACTGGACTACTTCCGGTCGCGGTTCGATCTGCCCGCCGGAACGCTCGATATCGCCCAGGCGCCCCCGCCGTTTCGCTACTACAACCTGGTGGTAGTTCCGCCGGGCCGCTACTACGTGAAGCTGCTGATACGCGAGAACGAGACCGGGTTACTGACCTCCCGTAGCATCACATTCGATGTCCCCGCTGAGGACCCCGGTGACCTTCGTGCGTCAGTCCCTGTGTTCGTCGTCTCGCCGGATCGCGCCCAGATGATGCGCGGAGCCCGCCCGGACAACCCGCCCGCGCATCGTGCCGACAAGGACCTCAGCTACCCCTTCATCGTGTCGGGCCGCGAACTGATACCGGTTCGCGAGACCACGGTGCCTCCCGGCCAGGCCGGGTGGGCCTACATTCGCGCAGAGAACGTGGCCCGCAATCCGTCGACCGACGAAACCGGAATCAGTGTGAGTGGAATGCTGCTCACGTCGGAAGGGATGCCCTTGAACCTAGCGGAGGATGAGGTCATCGCCGCGGAAGTCGAGCCGGGAACCGAGACGGTTCGCCTGCTCATTCGCTACCGCCTCCCCGACTCGATAACGTCCGGTGCATACTCCCTGACGTTCGATGTGCGAGACCATATTGCGGGTGAGCGAGTGCAGGTGAGCGTCCCGTTGGCGGTGTTGGAGCAATAGAGCAGGAGTCGTTGGGCCATGGAACCGATGGGAATGCCTGAAGTCACGGTCCAGGCTCAATGGGAGCCCTCGCCTTCGGTCATTCAACGCGGGGCGGCGGCCGCAGTGGTGCCCATCCTGGGCTAGCGGCGGAAGCCGTACAGGAGCGTGAAGAACTGCGGATCGAGTTCCGCCATCGGACCGCGGAGTTGATCGAGTTCGTCGGCGGGCCCGTGCACTTCGAGCCGTGTGAGGTCAGCGATCTGTAGCGTTTCCTGCAGAAGAGGACCGATGTTTTCCAGGTGTGCGAGTGCGCCCTCGGCATCGATGTACCCTTCGCGGCAGTGCACCTCGTCTTCGTCGAAGCTGAAGCCGTAGTAGAGGACGCCGCTTTCCTCTTTGGTCTGCTCAACCATGCGATCGCAGAGGGCCTGAAGTTCTTCAATGCGGCCCTCATGGGCCTTGAAGTACGGAACGATGGTGCAGCAAGTGTCGGACGTGGCCATGCGGGATCTCCTTGAGTTGGAAGAACCGGGCAACTGTATTCCGGCACTGAGCGCGCTGCACTACGAGTAGATCGCGCTCATTCGACCTTCTGCGACTGATTGCCATGCTGGCTGAAGCTGACGATCTCGCCCGCAGCGTTGCGTTCAAAGATCAAGGACTCGCCGAGCGCGCCATCTGATCGCTCGCGGTGGAAGGTGTCGCCGTCGCCGCGGACAAGCTGGGACAGAGCCTCCATCGGGTTCGATGTTGGCAGCCCCATCGTCGCCAGGGAGTCTTCCCACAGCACGACCGCCTGTTCGCCCCAGGCGGACCGGTAGATGCCAAGGTACTCATCGAGATCTGGATCGGAGGGCGAGCCTTCGCCGGGGCTCGCCACCACGGCTTGGATTGCGGGGCCGACGAGTGCGAACGCGGCTGCGGTGAAGGCACCGGAGTTGACGCCCATCGCGTTGATCGCTGCGATGGCCGCGATCTTGTCCTCCGGGATCATCGCAAAGTTGCTGAAGAATCCCGGACACGCGCCGCCATGGCGGACGATCGTCTTGTCGTCGGCGCGCTGCACCGAGAACCCGAGGCCCCAGTGCACGCTCCAGTCGGGGTCGACCCAGTGCACGCGGTGCATCTCACGCAGCGTGTTGGCATCGAGGACTTCCGTGCCGCCCGCGTCGAGGAGCCGCATCTGCCACGACGCGAACCGGGCCATGTCCTCGACGCTCGAGGCGAAGCCGGCGGCAGGTGCGATGCCGTGAGCCTGGAAGGGATCCATGGGTTCCCTTTCGCCGCCGCGCGGGATGGGCGTGTAGCCGCGGGCGAGATCGTCACCGAGTCGCTCGACGGGAATCTCGGGGTACGTCGCGTTCATGCCAAGCGGGTCAAGAATGTGTTGCCGGATGTACGCGCCGTAGTCCTCGCCCGAAGTCGCAACGACGATCTCACCGGCTAGCGCCAACCCGAGGTTGGAGTACTGGAAGTAGGTCGAAGCCGGGTAGAGCGTCTGCTGCGTCTGCACCCCGTCCATCACCGCTTCGCGACTCGGGAAGGGGAAGTCCGGCCCCGTCCAGTAGGGGTGTGCCGTCTCGCGAGGCAGGCCAGCGGAGTGCGTCAGGAGCCCCTCGACCGTCGCGCGCCCTGCGTCGGCATGTTCCTCCTGGATCTCGAACCACGGCAGGATCTCCTGCACCGGGGTGTCCAGGCTGAACTTCCCAGCGTCGCGCTGTTGCATGACACCGATGCTGGTGAAGAGCTTCGAGATCGAGCAGATGCTGTAGAGAGTGCTGGCGGTGGCACGGCGGCCAGTCTTGATCTCGGCGTAGCCGAAGCCGCCCGACCAGATCATCTCCTGGTCGTGGACGATGGCCGCCGAAACGCCCGGCATACGGTTGTGGGCGCGCTGCGCTTCAACCCAGACCTCGTAGGCGGCCAGGGCTCGCTGCACCCGGGGGTCGTCGGCGACGCGCGGCGTCTCCTCGGGGGTCTCCTGCGCCAGGGTCGTGGGCGGCAGAAGCAGGGTGGCGACGACAAGTATCGAGAGCGCTCTACGCATGGGAACCTCGTTTGAGTACAGGGGCGTCGGATCGTATCGCAGCGCGGCGCGGACTTCCGGGCTAGCACCGACTTGAGGCGCGGGCGCGTGCGAGACTGCGGCCATGTCGGCACGGCTCCTGCGATTCCCCGCGTGCGCCGGAACCGGCTTGTCGTCAACGGATTACGGGAGGTGCGACTGTGGCCAAGCTCATCCACAGCATGATCCGGGTTCTCGATCTTGAGCGGTCGATCTCCTTCTGCCGCCGGGCGGTCGATCTCGAGATCGCCGATCGGGCGGAGTTCGACAGCGTCACGCTGGTCTACCTGCGCAACGACGAATCGGACTTCGAGCTCGAGCTGCTTGGTCGCTATTTTTTTCTATCGGACCCTGACGGCTACCGCGTCGAGGTTCTCGAACGGGCGGGACGTTTCGTATGAATATCAGCGCGTCGCTGTTGTCGGGCCTTCGTTCCTTTTCTGTCGGCCGATGGCTGATGGCCGCGTTGCTGACGATCCCGGCTCTGGGGATAGCGCCGGTTGCGGCCCAGGAATCGAGCGTTCCTGCCGCCGTTCCTGATCTCGCGCACCTCGAGTGGCGAACCATCGGTCCCGGCGGTCGCGGTGGGCGGATCGTCGATTTCGCCGTGGCGCCCGACGACATCGACACCATCTACGCCGGGACGGCGCAGAGCGGGGTCTGGAAGACGGTCAACGGCGGCATGTCGTGGGGTCCGATCTTCGACCACGAGGGCAGTCTCGCAATCGGCGGCCTCGACGTCGCGCCAACGAACTCGAACGTGGTCTGGGTTGGGACGGGCGAGTCGAACGGGCGCAATCTCGTGAGTAGTTCCTGGGGCGATGGCATCTACAAGTCCGAGGACGCCGGCAGGACCTGGCAGAACATGGGGCTGCCGTTGTCGCAGCACATCGGTCGTGTGCGGATTCACCCGACCGATGCCAACACGGTCTACGTTCCGGTGATCGGCTCGCTGTTCCACGACAACGCGGAGAACAACGCCGCGCGGGGCCTCTGGCGAACGCGCGACGGTGGCGAGACCTGGGACAAGATCTTGTCTGCGGGCGAACGCGCCGGGTTCTTCGACTTTGCCTTCGATCCACGCGATCCCGACGTGATGTACGCGACCACCTGGGAGCGTGAACGCGTTGACTGGCGCTGGCTGCCCACCGGCGACGACGGCGCCATCTATCGCAGCGACGATGGTGGCGACTCCTGGCGCAAGCTCACCAACGGGCTACCGACCACGGAGATCGGCAAGATCGGCGTCTCGGTTTGTGCCTCTCAGCCCGACACGGTCTACACGATCTTCGAGGGACCGGAGGGCGGCGTGTTCCGATCGCTCGATCGCGGCGCCAGCTGGGAGCGGCGGACGAGTCGCGTGCGCGGCTCGCACTGGTACGCGCAGCTGCGTTGCGATCCGAACGATCCCGATCTGCTGTACGAACTCGAGACCGCGTTCAACGTTTCCCATGACGGCGGCGTGACCTTTGCCAACGAGATGGCCGATCGACCGGTGCATGTTGACCACCATGCCCTCTGGATCAATCCGGCCGACTCTGACCACCTCGTGCTGGGCAACGTCGGCGGCATCTACATCTCGCGCGACCGTGGCGAAAACTGGCAGTTCTCGTCGATGAACATCACGCAGTTCTTCGAGATCGGCGTGGGCATGCAGGAGCCGTTCTATTACGTCTGCGGTGGCACCCAGGACAATCTGTCGCATTGCGGCCCGAGCGCGACGCGCGCCAACGACGGCATCGTCAACGACGACTGGTTCCCGATCTCGGGCGGCGACGGTTTCTACGCCCAGACCGATCCGTCTGACACCACGATCATCTACGGCGAGTCACAGAACGGCGGCTTGCTGCGCGTCGACACAGAAACGGGCGAGCGCAAGCGGATTAAGCCGGCGAACCCACGCGACTTGCGTCGCCTCACTGGCGACGAGACTGAGCCGGAGGAGGGCACTATCGACGCGTTCCGCTGGAACTGGAGCGCGCCGCTGGTGATCTCGCGCTGGGACCCGAAGACGATCTACTTCGGCGCTCAGGCCGTGCTGCGCAGTTCGAGCCGCGGCGACGACTGGGAGGTCATCAGTCCCGATCTCACCAAGGGCCTCACTTACGACAACCAGATGAACGAGTTCGGGACCGTCCGGATCATCGTTGAGTCTCCCGTGCAGCAGGGCCGCATGGTGGTGGGCACGGACGACGGGCTGGTGCAGGTAACTGACGACGGCGGTGGCACCTGGCGCGCGACCGAGCCGCTGCCGGGGGTACCCGAGATGGCGCTGATCCGCAGGCTGGTGCTATCGCCACACGACGCGGACACCGTCTATGCGGCGGCGTCGTCGCATGAATACGGCGATTTCACTCCTTATCTGATGCGCAGCACCGACTTCGGTCGCAGCTGGGAGTCGATCCGCGGGGATCTTCCGGACGGCGATCCGATACGGGCGTTCGTGGAGCATCCGCGTAACGCCAACCTCCTCTTCGTGGGCACCGAACGGGGGGTGTCGGTGAGCATCGACGGCGGCGCGCATTGGCATCGCCTCAACAACAACCTGCCTAACATTTCCGTGCACGACATGGTGATTCACCCGCGCGACAACGATCTCGTTGTCGGTACGCACGGTCGCGGCATCTGGATACTCGACAACCTCACGATGCTCGAGGGCATGACGCCGGCCGCACTGGAAGCGCCGGTACACGTGTTCGGCGCTCGTAGGGCGATGCAGTTCCAGCATGCGGACCGCGCCCGTGGCTGGCGTGGTTCCACTTATTACGTGGCCCCCAACCCCGGCGACGGGGTGACGATCGACTACTGGATCGCGCCCAGCGACGAGGAGATCACGGTGCCGATCACCCTGACGATTCACGACTCCCGCGGTATCGCGGTGCGTCGGATCAAGGTTGAGCAGGCGAGCGCCGGTACGGGATTGAAGCGCGTCGTCTGGGACATGCGTTATGACCCGACCTGGGTCTCGACAAACGCGGGGAACGGCGGTGGGTTCTTCGGCGGAGGCCAGGGCACGGTCCAGTCGCCCTGGGTCCTGCCTGGCGAGTACGAGGCTCGCCTGGCCGTCGGCGATTCCGTGAGCGCAACATCGATCGAGATCGTCGGCGATCCGCTGGTCGATCTGTCGGAAGCTGATCGTCGCTACTGGCATGACGTGCAGCGCCGTCTGAGCGGCCTCCTGGGAGGATTTAGAGCTGCCACTTTTGCGGCCCAGGAGGTTGCCGGGACCCTCGAACGGACCCAGGCAGCCATCGAGGCCAGGGCTCTGGAGGGACAGGTGACTCCCGAGCTTCGAGAACGGTTGCGCCGCGTGACGGAGGAAACTAGCGTCGTCGTCCGCGCGCTGGGACAGCTCTCACGTACCGCCGGATCGGCGTACTTCGCGATGCAACGGTCGACCTCACGGCCGAGTGCTGATCAGGTCCAGATCGCAGAGAACGCGCCGTCCGGCTACAGCCGCCAGATGATCCAGCTCACGCGACTCGTGATGGAGGAAATGCCGGCGCTTGGCGAGGCCTTCACCGCACTGGGCCTGCCCTGGTCGACGATCTCTTCGGTACCGATCCCAGAGGGTGCGCCGCCACCGCGCCGGCGATCCAGCCTGCTCATCCTCCCCCCGGGCGGCGGTCAATCGTCGGGCGGTGAAGCCAGTAGAATGCCTGGGCGGGCACGACCTTTGCCCGTTTCGCGCCGGGCAGCTGAGCCCGGGCGCCCGGTCGGATCCGTCGGCCGGCTCTAATTAGTGCCAGGGAGTGCAGCGATGTCAGTGACCGATAAGGCGATCCGCGATCTCGAGATGGGAGACGACTTCGTTTCCCGCCACATCGGCCCGCGCCAGGCCGACTGCGAGACCATGCTGGAGCAGGTGGGCGCGAGCTCCCTCGAGGATCTGGTCGGCCAGACACTGCCGTCGAGTATCCGTGCGGAAGGGTCGTTCACGGAGCGCGAAGCGATGAGCGAAACCGACGCTCTCGCCGTGTTGCGTGGGATGGCCGACAAGAACAGTCCGATGACGTCGCTGATCGGCATGGGCTACTACGACACCATTACCCCGCCGGTAATCCTGCGCAACGTCCTCGAGAGTCCCGGCTGGTACACCGCC
>Ga0114999_10008421_pt1 | contig 11501 bp, 11 predicted proteins | sample ArcticOcean_MG_C_3_FD_89820 | JGI IMG/M metagenome (GOLD analysis project Ga0114999, IMG submission 89820) | Marine microbial communities from western Arctic Ocean - ArcticOcean_MG_CB8_126 | ecosystem: Environmental > Aquatic > Marine > Oceanic | place: Arctic Ocean: Canada Basin | collected...
CCGAGCGTCAGATCGGCCGCCCCGGTCAGAATCTGCTGGTCGGGGCTGACGTCCGGGCCACCCGCCAACACGGTGACATTGAGGTTCTCCTCGTCGTAGAAGCCCTTGGCGTCGGCCATGATGTAGCCGGCGAACTGTGACTGCGGCACCCACGTCAGCTGCATTACCAGATCGACTACGGGCGGTTGCGTAACGGGCGGGTCGGTTGCGGCCGGCGCTGCGATCGGGGCCGCTGTTGGAGCTGCAGTGGGTGCGGCATCGTCGTCGCCACACGCCGCTGCCACTACCGCGAGCGCGGCCAGGGCTATGAGTATCTTGAATCGGAGACGTTTCACGTCTTCTCCCTTGGTGTCGTGATCTGGCGTTGCAGCGAACTCGTGCCGCTTGCCGCCAGTTACTGGCCGGGAGAGTACCCAATTCTCCGGCGCTTATCGACCTCGGCTTTCGGATCATGACAACGTTGCGAGCCGCGCCGCCACTGCACGTAAAGGCGTCGGCTACTGAAAGCGGGCGATCGCAGGGTGCGTCAATCGCTCACGAGACGGGTCTCGCCGGATTCGATGTGGGTGACTGCGATCGATACGCCGGTGACGCTGACGGCATGATGGGCGAGGCTCCTGTCGTCCGGTGACCATGCGGGCCTGGTGCCACCGATCACGCGGCGAGGGTCGGCCCCGTCGGCGTCCATGATCCAGACCGCGTCTGTGCTGTCCCGCTGCGATGTGAACGCGATCTGGGAACCATTCGGCGACCAAGCGGGACCGGCGTCCTTGGCCGAGTTGACAGTTAGTTGGCGAAGATTGGTGCCGTCACGGTCGATCACATATATCTCGTCGTCGCCATCGCGGTCGCTGACGAACGCGACCGTCAATCCGTCCGGCGACCACACCGGCTGCCAGTCGCGAGCATCGGCGTCACTTGCCACTGCCGCGAAGCCGGTCCCATCGAGGCGAACCGTGCACAAGCCGAAGGTGTCAGCCGGGCGGCATGCAAAGACGATCTCTCCGACCGCAGAGACGTCGGGTAATGCCGAGTACGGGCCGTCTACGAGGATGTCGCGTCGTTGGCCGGCCGCCAGGGTCTGCAACCGGAACGGATCATCGGAGTCGGCCTGGTGCACGAACACGATGTTGCCGTCGGGGGCGAACGTCGGGTCAACGTCTAATCCTGCGCCAAAACTGATCTACACGATCTCGCCGGTCGTCAAATCAATCTCATACAGATGCCGCGAGTCTCCACGGTCTGACGTGAAGACCAGTCGTGTCCCGTCCGGCGAAAAGCGCGGCGAGAGATCAACGGTTACCGGCGTTCCAATCTCGGTGCATGCCCCGAGCACGACGACGAACGCGATCAGGACTGAGAAACGAACTTTGTCTGTGACAGCCAGTCTGACCCTCCCCCGGTTGAGGTGCCACGAGCGCACCCGGCGACCCAGTGTATGCCGGGCCGGTCCATGAAAACGGACCGGTTCGGAGGGCGAGGGCCCCGATCCGGTATCGGTGGCCGCGATTTCAACATCATGAATATTCAGGTGGTGGCGCTACGGTCGTGCATGTGCGCATCCTTGCCCTGACGACCGGGAATTTTCTTACCGCAGACTCGGGTTCACGGCTGCGCGACTATCACATGTGTTCGGCGCTTTCGCGTCTGGGTGATCTCGATGTGCTCACGTTTGCGCCCCACCAGGATATTGCCGGACCGACCCGCGATATCGACGCGAACGTCATGATCGATACTGCTCGCCCACGTGCGGTGTCAATGCTTGCCTCCCTAGTACGCAGGAAGTTGTATCACGGGTACCTCTTCGATCCGCGACAACACAAGGCCTTCACCTCGGTCGCAGCCAACAGTTATGACGTCATCTATTCCTCAATGGTTTATGCGGTCCCGGCGGCCGTTCAGCTGCGAGGCGATGGGCCGTCTGCCGATTCCCTTGTCGTTTGGGACACCCACAACTTCGACCCTGATGTCTGGAAGCTGATGGCAGCCAACTCCGGGCTCTTGCGGCGTGTTGTAGCCCACCGTCAGATTGGTCCGGCGGTTAATGCGGTGAAGGCGGCGGCGTCCTCGGCCGACATCGTTCTCGCGTGCACGGACGAGGATGCAGGCAAGCTCAAGCAGATCTCGCCTGCCGGTTCGGTGTACGTCGTGCCAAACGGCGGAGAGACGGAGCATTGGTCTGACGCGGGTCAAAGTACCGATGCCGTACCCGGCTCGTGTGTGATCTTCGGCACCCTCAGCCAAAACAGCACCCGGCGAGGGCTGGAGTGGTTCCTGGATCGGGTGTGGGAGCGAGTCCGGGAGGGTTCACCCGGAGCCACGTTGACCGTCGCCGGCAGAGACCCCGCACCCGGGCTGTCCAGACGAGTGTCGAGAGAGCCGGGAGTCCGTCTGGTGGTCAATCCGGCGGATCTGGCTGCAGAGGTCGCCAAGGCGCAGGTGATTGCCATACCGCAGGTCACGGGGACGGGCTCCAAGGTAAAGGTCTTCGAAGCGTTAGCAACCGGGAGGCCAATCGTCGCCAGCTCGGCTGCCCTGTCGGGTGTTCCCGACGACTTGAGACTCAATGTGACTGTTCCGGATGACGAGGACGAATGGGTGTCGTGGATACTGTCGTCATTCGATAACCCGCCGTCTGGCGACGGACGGCGTTGGAATAGGGCGCTTATCGACCGATCGGATTGGTCGGCGAGCGCCGACCGGCTTCTGGCTTTGCTGCGCGAGCAGGTGCTGGACCAACGCTGAACGGGTCCGGCGGCCGTGGTGTGCTACCCGGCCGCTTCTCGGATGACGACGAGCTGGTCGGCGGCGGACTCCGCTCCCCAGATCTCGCCGGGCCGGCCGAGGATCTGGCGAACGTTTCCTGGCGTTGACGGCAATACGAAGGTGGCGAACGTCTCGGTTGCCGGGTCGAAGCGGTGGATCGCGTTTCCACCGAAATCGCTTACCCACACGATGTCGAAGTCATCTGCGTACACCGCATACGCCTGCGGGCTCGGGCCGGGGAGCAACCACGTCGACCAGAGTTGGGCCTCCGGGGTGTATCGCCTCAGCTGTCCGGTGTTCCATTCGCTCACCCAAATCGATCCCGTTGAGCCCGACCAAACGCGCCGGGCGCCCTGCCCTGGTGTTGGTGGCTCGAGGACCGTCACGGAGCTGTCGGGAGCGATCAACCCGATATAACTTCCGGCCAATGAGGCGAAGTAGACGACCCCGAGTGGGGTTGCGGAGATTCCGTACGGTCCGCGGCCCTGCGGCGAATCGAACACGTCGATGATCCCGGTTTTCGGATCGAGAAGGCCGTGAATGCCATTCTGACCTGTGAACCACAGGCGCCCTGCGCCATCGAACGCCGCCGTGTTGAGGTTTGCGTTCGCTCGATCCGGCGGCAGCGGAAAGATGGTCACCGCCTCTGTGCCGAGCTCTACGTGGACGATCGCGTTCAGGCCTCCGTCGGTTATCCACGGCGCACCGTCGGGTGCGACGATGACTCCATGCGGCCGGGATCCGCTGCCGAGGGCGATATGGCGGGTCGCCCCCGTTGCCGGATCGAGCCAGCCCAGCTCTCCTAGGTTTTGGGCGGGGTACCAGACGCCGCCGTCGACGGCCGGTGCGACATCATGCGGGCTCGAGCCACGCGGAACGGCAAACGCGACGATCTCCAACTTGTCGGCTGGGATTGCGGTCCGAGCCTGGCTGAGGCCCGTCTCCGTGGGCCTGGATGCTGGGACTGTTGGAACGGGAGCGACCTCTCCGTCGGCGGGCGGACTAATGACGAGCGCGGTGTCTGCGCGGTCCAGGGGCTCCCGACGGGGGAGTGGCGGGCTGGGTTGCAGGCGACACACCCGTCGTCGAATCGGCCGATTCGCTCTGCTCCGAGCAGGCTGTGTGGGTCAACAGCAGCACTGTGAGGAACGTCACGCCGACGCCTGCACGGAGGGAAGCTTGAAAACCGGTGTGGATGCAAAGCGGCAGGCGGGTAGGGTTCAGATCGCATACGCTATACCCGTCCAGGCGCGGGTTTTCGACCCGGAGCGCGCGAGCGCGGGCAATGGGGAGAGCCGGAGGAGAGCAATTGATCGACTCAGCCACGATGACACGCCACGACGTGGCGTGTTGTGATCTGTATTGTCCGCGCCGCCGATGTCAGACGTTGAGCAGTCGCCGCGGAGCGACACTCCACTCGTAACGCCTCAAAAGGTCAACGCCGTCCGGTCGCTAAGGGCCGGCGGTCTAATGAAAGGCAATCCCTAATGCAAAGAAACACAAGGAAACCACGAAGTCTTGGCCGGCTGTTGCCGAGGAAGAAGTTCGCCAGCAGAGCACTTCTCGCCCTCGCTGCATTCGCGCTGATTGCGGCGGCCTGCGGCGACGATTCGACTGCGGCTACGCCGGCACCTGCTCCGGTCGCAACGCCGGCGCCGACTCCGGCTCCGGCTCCGGCTCCCACAACGGGCGGAACCGACGGTCCGGCTCCCACGCCGGCACCAACTCCCGCTCCCACGCCGGCGCCGACTCCGGCTCCGACGCCACCACCGGCGCCATCCGGAAAGATCACGCTCGTGACCAACGATGCGTTCTCGGGTGTGGCGTATCTGCTCGAACCGTTCGCTGAGACAGGAATCGAACTCGACCTCTTGGCCGGCGGCGACGTGGGCAATATGGTCAACCAGGCGATCCTTACCAAGGACAATCCGCTTGGCGATGTGCTGTACGGCTTCGACAACTCGTTCTTGACGCGTTTGCTCGAAGAAGACGTCTTCGAGCCGTACACGTCGCCCGCAGCCGCCAATCTGCCGGCAGAGTTCCAGATCGACCCCAGGGTGACGGTTGTGGACTTCGGGGACGTGTGCATCAACTACGACAAGTCCTACTTCGAGGACAACGCTCTTGCCGTGCCGGTGACGCTCGATGATCTGCGTAAGCCTGAATATGGCGGTTTGCTTGTCGTCGAGAACCCGGCGACCTCTTCTCCTGGACTGATCTTCATGCTCGCCACGATTGCCGAATACGGTGAGGACGGTTGGCGCGACTTCTGGGCGGATCTCGCCGCGAATGGCGTCGAGGTGACGGCCGGCTGGAGCGAGGCCTATTACACGTCGTGGTCGGAGTACGGAGGCGGACAGCCGCTCGTGGTCTCTTACGCATCGAGCCCTCCGGCCGAGGTCATCTTCGCCGAGGTCCGCCCCGAGGTGGCCCCCAGTGGTGTGATGGAGTCCAGCTGCTTCCGGCAAATAGAGTTCATCGGGATCCTCAAGGGCACCGACAACCTGCCGGCAGCGCAAGCATTGGTCGACTGGTGGCTCACCGACGCCATGCAGGCTGAGCTTCCGCTGAACTATTTCGTGTTCCCGGCCAACCCGGACACGGCTTTGCCGCAGGACTTCATCGATCACACGATTATCCCCGCGAATCCGCTGTTGTTGGATCCGGCAGTTATCGCGGCAAACCGTGATCGGTGGATAGAGGAGTGGACCAGCACGGTTCTTCGCTGAACCGTCGAGTGAGCGGAACCCCGACCAGGCCCGACAATGCCGGGCGGCTGGCGACGCGAGTCGCTCTGGTCGGGGTGCCGCCTGCTTTCGTCGTGATTTTCATGGATCTGGCGGTGTAGCGAGTGGGCGGCATAGTTCTTGTTCTTGGTTTCTGCCTTGCCCTCGTCCTGGTTCAGATCGTGGTTTTCGCCAAATGGGTAGCGCGGCGGGCTGAGCTGCAAGGCCGAGACCGCCGAGCTTGGCTCTGTGCGGGCTTGTTGATCGAGCCGCTCGAAAACGTGGCTGTCGAGTGAGGCCGATCGTTGAAGCGTCTCCGGATGAGGTGCCGCCGCCATTCGTCGCCCCGCCCCGGAATACCGGACGCATCGTGGCGCGAGTGGTACTGGTGGGGGTGCCGCTCGCTTTTATCTCGATCTTCTTTCTGTACCCCGTCGGGTCGATCATCTGGCGGGGCCTAACGCCCGACGGCATGTTCAGCCTGGCGGCGATGGGCGACATACTCACCGACGGCGACTTGCGCAGCGTGGCGTGGTTCACTCTCTGGCAGGCCGCCGTATCGACGGTGGTCACACTCGCAGTGGCGTTACCCGGCGCCTATGTGATTTCGCAGTACAAGTTCAGAGGCAGGGCGCTGCTGAGGGCGGCCATTACGGTGCCTCTGATTCTGCCAACCGTTGTCGTCGGCATAGCGTTCTTGACGCTGGCCGGGCCGCAGGGTGCTATCGGTGTTGACCTCAAGGGGTCGGTTTGGATCATCCTCCTGGCTCATGCGTTCTACAACTACGCCGTGGTTGTGCGCACCGTCGGTGGAATGTGGTCGCACCTCGATCCTCGGATGGAGCAGGCGGCGCGCGTGCTTGGCGCAGGCAGGATTCGCGCGTTTGTTGAAGTCACTTTGCCGTTGCTCCGCCCGGCGATTGCGGCCGCCGCTTCGATCGTCTTCCTGTTCTCATTTACGTCCTTTGGAGTAATCCTCATCCTCGGCGCCCCGCGGCGTGTGACGCTGGAAGTCGAGATCTTCAGACAGACGGCCCAGTTGCTGAACCTGGAGACGGCGGCTGCGCTTGCCATCTTGCAGCTGCTGGGCGTGTTCGTGATCTTGACGATCTACTCGCGGTACCAGGAGCGGCGGTCCGTCGAGTTGAATCTCCGCCCGGTCAGTGAGGTGGAGCGGGTGCCTGCAACGTCGAAGGCCAAGCTGGTGATTGCGGCCAACCTCGCCCTAATGGGCGCACTGCTGTTCTTCCCCCTCGCCGTGTTGGTCAAGCGGTCATTCACGACATCAACCGGCCTCGGCTTGACGTACTACCGGAACCTGGTCGAGTCGAGTCCCACCAGCCTGCCCGTGCCCCCCACAGAGGCGATACGCAACTCGCTGTTCTTCGCCGTGATCGCTGCCGCCATTGCACTGACGGTGGGCGGGCTGGCGGCAATCGTCGTCGGCTATGGCAAGAGTCGATACTCGCGATGGTTCGATTCCCTTCTGATGCTGCCGCTGGGTACCTCGGCCGTCACTGTGGGTTTCGGCTTCCTGATCTCGCTCGATAAAGGCATTCTCGATTTGCGCACCAAGTGGATACTGATCCCCATAGCGCACGGACTGGTAGCAATACCGTTCGTTATCCGCGTCATGGCACCCATGATTCGATCGATCGACAATCGATTACGCGAGGCGGCGGCCGTGCTGGGCGCGAGCCCGGCTCGCATCGGACGGGAGATAGACCTCCCCATTGTCGCCAAGGCCATGCTCGTCGGGGCCGGCTTTGCCGCCGCCATCTCCCTCGGAGAGTTCGGGGCGACGACCTTTATCGTCCGTCCCGATGTGCCGACGTTGCCGGTTGCGATCTTCCGGCTGATAGGCCGGCCGGGGGAGCTCAACTTTGGTATGGCGATGGCCATGGCCGTCATTCTGATGGCGGTCACTGGTACCGTGATGATGCTCGTCGAGCGCTTCCGGGCCGGGGACGTCGGAGACTTCTGAGGGGGCTGTGCCGTGTTACAAGTAAACGATCTGACTGTGCGCTTCGGTGATGTGACCGCGGTTGATCAGCTCGACGTCGTAGTGGAGACCGGCGAAGTGGTGAGCGTGCTCGGCCCGAGTGGGTGCGGCAAGAGCACCTTATTGCGGGTCATCGCTGGGCTCGAGGACCCGGCCGGGGGTTCGGTCGCCTGGGATGGCCAGGAAGTCACGCGTCTCCCGGTGCATCGCCGTGGCTTTGGCCTGATGTTTCAGGACTACGCCCTCTTTCCGCACAAATCCGTTGCCGCCAATGTCGCTTTCGGCCTGCGCATGCAGTCGATGCCTTCAGCCGAGATCGCGACCCGCGTCGATGAAGTCCTCGAAAAGGTCGGTCTCGAGGGTTATGAAGAACGAGGCGTCGGGCAGCTCTCCGGGGGTCAACAGCAGCGCGTGGCGCTGGCCAGGGCCATCGCGCCGTCGCCGCGGCTGCTGATGTTTGACGAGCCGCTCGGATCGCTCGATCGCAGCCTGCGAGAGCGCCTCGTTTTGGAGCTCAGCGACATCCTTTCCAGCCTCGGAATCACAGCCCTGTACGTGACCCATGATCAGGAGGAGGCTTTCGCCCTGGCTGATCGCGTCATGCTGATGAATGACGGCCACATCGAACAGCTTGGTACTCCGGAAGAGATTTGGTCCCGCCCGCGGACGGAGTTCGCCGCGCGCTTCCTCGGTTTCAACAACATGGTGGAACCCCGAGCAGCGAGGGCGCAAGGCTGGCCCGTGCCCGGCGAAGATGACGAGGGTGTGGTCGTCTACCGGCCCGATGGGTTCGTTTTGGACGACTCGGGTGAGTTCGAAGGCGAGGTTCTCGGCCGCACGTACCGCGGAGATCATTTCCTGGTCAAGCTGGGCATGGGTGACGATGTAGTGCTCGAGGTGGTGGTGAGGTGGCAGCCGGTGCCGGAAGTGGGCGATCTGCTCAGGCTGGCTATCGAACCTGACGCGGCTTTTGTCGCTCGGGCCTGACTTCGATCAGCCGTCGAAGGTGATGACCGTGCGGGCGACAGCGCCGCTGTCGAGATCTGCCATGGCCTCACCAATCTCGTCGAGGGGCCGGGTCCGGCTGATCAACGCATCGAGTTGCAGCCGCCCGCTGCGGTAAAGCTCCAGGTATCGCGGAATATCGATCCGGGACCGCGTGGAGCCCATGTTCGAGCCTTTGATCGTCTTCTCGTATAGGAAATCGACTCCCGGGAGTGAGATATCGACGCCGAGCGGGATCATCCCGATCAACGTTGCTGTCCCGCCCGGCCGGAGGACTGCAAAAGCCTGTTCGGCGGTTTGTTTCATACCGACGGCGTCGAACGCGTAGTCGACACCTCCCCCGGTGAGTTCGAGCACTGCGGCCACGGCATCGTCGTCGGACTCCAGGACATCGGTTGCGCCAAAGCGGCGGGCCATGTCGAGCTTGCCGGCGAAGACGTCGAGGGCGACCACCCGGGCGGCGCCGGCGAGGATGGCGCCCTGGATCACGTTGAGTCCCACTCCGCCGCAGCCGATGACCGCGACGCTCGAACCCGGTTTTACTCCGGCGGTGTTGAAAACCGAGCCAAGGCCGGTGACCACGGCGCACCCGACGGTCGCGGCACTAATCAGAGGTATGTCGGCGTCGATTTTTACGACGGCGTGCTCGTGGAGGAGCATCTGTTCGGCGAAAGCCCCGATTGCCGAATAGGGATGTATCAAATTGCCGTCTACCGATAGCCGGGCGGTGCCCTCGACGCGGTTGGTTCCTGCTTGTTCGCACAGCACCATCCGTCCGGATAGGCAGTATTCGCAGTGACCGCAGAACACCGAGAGGCAAGCCACCACATGGTCCCCGGGCCGTACGTGGACCACGTCGGTGCCCACCGCCTCGACCACACCAGCGGCCTCGTGGCCCATGACAGTCGGGAGCGGGGTGGTGTATTTGCCGACCAGGTAGTGGTGGTCCGAGTGGCAAACGCCGGCGGCGACATTCCTGACCAGCACCTCGTGAGGCCCCGGAGCGTCGATGTCGACATCCTCGATGGCAAGCTCACCCGGTATGGATCGCAGCACGGCTGCCTTCATCGGACTCTCCTTGATCGCGGTTCAATCGCGCAACGGGGCCGCGGCAATGTGTCGGCGTCTCCGCTCGTAGCGGCAATCGTCTCACATGCCGCCGGTCTATATGGCGGACGCGGCCCCGCTCCCGTGATATCCACCGTTAGGCACCACGCTGGAGTTCGACGGCTTCGCGTGCGCATCGGCTTAATGCTCGCGCCGTCAGCACGCGAATGAGGCGGCGGCGATGGGCCGCAGACGCATGGACATCGTCTGGCGGCGAACTTTCCGACGCCACGGCTCGGCCGACGTCTTCGAAGAGCTGCGTCGACGGGTCGCGGCCTCGGATCTGCTCGGTTACCGACGCAGGTTGCCACGGCATCCAATCAGCACCCGAATAGACGAGCCGCAGGGCGGAACAACGCCCGGCGCTGTCGAGCCGGAGCACCGCAGCGACGCCGATCACGGCGAAGTCTCCCTGCCGGCGCGAGAATTCGATCCACGCCTGTCCGGTATCACCTCTAGGCGGGGGAACAGTAACTCCGGTGAGCATCTCATCGGGTTCCAACGTTGTCGTGAACGGTCCGGTGAAGAACTCCGACGCTGCCAGAGAACGGCTGCCACTGCTCGATGCGACATGGAACCTGGCATCCAGGGCGATGAGAGCGGCCGGAAGCTCGGCTGCGGGATCGGCGTGAGCGACGGAACCCCCGATGGTGCCGCGGTTGCGTATCGCTCTGTGGCCGATATCGGAAACTGCCGCCGACAACAGACCCCATCGTGCAGCGACATCCGCCGAGACCTCAACTGATCGCTGCCGCGTGGTGGCGCCGATCGCCAGGCTGCCGTCGTCGGCGATGCGAAGCTGATCCAAATCGCGCAGCTGGTTCACGTCGACGAGCACTTTGGGCCTGGCGAGGCGCAGGTTCAGCAAGGGGCCAAGGCTTTGTCCTCCGGCGAGCACCCTGGCTGCATCGCTCTCGGCTCCGAGCACGCTGAGGGCGTGATCAAGCGATCGCGGCGCGACATAATCGAAGCGCGCCGGCTTCATTGTTCGGTGCTCTCCCCGCCGGCCTCCGCCGCCTCGAAGAAGGACGCAATGACATCTGCCGTGATGGGCATCGTTGCGAAAAGGGGATGGCCGTCGATAGCGTCGGCGACTGCATTACCCACGGCGGCCGGCACCGCGATCATGCCCGACTCTCCCATTCCTTTGATGCCGCCCACGGTATTGGGCGATGGCGATTCGAGATGCTCCACCGTGAACGGTGGCACGTCGGACGCGGTTGGCAGCAGGTAGTCCATGAAGGTTCCGGTCTGGACCTGCCCATCTCCGTCATATACAACGCGCTCCAGCAAGGCGTAGCCGATCCCCTGGGCGGCGGCGCCGCGGATCTGGCCGTCGACGACAAGGGGGTTGATGATGCGGCCGCAATCTTCGACGGTTACCAGGTCCAGGATGTCGACCCCGCCCGTTGCCGTGTCGACCGCGACGCTGGCGACGATGCATCCGTTCGAATACGTGGCGCCCGGGTCGTAGAAGCGCTGGGCGCTCAAGAATGGTTCGGGATCCGCCACGCGAACACCGGGATCGAAGTGCGCAGCAGCGGCTACGTCCGCGACGGTTAGGCCTGCGCCGACATCTCCGATGACGCCCACCACACCGTCGCGGATCGCGACATCTTCCACATCGGCTTCGAGCAGATGTGCGCCGATGCGGCGGAGACGATCGCGGATTTCCTCGGCCGCCAGCACCACCGCTCCTCCCGACACGACTGCCGCCCTGCTCGCCCGCGTCCCGGCCAGGCTGATGGGGGTCGTAGCCGTATCATCGCTGCGGACTCGCACGTCCTCGACGTCGATGCCGATAGTCGCGGCGGCGAGCTGAGCGAGCGTTGTGGCGTGTCCCTGACCCTGAGACGGTGTACCCACAGCGACGGTCACTTTTCCCGAAGGATCCA
>Ga0114999_10008425_pt1 | contig 11499 bp, 8 predicted proteins | sample ArcticOcean_MG_C_3_FD_89820 | JGI IMG/M metagenome (GOLD analysis project Ga0114999, IMG submission 89820) | Marine microbial communities from western Arctic Ocean - ArcticOcean_MG_CB8_126 | ecosystem: Environmental > Aquatic > Marine > Oceanic | place: Arctic Ocean: Canada Basin | collected...
ATGCGCTTCACCAGCACCCCGGTAAAAAGAAAATAGGGAAAAACGATGATGCGTTTGTAGCCAAGCTTGGTGGCGTGTTCTAAGCCGGGTGCGACCAAGGGGAAGGTCACGCCAGAATAACAAACTTCACCCCAGCCGAATCCCATGCCTTCCCACAACATGCGAGCGATTTTGCTGACGTTTGAATTGGCATCTGGATCAGACGTCCCGCGTCCGACGACCATCAACAAGGTCTCTTTTCTGGAAACGTCATCGCTGGCTTTGTCTATAGCTTGTTCAATACGCTGGCGGGCGGCGACCAGAAGTCTGTTGTCCACACCCAAATCGCGCCCGAATTCAATTTTTAATTCGGGATGCTCGGCGGCGTATTCATTAACCACGGAGGGCAAATCATTCTTCACATGGCCAGCAGCGAGCAGCATGCCAGGCACTGCGACGATATGGTCCACGCCTTGGGCGCGTAGATTTTCCAGGCCATCGTGAATAATTGGCGTGGCAAATTCCAGAAAGCCGTAATCGACGGGGTGCTGCGGAAAACGTTTCTTTATACCATCGACGAGCCGGGCAAATTCGTCAGTTGCCTCAACATTTCGGCTGCCATGCCCACAGACCATAATTCCCAACTTTGCCATGTTTTATTCCTAAAAAATTGCCCTCAATTCCGGGCTCAGGAACTTACCTCTTTCGCAGAGATCATGAAAGCAAAAGAGGTAAATTTCGGTGCTGCCTTTACCTTTCTGTCGGTCTAAGACATATAAGTACGATGTTGCCGCTGGAAATCTTTACCGTCGTTACGCTCGCTCTGCTTTTGGACGTGGCAATCGGCGACCCGAAGCGCCTTTATGCCCTTATACCCCATCCTGTGGTTTGGATCGGTAGAACTATCGGCTTGATGGATGAAGCTCTCAACCGACCCGAGGGTAAACCGCTTACAAAAAAGATAATGGGCATTTTGTTTTTGATCAGCCTCTGCTCAGGCATGGTCGTAATTGGCGTTCTTACTTCTGGCGCATTGGCCCCGCATTATTGGGGGTGGGTGGCAGAAGCTTTCTTGATCTCAATATTTTTGGCTGGAAAAAGTCTAGCAGATCATGTCGCGGCGGTTCGATATAGCCTCATGAATGCGGACTTGGATGAGGGCCGAGAGGCTGTCTCTGCCATCGTTGGGCGCGACACGGAAGCGCTTGACGAGGCTGGTGTGGTCCGCGCTGCGATCGAATCTCTGGCCGAGAACTTTTCTGACGGTGTGGTGGCGCCTGTGTTTTGGGCGTTGCTGTTCGGTCTACCGGGAATCCTAGTCTATAAAGCGGTTAATACCGCCGATAGCATGATCGGCCATAAATCTGAAAAATACCGTGATTTTGGCTGGGCGGCGGCGCGCCTGGATGATCTCTTAAATTGGATTCCGGCGCGAATAAGCGGCGTTCTGATCCTTGTCGGCGCGGCCTTTAGCCGAGGCCTGAGTGCGGCAGCGGGCTTTCGCGCCATCGTACACGACGCGCGCCATCATCGTTCGCCAAATGCAGGGTATCCAGAAGCCGCCATGGCTGGGGTTTTGGGAGTGCGTCTCGCAGGTCCCCGCCGGTACGGTGATGAAGTGGTTGAGGATGCTTGGATGGGAGAGGGTCGAGAAGATGCGACGCCCGACGATATTGGACAGGCGCTTCGGGTTTATTGGATGGCCTTGGGGGTTTTAGCGCTGGATTGCGGTGCCCTTAGCGGGCTGCTTTTATAAGCGTGTCTAAATCCAGCGCCTTCTCCAAACCGTCCGCCAGGGAGTCCAAGGCGCGTTCCACCTCAGCTTCATAGTTCAGCCCACTTCCACTTCCTGGTCTTAATCGGTTCAGAAAAGCACTGCGAAAACCGTCTTCGGCGAACAGGCCGTGGATGTAGCAGCCCATGACATTACCGTCTTCGGAAACTGCGCCGTCTGGGTGATTTGCTAAGGTTGCAAATGGTTGGGTGATCGCGGCGCCCATGGTTTGACCCGAATGCATTTCATAGCCCCGGACTTTTCCAAGCGCGGCGAACGCCTGACCCTCCACTTCTGAAAGACTTTTGTCGCTGGTTAAAATGGTTTGGATCCCTATGTATCCAAGGCCAGGGATATCATTGGAAGCGCCCTCAATCCCTTCCGGATCATATAGGTGTGTCCCCAACATTTGATAGCCGCCACAAATTCCAAGGACAGACCCGCCGCGACGGACGTGGGTTTCCAAATCCAGGTCCCACCCTTGCACTCGAAAATCTTTAAGGTCGGCGATCGTTGCTTTGGAGCCAGGAAGAATAATCAAGTCGGAATTTCCAGGCAGCGCTTGGCCTGGGCGAATAAAATCCAATTGGACGGAAGGTTCGGCAATCAGCGGATCAAAATCATCGAAGTTAGAGATATGGGAAAGGCGGGGCACCGCAATTTTTACTGTCCCGTTGCTGTTGCCTGAATGCGCTTGTTCCAATGCCATGCTGTCTTCTGCCGGCAGTTGGGCGGCAATCGGTAAATAGGGAACAACACCAAAGCAGCCCATACGCGTCTGTTCTTTGATGATCTTAATCCCGTCATCGAACAGGCTTTGGTCGCCGCGAAATTTATTGATGATATAGCCCGCGATTAATTTCCTTTCTTCGTCAGTGACGACATGCCAGGTTCCGATAAGACTGCCGATCACGCCGCCTCGGTCAATGTCTGCGACTAAAACAACAGGAATATCAGCAGCGGTGGCGAACCCCATATTGGCAATATCGCCGTCTCTTAGATTTATTTCCGATGCGCTGCCTGCGCCTTCGATTAAGACAATGTCCGCGTCTGATTTGAGGCGTGCAAAACTTTCCATGACTTTTGGTAGAAGGTCGGGTTTTAATTTCTGGTAGTCTCGCGCCTTGGCGTTGCCGCGCACTTTGCCGTGCACGACCACCTGTGCCCCCACATCCGATTGCGGTTTTAGCAGCACCGGGTTCATATCCACGGTCGCGTCTACTTTGGCCGCTTTCGCCTGTAACGCCTGTGCCCGCCCGATCTCTCCACCGTCTTTGGTTACGGCAGCATTGTTGGACATGTTTTGCGGCTTGAACGGAAGCACACGAAGCCCACGCCGAACCAATGCCCGCGCAAGTCCTGCGACCATAAGCGATTTTCCGACATCAGAGCCCGTGCCCTGAAACATCAATGATTTGGCAGTCATTTTTAAAACTCAATCCCGGTTTGCGCTTTAAAGTCAGCCCGGAAGTGATGCTTAATTTCCGTCATCTCGGTGACCAGGTCAGCAGCCTCAATTAATTCTGGCTTTGCGTTCCGCCCCGTGCACATAACGTGTCCCTTGGGTTGCCGTGAAGTCAGAAACGCGACGACATCTTTAACGTCCAGATAGTCGTTCCGAAGCACGATGTTAATTTCATCCAGTACGATCAAGCCAAAGGTGGGGTCATTGATCATCTGTTGCGCGCGCTCCCAGGCAGCAGTGGCGGCGGCGATGTCGCGGGCCCGGTCTTGGGTTTCCCAAGTGAAACCTTCGCCCATGGCGGTGATCGTGACCAAGTCTGGGAATTTATCCAGTACAGCGCGCTCTCCGGTTTCCCATGTTCCCTTTACGAACTGCACGATGCCGACTTTCATATCATGGCCGATGCAACGCATGGCGAGACCCATGGCCGCCGTGGTCTTGCCTTTGCCCTTGCCGGTGTGGACCATCAACAGGCTGCCTTCCTTGGTCTTTTTCGCCAAGATGCGATCTTTTGCCTGTTTGTGTTTTTTACGTTTTTCGTTGGCACGGGCGTTGAGTTCTTCTTCCGATAGATCATCGGTCACAGTGTGGCTCCTTCTATTAGGGTATTCAAAAGATTATGGGCTGAATTGGATCGCGGCCGCCAGAGGTTCCGTTGTACAGCTTCGTTAAAACGTTCTGCCATTTCTTTTAGTGCCGCTGGATTGTGCTGTTCAATGAATTCTCGCACATCAGTGTCTCCCAAGTAGGAATCAAAAACCTGATCAAAGTGATGATCTTCAACCACCTTTGCCGTGGCCGCAAAGGCGAATAAATAATCCACCGTCGCAGCCATTTCAAACGCGCCCTTATAGCCATGGCGCATGACGCCTTTGATCCATTTGGGGTTGGCCGCCCGGGCCCGAACCACGCGACCAATTTCATCAGACAGGGTGCGGATGCGCGGACTTTCGGGGCGCGAATGGTCATTGTGATAAACGGTCGGCTGGCTGCCAGATAAATGCCTTACGGCAGCGGTAATGCCACCTTCGAATTGGTAGTAATCATCGCTGTCTAGCAAATCGTGTTCGCGGTTGTCTTGGTTCTGAACCACGATTTCCACGCCGGATAATCGAGCTTTAAATAAATCTTCAGCCGCATCGCCATCTGCGCCATCACCGTAAGCATAACCGCCCCAGGCCAAATAGGCATCTGCCAGGTCTTCATCTGTTTCCCAACATCTCTCGTCAATCAAAGCTTGGAGCCCGGCGCCATAGGCCCCCGGTTTGGACCCGAAGACACGGAAGGCTGCGCGACGCTGAGCTGTATCTTTATCCAGCCCTTCGCGGCTAAGCGTATCGGCGTCGGCACGCACTTGGGCAGCAAGCGGGTTCAAGTCGGCAGGTTCATCCAAAGCTGCAACAGCCCGAACGGCAGAATCCAACAGGTCAACTTGGGCCGGAAAAGCATCGCGAAAAAATCCAGAAACCCGGAACACCACATCAACCCGCGGCCGTCCTAAAACATCCAGAGGCATGATTTCGAATCCGGTAACCCGATGTGCATTTTTATCCCACACAGGTTGCGTGCCCATCAACGCCAAGGCTTGTGCAATATCGTCGCCACCGGTTCGCATATTCGATGTGCCCCAGGCGCTGAGCGCCAGCCGCCGGGGGAAGTCACCGTGTGTTTGAAAGTGGTGCTCGACTAATAAAGAGGCCGATTTCCAGCCGAGCTTCCAAGCCGCCAAGGTCGGCACGGCGCGGTTATCTATGGAATAAAAATTCCGTCCTGTAGGCAGTACATCGGGTCGACCCCGGGTCGGCGCACCGCTAGAACCAGGATCAACGAACCGCCCATCTAGCCCAGTCATGAGGCCCGACATTTCGCTTTCTCCGCAGGATTCTAAGGTTGGACGAAGTGTGGTCTCAATATAATTTAAGACGAGGTTGGTTGCTGTCCATTCCGGTGCAGGTTTGACTTCACCAGAAACCAGAGCCTGAGCTAATATCTCCAGCCTTTCGATCGTGTCCCCGAAAGTTCGCCAGGGATCGTCGGACTGGGATTTTAAAAGTTCGGGGGTGGGGCCTTCCCAGGGATCACCCATAACACAATCCAGCGGATCAAATCCGCCGAGACCAAGATCCTCGCAAAGGGCACGGATGATGGATGCGTTTTCGGTGCTGCCGTCGCCCCGAGGCAGTCGCGCCAATGCCACCAACAGATCAGTCGCCAAGCGCCCTTCTGGCGATTTCCCAAAAATATGAAGGCCGTCGCGTATTTGCAGTTCTTTAAGTTCGCACAGGTAATTGTCCAGCTTCCCAAGTGCTACACCTTCGTCATCGGCGGAGATAATTCCGACATCCTTGTCTAGGCCGATGTCGGTGCTTAGGTCTAGAATTTCTTTGCCCAGCACCTTGAGCCGACGGGGGTCCATGCCGGCCGCCTGATAATACTCATCCACTAGTTGTTCTAAATCGCGCAACGGGCCGTAGCTTTCGGCTCGGGTCATGGGCGGCGTCAGGTGATCAATAATTACTGCTTGGGACCGGCGCTTGGCCTGAGTGCCTTCGCCGGGATCATTCACAATAAAGGGATATAGGTGCGGTAAGGGACCGAGTGCCACTTCCGGGAAACATTTTTTTGAAAGCGCCACAGCCTTGCCCGGCAACCATTCCAGATTGCCATGCTTGCCAAAGTGAATGACCGCGTGAGCATCTAAAGAATTTCGGACCCAAATATAAAAAGCCAAATAACCATGCGGCGGAACGAGGTCAGGGTCGTGGTAGGTTTCCGTCGGGTCAATGTTATAGCCGCGTGCGGGTTGCACCCCGATTACAATGTTGCCAAAACGATGAACGGGCAGAATAAAATTTTTGTCAGGGACGAATGGATCATCCTTAGGGTCGCCCCAACGTTCAGTCATTTGTTTTTGGATGGGTTCGGGCAGGGTCTTAAAAATTTTAGCGTAGTTAGCTAAAGATAAAAATTCCTCGCCCCGTCGAATGCCGGGTGCGTTGGTCGGTCCAGTTAAAAGAATTTTTATCAGATCTTCGCCGGTGCTGGGATACTCAAAACCAAGATCGTAGCCTTCTGCATTTAATCGTTGAAGGGCGGTTGCCACACCTGCAGGCGTATCCAATCCAACCCCATTGCCCAACCGACCATCTTTGTTTGGATAGTTGGCGAGAACGATGGCGATGCGACGCGCTGATGCCTTCGTGGTTTTGAGCCTGGCCCAAGCACCTGCCAAAGCTGCAACAAATTCAATACGATCTGGAACCGGTTCGTATTCGACGATGGTAGTTTCGGTGGTGGGGTCATATCGACCAGGGGCCTTGAACGAAACGGCGCGAGATAGAATACGCCCATCTACTTCTGGCAAGGCGACATTCATGGCTAAATCTGTTGGCGATAATCCACGCGAACCCTCAACCCAATTTTCTCGGGCGCCACCGGACAACACCACTTGTAGGACGGGACAATCAGATGATGTATAAGGTGTCACCATATTTTTTTTGCCAGGGGTAGAGACAGCAAAGCCAGTGCAATTTAGAATGACGTCAGGAGGCGATGCTTCCAAAAGCGATTTAACAAATTCTGCTGCGACGGGGTCTTTGAGACTGGTGGTGAAAATAGGCAGGGGGTTAAGCCCCTCCGTGCGCAACGCCTCAATCATCGCATCGATGGGCTTTAGGTTTCCGGCTTGCAGGAGGGCGCGATAAAAAACAATTGCGGTGATGGGGGCGTCTGCTTTCCAATTGTCCCGAAGAGTCTCAAGACGGGGCACCGCGACATTAGGCCAATAAATCCCGGCGCGGATCAGTGGTTTTGGTTCCAGCCAATCGTCACTTCCATCCAAAAGAGACGCGGCATAACGCAAAAAATGTTCGGCGTTTTCCGGGCCGCCTTGAACGCCATATTGCCAAAGTCGGTGGCAGACATCCGTCGGCAAAGTGGAAATTCGATCCAGTTCAGGGTCCGGTTGATCATCGCCTGGAACAACCGCGAGCATGACTCCTTTTTCCCGGGCCAGTATCTGCACTTGTTCGATACCGTACGTCCAATATCCAACACCTCCCAACAACCGAACCACAACTAATTTAACATGTGCTAAGGTGTCTTCCAGGTAGACATCGACCGACATGTTGTGGCTGAGCTGCAAAATATTAGCGAGCCGGAGGGTTGGGAAGTCATCGTCCAGCCCCGCCCGCACATTAGCCAACAGAGACAAGTCGCTGGCCGCTGCGGACAGCACGACGATTTCACCGGGAGACTGACCAAGATCAACAGCCTCCTCGCCGTCTGCAATTTCGCCGGGTTGGGTGACAAGCAGGTGCATTTAATTATTTAATGTCGCTTCGATTGCGCTGCGATCTAAGCCAGCGAGCCCAATCACGACAAGCTGCGTGCGGCGGTCTTCATCGGCATTCCAAAGGCGGTCGTAATAATGGTTGAGCCGTCGGCCCACGCCTTGGACGATCAGGCGCGCAGGTTTGCCCTCGACGTCTGCGAAACCTTTAACCCGAAGCACACCTTCGAGGCTGAGGACGTTCTCAATTTGCTTAGCCAAAATCTCCGGCTCAGCGACAACACCCAACTCAACAATAAAACTTTCGAAGTCATCGTGTTCGTGATCTTCCTCGTCATCGTGGTGCGATTTGCGATTGTCGAGATCATCTTCTACTGCTGCCCCAACGCCTAAAATAATATTTGCGTCGAGCTTGCCGTGGCTGGCAGTGAGCACCTGAACAGCATCACGCGTTTTGGCAGAGACCTGTGCGTGGACGTCGCGTTGAACATTTTTGTCCATCAGGTCTTGTTTGCTGATGATTACTAAGTCAGCACTGTTGAGTTGATCCTCATAGAGTTCTTCTAAGGGGCTGTCGTGATCGAGCGACGGATCTTTTTCGCGCAATCTAGCAAGTTCCGCGGGATCGCTGGCGAACATTCCGTCAGATACCGCGGGCCCATCAATCACCGCGATCACGCCATCGACTGTGGTACGGGATTTTACTTCTGGCCATTGGAAGGCCTTGAGCAAAGGCTTTGGTAACGCGAGGCCGGAAGTTTCAATAACGATGTGGTCCACAGGTTCAGGCCGGTCCAGCAACATTTCAAGGGTTGGTAAAAATTCATCCGCCACCGTGCAACACAGGCACCCGTTGGTTAGTTCGACAAGATCGTCTTCGCTGCAAGTTTCATCACCGCAGCCTCTCAAGATTTCGCCATCGACACCGATGTCGCCAAATTCGTTGATAACTAAGGCTAAGCGTCGCCCGCCAGCGTTTTCTAATAGATGGCGGATCAGGCTGGTTTTTCCAGCGCCTAAAAATCCAGTGATAACCGTGACAGGTATTTTTCGCAAAAGCATACTTTTTCCTATTTTAATTTTAGCGGCAATCCAGCGGTGATTAACAAGGCAGAATCCGCGATTGCGGCAACTGCTTGGTTCATACGACCGACATGATCGCGGTATTGCCGCGCGAGTTTGTTTTCTGGAACAATTCCCAAGCCAACTTCTAATGAGACCAAGACAACAGGAACTGAAAGAGAACGAAGCGCACGTATCAGTTTTTCGATTTCAATTTCTATATCGCGGTCGTTCGCCATCAAGTTTGACATCCAAAGTGTCAGGCAATCGACCAGAACGGGGGCTCCTTTGTCATTTAAGTCATCCAGCGCGCGGGCCAGTTCCAAGGGTTCTTCCCGGGTGGTCCAGGCGCTTCCCCGCCGGGCTTTGTGTGCTGAAATTCGTTCGTTCATTTCATCGTCAGAGGCCGTGGCTGTAGCCAGATAGACCCCGCCACCTGATGCTTCGACTAAACCCTCCGCATAGGCGCTTTTGCCCGAGCGCGCGCCGCCGAAGATTAGGGTGATGCCGGAAAGCCCAGAACTTGAAATATCGCCGCTTGGGGTCGCAGTTGACATGGTCACTCCATCCTCCGCCCGAGGAAACAGGTGAGCGTTTCAGTTATGCCTTGGAGGAGGTTTCCTGGCTCACGGGTCGAAGTCTTATTGCCCGTCTTCCCAGACCAAAAATGATCCAGTGACTAAGGGGGTGTCGGCTCGCCGTTTACAGTTGCGGGGGCAGCGCCAGTCTCTCACCGGACTTCCCTGTCTCAAAGGCTTACTAAACCTATCATTTCCGCTTTCCCGTGGCAAAGGTTAGTCGTAGGTTGGCGCCATGCAAAATGAATTTACTTTCTCCCACCTGGAAGATATTCGAGCACTCCTTCTTGATTTGCCTGGACCCGATCAGCGTGCCGCAGAGAAGGCAGGCGCACGCGAGCCGACTTTAACCAAGCCGCCGGGGTCACTGGGCCGATTGGAAGGCATCGCCCACTGGATGGCATCATGGCAGGGAACGCATTCACCGCGGATGAAGGCCCCGTCGGTTCTTGTGTTTGCCGGGTCCCATGGAATCACAGCAGAGGGGGTGTCGGCTTTTCCCGCCGAAGTTACGGCGCAAATGCTGGCAAATTTTGAAGCAGGGGGTGCGGCTGTTAACCAATTGTCCAAAGCCTTTGGTGCAACGCTAAAGGCGGTTGATATCAATGTCTCAGCGCCCACCAAGAGTTTTATTCAAGAACCGGCAATGACCGAGATAGAATTCATCCAAGCTTTTGTGCAGGGAATGGCCTCAGTCAGTGAAAATTCAGATGTCGTTTGCATCGGTGAAATGGGAATTGGCAATACCACGGTAGCAGCGGCGCTTTGCCACGCGATTTTTGGCGGACAGCCCGACGATTGGGTAGGGCCTGGAACGGGTGTAGAGGGCACCGCGATGGAGAGTAAACAACGCGTGGTGGCGATTGCAGGTGAACGTTACGGCGGGCCGGGTGTTGACGGATTGGAAGTGCTTCGGTGTGCCGGTGGTGGTGAATTGGCGGCAATGGCAGGCGCAATTGTTCAGGCCCGAATAGTGAAGGTGCCGGTGGTCCTGGATGGATACGTTTGTGGGGCGGCGGCGGCGGCGCTCAATGCTATCAATCCTGGGGCGCTTGACCATTGTATCGCGGGCCATGTGTCAGCTGAGCCAGGACACCGTCGATTACTAGAAAAGTTATGCTTAAACCCGGTGCTTGATTTAGATATGCGGCTTGGTGAGGCATCAGGTGCCGTCGTCGCCTTGGGAATTCTTAAGGCCGCCGTCGCCTGTCACACAGGCATGGCGACGTTTGCAGAGGCCGGGGTCTCAGATAAGGACTAGGGTGAATATACCCAGGCCAACGGTCGCAGCACCTACGGCTCCTCTAAACCAAACATAAATTTGTGTTAGACCCTTGGATGCAAATGCCATCGGCACTGCGATGGCCACCGATAACAACGCCATCCCAATAATTGATCCAACACCAAAAAGGCCAATATAGATCAATCCCTGTTCCGTCGTTTCTACAGACTGTAGGCTCAGCAGGATCAACGCCGCCGATCCCGCCATGCCGTGCATGGAGCCAACTAAAAAAGCGCGCAGCGGCAAGCCACTTGGGTGCTTATGATGGTGCGGGTCGGCCTCATGGTGGGCAGAGTTTTGTTGGGTGTGGGCGTAAAAGTGAGAGGCGTCAGGTCCATGCTTGTGGAGATGAAAGTGGATGCGTTCACACCAAAGCCGATAAAGCACGTCGGCGCCGAGTATAATCAACATTACGCCGACAGCCGCTTCCAGCGCATGTGATAAGGCCGCCGAAACGATTGAATCGAAAACCAGAACCAGTACCCCGAATAGCACCAGTGTTGCGGTATGGCCTAGGCCCCAAAGCACACCAATCGGCAGCACCCGTCGTACAGACCGTGTTCCACTCGCCAGTGTCGCCACGGCAGCAACATGGTCTGCTTCTATGGCATGACGGAGGCCGAGCAGAAATCCGAAGCTGAGGACTGTAAACATGGATCAAATATTAATCGCGGGCGAAGCGCTGATAGAAATGTCCCGCTAGACCGCCAAGGACGACCCAGAAGAACAGTGTGATGATCAGCGTTGTCGCCGCATATTGCGAGCCCATTTCGACGGGAATAAGCCCGGCCTCAAGCTTCACATGCGGTGCGCCAATGATGTGGGGGATGGTAAGCAGAATTACCCCGCCAATTCTAAGCGCCCAGCTTTGCGTCAAGAACATCAGACCCAGGCCAATAGATGAAGCGGCAACGGTTGCCCCCCACCAGATATGCCGTTCCGCCAATGCGGCAGCCTGCATGCCCGGCATTTCAGGTGCGAGGCCCAGGGCTGGAAACGCGGTTACGGCACAAAATCCAGCCAAGCCCCAAAGAATACCTTTTTGCCAATCCACTTCGCGGTTGCTAA
>Ga0114999_10008431_pt1 | contig 11493 bp, 13 predicted proteins | sample ArcticOcean_MG_C_3_FD_89820 | JGI IMG/M metagenome (GOLD analysis project Ga0114999, IMG submission 89820) | Marine microbial communities from western Arctic Ocean - ArcticOcean_MG_CB8_126 | ecosystem: Environmental > Aquatic > Marine > Oceanic | place: Arctic Ocean: Canada Basin | collected...
CAGAAAGAATGTTTAAAGTGGCTGCGTGTAGCACACTAATAATCCATGATCCGGTTCCGGCTGTTAAACGATATATTCCTTCGATTGTCGTGGCACAAAATCCAAACAATTTTGTCGATTTATGTCGGCATTATATAGAGAATAATGATGAGAGGGTGCAGCTTGTTGAAAAACAAAAAAGTGAAGTGTTAGCAGCCCACACTTATCATCATAGGATGCATACGATGTTATCGTCACTTGGGTTTGACGATGCAGCAGCATCAATGTTGGACTAATGGCTCTTATATTACCAAAATCAATATTTTTGCATATTCCAAAAACAGGCGGCATTTGGGTTAGAAATGCCATCAAAAGAGCTAACATAGACACGTTTGAATACGGCGAACAACATTCGCATTTTAATGAGCTTTTAAAATATAGAGATAGTCAATTTTATGAAAAGAAATTTATTTTTACGTTTATTAGGCATCCTTTGTCGTGGTATCAGTCAAGATGGGCATTTAGAATTAAACATGGTTGGCAAATGCGGCACCCATTAGATTTTAATTGTGCGTCCAATAATTTTTGCCAATTTGTTGAAAATTGTATTGAGTACAAACCAGAAGGATGGGTCTCATGGCTTTATCAATCATTTATTGATAAAGCCCCTAAAGATGTGTTTGTTGGAAAGCAAGAAAATTTGGGTGGCGACTTAATAAATGCTCTTCACAATGCTGGCGAAGCCTTCGATGAGCAATTGGTATTGGGTGCTAGTAGGGTAAATGTATCTGACATGCATGGTAAATCGTCGAAGGATATGGCGGTTTATACCACTGATTTGATCGATAAAGTGCTAGATACTGAAAAATCTATTATCGACAGATATTATCTTGATATTAATCCCAGTAGCCTTTATCAGCAATATTCCCTTGAATATTCTGATGTTTCCATTTAATATATCCTTCATCAACATTTTGTTCTAAATGCAATACTTCTACATTCGATGTAAATCCTACGAATAGGTCTTTTTGCATGGCGGCATCACACAATTTACCATCGTCGTTTCCGTATAATTGATTTTGAACACGTGTTCTTCTTGATAAAGGCCCACAATAACCGCCAACATCTTCAAAAAATGCTCTATCTATTAAAAATATTGGTCCGGCAGTGTATCTGTTGTAATAAACAGAAGGTATTATTTCTGTTGTTGTTTTAGATAGTTTATGCATGCTGATATTGTTTTGTTTTGTTTGTATGGTTGGGGCTAAAATTCCAAAAGGCTGTGTTTTTTTGATCCTGTGCATCATCATCTTCAGATTAATTAACCAATACGGTGGTACTTCGATGTCTGAATCAATTGATACAAAATGGTCAATTTTAAATTTTCGCATTATTTTGCGATAATGTTGTGCGAAAGATTTAGCTTTTCCAATATTTTTATCATTTTTAATAATTGTGATATCGTTGTGGTTTTTAAAAGAATTTAAATGGTTATCAATTTTGCCTTTTGAATTGTCTATAATATATAATTTAAAAGGGCAATGGGTATTGTTTAAAATGGAATGCACACTTTTAATTAGGTCATTCGGCCTAAAATATGAAACCATTAACAAAGGTGTTTTATTATTATTTGTATATATCATGTGTAGCCGCCCGACGATATATACGCCGGGCGGAGGTAAATAAGAGTGGATTCGATGATTATCTTACGGTGGTAGAGATCAAATTCATATTTTTTAATTGAACGATTTGACCGTCTTGTAACCTACTAGATTCCACATCAATATCACCACCCGGAGGAATTGACAGTGAACCTTCTTTATTCCAGGCGACGTCTGATCCAGAGACGACGCTGGCCAAAGTTATGCTACTAACCATGATGGGTATGGTTTGCAATGAGATATTAGTGATACATGTGATTTTGCGTTGAGCCATATCAAACCCTTTTTTAAAAGTTAAAAATTTTGTTATTATAGATTTGTGGGAAATTGTAGCTAAAACAATGTCAGATTTTTCAATAATAACGTGTGTTTCGGACCCCGAAATTTATGATAGATGTTTGTTGGAATCAATAAATTCTACCAGAGGTAAGCATGATGTTGAAATTATTCCTGTGATCAACAATGGCAACCACTATTCAGCCAGTAATGCTTTAAATTGGGGAATAGATGTGGCTAAATCAGATGTCTTGATATTTTCACATCAAGATGTGCGATTGTTGGATGGTTGGTTTGACACATTACAAAATTTATTAGATGAAATGCCTGAAAATTGGGGGATATTGGGATCTGCTGGGATAGCTTTAAAATATAGAAGATCTAATATTGGTGATTGGGGAGGAGCTGTGGAAGACGATACTGTGGCGGTTGGCACAGTTTGGAATTCTGATGAATCATTAAGTGATGACCCATATTGGGATGGGGCCAAAAAACTTACGCCATCGCATGCTGCCGATGAATGTCTTTTAATTTTAAACAAAAAAACTGGTTTAAGATTCGATGCGATGTTTAATGGATTTCACTTTTATGGAGTGGGCATGTGCCTGCAGGCAAGGGCTGCTGGATACACGGTTTTTTGCGCACATTTGCCGATAATCCACTACGGAAAATATTCAGCTAGTTTGGTTGGGAATAATAAATATTGGGTGTTTCTTAGATATCTTCATTATAAATGGAAATTCCGCTTTCCAGAACTATACGGCACCCACATGCATTGGTGTGCTGACGAATTAACTAGTTACATACCTGTGGGACTAGAATCAGATGGGTTATCAATACAATTGAAATCAATGGGCCTAGAAAGAGTTGAATTGACAACAGATTCAGATCAAGGAATTGCATGATTAAAGTATTTCAACTTCGCCACCCTCAATCGGCGAAATTATTGTCAAAACGCGCATTTAATACAAAATTAGCGGATTGCACAACCATATCTTGTGGCACTACTAGTATAAAAAATGTTGATTATTCTGAGTCAAACGATTTCTTCCCCACGTATGCATCGTGGAATTCTGTGTTATTTGAAGCGTCTGTGATAATGACGGTCTGGGAACACGCAGATCAATTGATTGGCGATAACGATGTTGCTATGATACATTCTGATGTGCAAATGCACTTTAAGCCTGGAGAGACGTGGCAAAAATTGGGCGATTCTTTGTCTGAGTCACCCGATAAACCTATAGGGTTAGTTGCTCCCTCTGGTTTAATTGGTGTATGGGACGATTGGGAGATACCCGAAGAAGCACTAATGACTCCAGATATGGATCCGATGAAAATACATGCGTTTGACAATAAAGTGTATGTGTGGGATTTTATAAACAAATATGATCCCGATATTTATGAATGGGCAATGGAAAAACAACCTAGGATGATTTATTCTCATCAATTTGCATGTAGTAGAAAAGTATTTGATTTATTAGGACATTATCTTTATAAGATCGCCAGTAGATTGCGTCTTGCTGACACTGGGTTCTGGACACCACATATGTTTGAAAGACTGATAGCTTTGTTTTTAGCTCGCCATGGGGATGATCCACTATTAACCACGGCATTTTGGCATTATAATTCTTCTTCTGTAACTGGGCCTGGGGAGCATAGTCTTTATGGCCCAAGGCCGTTAAAGCATTATAAAATTGAATCTAGGGCAAGCACCCATACATGAGCGCAATAAATGCTGCTTGAATTGCTTCAAAAAAATTTTCATCTAGATCATCTGCGCTTTTAATTCCTTTATTAATGTTTAGTGGTATCCGCATTTCTATTGTTTTTTGGTCCCAGTTTAGGAAGCATGGCTCTATCCGTACGTCTTTTCCCCATTTTCCATCTGTTTCTTTTTCAGGCTTTCTTTTTACAACGGCATATAAATATGCATCGAACTTGTTGATTTGTGGTGGAATTGCCAACAAAAATGAGGTTGTCACTCTTTGTGTAAGCATTATCGTGTTGTTGTTTTGTACCATCTGTGATCTGATTGGTGATTTCATTTAGCATACCTTTATTCTTTTGCCACATTAGTATCTACATCAAATGTATAGTAAGGAGTGATCATGGAAGAGATCCAAAATTTAATTAATAAAATTAGCAACATTCCGTTTATCACAGATCGTGAAAAAGAGGCGGAATATATTAAAAAAGCCCAGAAGGGCGACAAAGAATCGCAGCATATTTTAGTTTGTTCCAATATCCTGTTGGTCGTTAAATTGGCATCTCAATATAAACGACATGCTGAAAATTCCAGCATGAGAAGTTTGGATATGCATGATCTGGTAATGGAAGGGGTGTTTGGGATTTATAATGCAATTAGAAAATATGATTTTAGCAAAAAGGTGAATGGTAAGAATGTTAAATTTGTCACATATGCATGGTGGTGGATTAAATTGCATATACAGCAGGCTGTTGAAAAGCATGGGTCTTTGATTTATAGGCCCCCCAGTGTTCGACAAGAAATTAAAAATTATTACGAGTGTGTCAATAACTCTTCATGTGATTTAGGGCGGATGCCATCGGAAGAAGAATTGTTGGAGAATTTGAAATGGACAAGATCTAAATTCAAAAGGGTTTGGAAGGCAATAATTGTTTCTGATGACAAAATTGCTAGAGACAGTGGTGAAATAGATAATCATTTTAAGAATGAAGATTATGTGGATGGATATTGTGAAGAAGATAATCAAGGGGTTATCAAAAAATATGTTACAACGCTTATGAGTAAACTTGATAAAAGGCACCGAGAAGTTATTAAAAGACGCTTTGGGATTGGATGTGAGCGCGAAACATTGGAATCTGTAGGAGACTTATTGGGTGTCTCTAAGGAAAGGATTCGCCAAATAGAAACAATTGCCATGAATAAAATGAGAAATTCTGTTGTATCCACCGATAGGTGCATTTTGTTGGGTTATTCTAAATAATCCTTTTAATTAGATTAACATATTATTTTGCTATTGCCACAATATATTAGTGAGTATTTTTAAAATCTAGGAGATATGATGGTTGCTATATCCAAATTGCGTACTTTGATTGATAAGGCGGATTCTCTTTATTATCGGCCCGGTTGCGAGCCGATCATGTCAGATGCAAATTATGATGAATTGAAAATGACCCTTAAAGGGCAATGTCCTGATGATCAACGGTTTTCTAGAGTTGGTGTTCCATACAACTCAGATGAACTTCGGACTAAAACAAAACACAATATCCCGATGGGTTCATTGGACAACACCGATGGCGGTATTTCTGGATACAGCAAATGGTGCGAAAAAATTTGCAGTAAGTTAGAAGCTGGCCAAATTGAAATTTTTGCGACTGTCAAAGTAGATGGCGCAAGTATTTGCGCGACATATATTGATGGAAAATTGGAGAGAGTCGCTACGCGAGGAAATGGGTCGGTTGGCGAAGACATTACTGCTAACGCTGCGAATTTTCGTTATTTGCCAACGGTGCTTAATAAGAAAGTTACGGTTGATGTGCGGGGGGAAGCCATTCTTTATAAAACTGATTTTGAAGATTTATGTGCGGCGGAAGATATCACCAGCAACCCTCGAAATGTTGGCAATGGCATTTTAAGTAGAGACAGTGGTAAAGACAGTGGCCTTGTTAGATTTTTAGCCTTTGATATTTGCGAACAAAAACCTGCTAAATCGAACCCATCTCTTTCTTTTGTTGCGTCTTTTGATAACGAGAGCGATAAATTTGATTATTTGGCAGAATTGGGATTTACTACTGTTTTGTTGTCTGTCGAAGACGGTGGTGATAGTAAATATGGCGGATTAATGAAATCCCCACAAGACGTAGAAGGATTTTATAAAACGGTTCATATGACTCGCGACACTATCCCTTTTGAAATAGACGGCCTTGTTGTCAAAATCAACAATATTGGCCTTCAAGAATCATTGCTTACAGATGATTCAAAATCACAACTTCGCCCAAAATATGCGCGGGCGATTAAATTTCCGCATAAGTCTAACATAACTATTATTGAAGATGTTATTTTGACGGTTGGTCATACTGGTGCTATTGTCCCCACTGCTAAGCTTAAAGAAGTTAGGATTGGCGGAATAAATGTCACTCATGCCTTGCTTAACAATTGGGACGAAATTGATAGATTAGGTGTTGGTATTGGCGATGAAGTGGAAGTAATATTGGCTGGTGATATTATTCCAAAAATTGTCAAAGTCACATGTTCTAATAGTGATGAGAAGATCCCAGAACCAAACCGATGCCCCACATGTGGTTCTGCAACTACCAGAGAATTACGTGGTCGTTCTGGGGCTGCGACCTATTGCTCTAATGAAGCATGCCCAGATGTGTTGTTGGGAAAAATTCATTGTTGGATTGGCGATTCTAAAAAGGGTGTGGGGATTCTGGGTATCGGCGATAAAATTGAGCAAGCAATGTGGGACAATCAGTTGGTTGAAGATCCAGCCGATCTTTATGCTTTGAAGGTAGAAGATCTAAAAGATTTAGAGCTTGAAGGTGGCGGCAGAATTGGTCATTCTCGTTCTCAAAAAATTGTTGATGTTATTCAATCAAAAAGCGAACTTTCCCTTTCCGTGTTTCTTGGATCGTTGGGCATCGAATTGTTGGGAAGACGCAGAGTACAGTTGCTTATAAATGATGCTAATGGCGATCTTGATAGCTTAGATGATTGGCTTGACGATCAGAAACTGACATCGATTAATCTGCCTGGATTTGGTATTGCTGTGAGAACTGCTGTGCGCACCGGTATTGATGAAAATCGATCGTTGATTGCTAAAATGATTAGCAATGGCGTCACTATTAAAATGGCATCGCAAATGCCCACAAAAAAGAAAAACGACGGTATTGATTTTTCTAGTTTGTCGTTTTGTTTTACTGGCACTAGGCAGTGCTTGCAGGAAGTACAAGACGCTGGCGGTGAAATCAAAAGTGGCGTGTCGAAAAAATTGCATTATTTGGTGCAAAAAGATCCGCTTAGTAAATCGTCTAAAACGCGGAAAGCAGAAGAATGTGGCGTAAAAGTCATTTCTGTTGATTTTTTGAGTGATGTGCTGGAAGGTAAAGCACAATTGTAACTGGTTTATGTAGGAGTACGAGTCATGCCGGAAGGCACTATTAAGAAGATTGTTGCTGACAGAGGTTTTGGTTTTATCCAGACAGGGCAGGAAAAAGACTTGTTTTTTCATTTTACTGCCTGCGAAGGCATTCGAGGTGAAGAATTGGAAGAAGGCCAAACTATTGAATATGAAGAAGGCTCAGGGCCTAAAGGCCCTCGTGCTCAAATAGTGCGCCTTTCGCGTCGAAATTGATGCAATACATTCATTTATCAATACGGTTCCATCTTTGTGGCGGTGTTGATAATCTTGATACACACCCGGCTTGTGGCTTTCTTGTAGAGGGTATTCCTTTTACAATTACGCCACAAGCCGGTGATCTTATTGCGATGCGAGATGTCAATAACATAGCTGGGCTTAAAACCATGTTTGTGGTTGAAAGCCGAATGCATTTATTGTCTGTTAATCAAGAACGCCAATCATTATTGTTGATAGTATTGGCCCCATATGTGTTTGCAGATGAATCAGAAATGCTTACCATGTTGCATGCATTCAATTCATTATATTCTTTACAAGATTTCAGGCCCAGTTTGATATCAAGAGATAAATTGCCAGACAGTCTTATATATGATGGCGATAAGGAAGATTGAGAATATTTTTATTTTTATACTTAGTGTACTGATAGTAAATAGATATATCTCCATATGTTGCAAATTATTATCTGTGAAAAGGTCGATAATGCAAAGTTCCAAATTTAAGGCAATTATTACTGGAATTACTGGGCAGGATGGCTCTTATCTTGCTGAATTTTTGTTATCTAAAGGATATGATGTTTATGGTATTGTTAGAAGATCAAGTGTTCCCAAATTGGACCGTATTGAGCATATAATTGATGATATAGAATTATGTCAAGCTGATTTGACAGATCAATCATCTCTTACTAGACTTGTTAACGATGTACAACCAAATGAGATATACAATTTGGCTGCACAAAGTTTTGTCCCAACTAGTTGGAATGAGCCTGAATTAACTGCTAATTCAACGGGCCTAGGTGTGCTTCGCGTTTTAGAGGCTGCGCGTTCATGTTTGTCGATCCCCAAAGTTTATCAGGCAAGTTCTAGTGAAATGTTTGGGAAAGTCGTAGAAACCCCACAAAATGAAAAAACGCCGCTGTATCCTCGCAGCCCATATGGTGTTGCTAAAGCATATGGACATTGGATCACCATTAATTATAGGGAAAGCTACGATATGTTCGCAGTATCGGGCATATTGTTTAACCATGAAAGTCCTAGACGTGGGGTTGAATTTGTAACCAGAAAAATAACCAATGCGGTGGCCAGAATTAAACTTGGAAAACAAGATAAATTGTACCTTGGGAATTTAGATGCTGAAAGAGATTGGGGTTTTGCTGGAGATTATGTTAAGGCAATGTGGTTAATGATGCAGCAGTCAAAACCAGATGATTATGTTATTGCGACTGGAGAACCCAAAAGTGTTAGGGAATTTGTTGATGTTGCGTTTTCCCATGTTGGGCTAGATTATCAAAATTATGTAGAAGTTGATCCTACATTCTTTCGCCCCGCCGAAGTAAGCATACTATGTGGCGATTCTTCAAAAGCTAGAAGTATTCTTGGGTGGGAACCGAAAGTAGATTTTGATTCTTTGGTGCAGATGATGGTTGACAGTGACATGAAAATAGAATCAAAATGAAAAGCCTCAAGCAAAAATATACTGTAGATCGTGGTGAAATAGTCAAATGAGACATCTTAAGCATTTTTGTCAGGAGGGATAGTCATGGCAGGTACTCAACCAGCTAATACCGACATCAATGTTTTTCGAAATGTGAGAACATTTCGTCAAGCACACAGGCACGAGTCGGTAGCGGCACTTATTAAGCGTTTACGACCATTGGTCGTTAGTGTGCCAGCTGAAGAGATTTTGGTAGAATACCAAAATCGCGACACGTCTAGTACTGATTTCAGCTCATACATGGGCGAAGCAAACCACACTGCAACTCGCGGGTTCCCCCGAGTTATTGGTTTGCGATCAGTCAAGACGTATGCAAGTGTTGCTGGCACTGCCAGCAAGAATTTGGACTTCCCGTTCCAGATCGGGTCGGACAATTTCATTGCACTTACTTCAACTGGTCTTACGTCCGTGACCAATCACGACTTGCATGCAACTGTTCGCGCCGTCACTGGTGTTACAGACACGCATATTTAAGCAAGTCTGCTTGTTCGGATTTAACAAAAAGCCCAGTCAAATATTTTGGCTGGGCTTTTTGTGTATATATGAGCATACCGCCCCGTGGCGAGATCACACAGTCGCAGCCGTGATCCTAGAGTGCGTGGGTTCAAATCCCACCGGGGCGTCTTTTAGGAACTGTACTTGACGACTGTAACAAACAACTTTGTTTAGGAGCAATATTAATGATTGGACATTTGGAAACTGTAGTTCAGACTCGTTTTATTAAAATGGATTCGGACGGAAATGTTATTGAAACGACACCTGTTACATTGAAGTTGTCTGCCCTTAATTCTGAACAATTTGATCAGGCTAGGGAGCACATGCTTCAAGCCAAATCTAAATTAGAAGAGGCAGAAAATTCTGCAGGAAATTCTATAAAAAATACTGCCCCTAGCGCCGATTCCGCACAAGAACCTTCATCGCAGGGGGGGCAAACAGATATGGAGTAAAAAATGGACATTAGGCATGCCGGTATTCGTAGAATCGCAGATGCCAGCGATTTGGGGGCTGTCACTGATGGCCAGATATTGCGATATAATTCTACAACTAAGAAATTCGAAGGCATAACTTTATCGTTATCTGATAGTACAATTTCTGGTACCTTGCCTATAACTAAAGGTGGTACTGGAACCACTTCTGCGTCTGCTGCTAGAACTGGCTTGGGCTTGGCGATTGGCACCGATATTCAAGCATACGACGCTGATTTATCTGCTATCGCTGCTTTATCTCATGCCGATGGCAATTTTATGGTCAGCAATGGGAGTGCTTGGACCTCTATTGGCACGCTGGACGCTGTTGCTATTACTCAAACTGGCACAAGTGGCAATGGTTTATATGTTCTTAGAGACTTAGCTAGTGGTTCTACTGATAGCCCATTGGTTCGTATCAATAACACTAATGTCAGCGACGATCAAACTGCTGTAGAAATAGCCCAAGATGGTTCTGGGGCTGTGTTAGATTTAAAATCTGATGGCGTTACGATTTTAAAAATCCCAGCGGGCATGGGGAATGGCACCGATGGTCAAGTTTTAACCACTGATGGCGATGGTGTGACTTCTTGGCAAACTGTGACGTCGGAAGGAGCTGCTGAGTCAGTGGCTGCCGACAATATTACTACTGGCGATGCGGCTGTTACTATCTCAACTACTGTTGGCACGGTTAATATTACACCTGCATCTGGTAGTGCTATTGTGCTAGACGGTGCGATTAATATTGATGCTGGAGTTGTAACTGGGGCTACGTCGATTGCCGCATCAGGTGACATAACAATTGGCGGCGACTTAATATTGGATTCAGATTCAGCTGCGATTCAATTTGGCGACAGCCAGGATGTCACCCTTACCCATGTGGCTGGTTCAGGGCTAACACTTAAGCACATAACACCCACTGACAACAAGCCCCTTTTGTTAACATTAGCCACAGGTGAAACAACTCTTGTGGCCGATGAGCCATTGGCTAAAATAGCTTTCCAAGCACCTGATGAAGCTTCTGGCGGGGATTCTCGGTTAGTAGCTGCTGCTATACAAGCGGTTGTTGATGGAGGTCCATTCAACACAACCTCTAATGCAACTCGTTTAGAATTTATGACTGGTTCTAGTGAGGATGCAACCGCTAAAGTCACAATAACAAGTGTGGGCCATATTGTTCCCAGCACCGATAACACGATTGATTTAGGAACTTCAAGTGTTGAATTTAGAAATGCATATTTTGATGGAACTGTAACTAGTGATGCATTTGCTGGCCCACTTACTGGCAATGTCACAGGGAACGCTGATACAGTAACAAATGGTGTTTATACTAGCAACAGTCTTTCAGTCATGGCCGCAACAACTTCTGCACAACTTGCAGGAGTAATATCAAATGAAACCGGAAGTGGTTCATTAGTCTTTGCTACTAGCCCCACTTTGGTTACTCCAGTACTAGGAACCCCAGCATCTGGTAATCTTGCAAATTGCATGTTCCCGACTCTTAACCAAGATACGAGTGGGAATGCAACTACTGCAACCACAGCCACTAATGCTACCCATGTTTCCGTTGCAGACAACGAGAGTACCGCCGAAAATAATCTGATAACGTTTATCGAAGATGCTAGTGCGACCGGTAACGTAGGGCTAGAATCTGATGGAGACTTCCATTACAATCCAAGCACGGGGACAGTTACCGCTACGGTCTTTGCGGGTGATTTAACCGGCGATGTTACGGGCAACGCAAGCGGAACTGCTGCTACTGTTACAGGCGGCACTCAG
>Ga0114999_10008432_pt1 | contig 11492 bp, 13 predicted proteins | sample ArcticOcean_MG_C_3_FD_89820 | JGI IMG/M metagenome (GOLD analysis project Ga0114999, IMG submission 89820) | Marine microbial communities from western Arctic Ocean - ArcticOcean_MG_CB8_126 | ecosystem: Environmental > Aquatic > Marine > Oceanic | place: Arctic Ocean: Canada Basin | collected...
CAGCCAAAGGTTCCTGGGGCGTATTCAACACCGGCACGGGCCCGCAGCGATGCCTGGCAGTCCGAAAACATCAGGTTCAGAATATCCGCCATGTCCTGACACGGATCAGGGCTGTCTCCGACCACCCCAATCCCATTAAATGCGGACAGAAGTGGATTATCCAACAACGGCTGACAGTAAAAGCGACCGGCCAGTTTTGAGGTGGCCGATGTTGTCGCAGTGGTGCTTTTCGTATCGGTACCCGAGGTCGATCCTGTGGTGCTGGGGCTCAACGTGTTTGAATCGGAGGCAGTGCTGCTCTCGGAGCTCGAGGCAGTCGTCGACACGCTCGAGCTGGCGCTCTCCGAGGCGCTCGATGTCCTGGTGCTGCTCGCAGTGGTCTGGTTTACCCCCCCGCCGCACACGCAGCACGCCGCGTCGGCACTGTATTCGCCGCCCACGTCCTCGTAGTAAGCATAATTATCGCAGTACGCCTCGGCCTCGTAGTCGGCGCACGTGTCGTTGGCCGTGTCTATCCAATCAGTTCCATCGGACAAAAGTAGGTCGTCGCACGCCGTGACATCTCGTCTTTCTCTGTGGCCCTCAACTTCGCACGGGGAGAGTTGGTCGCGCAATAAGACGGTGGGACCAATGCTGATGATCGGGACTTCTGCCAAAGAAGCGGCCGCCATCTGGTTCTCGCACAGGGCGTCTAACAGCTCGCAGTGTTGGACCCGGTACGGCGCAAGATGACACTCCGACAGATGCGGCTCATAACTGTTGCACGACACCGAATACAGCGGCAGCATGGGGTCTTTGCGGCGCGCGTATACAACACTCCCGCTTGGAGCATTGCAGGCCAGGCCGGAAAGGGGCGCACCGGCGTCTAAAGTAGCGTTAGGGGAGCACAATAACACACACTCCGTGTGCACAATCTGGTCGATCGGGCCGCCTGCGGCTGATGATTTACTACGCGCCAGCGCAACCACGAATAAGAATATCATCTTCTGCTGTATATGCCTATTTCAACCGGGCGGATATATGTTACAAGAAACTCGCCAGAGTGTGTATGCGGCACTGTACGCAATCGCGTGTGATCTAGAGAACGAGATTTTGGAACATGTGCAGAGCGGGTCGAATGCCACCCAACTGTTGGCGGAGTGGCGGGTCTTGGAAGAGTCGTTCAATGAATGCGCCGCGCTTGCGCAACTTATCCCAACAAAAGACGTCGCTCGGATTGTGGCATCGTGTTGCACGAAGAATTAATTGGCCTCTCAGCTGGTTGGGCGAACAATAAAAAACGCCTCCGATTTGTAATACTATAAACCGCGAGTAAGCCTAAATACACCGAAGGCCGTTCGTATGATGTGTTACACGGACGCCTCGAACCGGCTGGAGCGAGCACGTTTCGGGCGCGCGGGCCTTCTGGGGGGCGTGCCAATGCCGGTTGCTTTCCGCTTCGATGGTGGCGTGGTAACAGGAACACAGTCCACGGTATCATCGGATAGGATGTCCGGACTCGAGGGTGGTTCGCTTGCGGTCTCAGACCCCATTTTGTCAGGTTCGATCAAACATTGAGAATGTGCTCCAATGGTGTCGGGCGTGTTGGCCATAACTGGATCTTCCTCGGCCATCACAGACGGTGATTCATCCTCTCCGAGTGGGGCCTGGGACTCTTCTTCGTCGGCTTCATCAGGTTTCATTTTAAGCGTGAACTGAAGGGTTGGATGAGTGTTTGGCTCAGAATCCGACTCCTCCTCGGTCGTACTGACTTCGTTGTCCGAATCTCCAAATTGGCTGCATGCAGGCGACGACATGGTGTGGTTGTGCGTATTTCGGGAAAATGGATCAAAAGCAACATTGTAATTATATAGTTTTATTTTTAAAACGTGGTGGTTTTAAAAATGGAAATTTGGGAGTTAGATTAACACTCCGGCCGGTTTTTATTTTCGCAGATTATTTAACACCGATACGTATGATGGAAGACGGGGCGGGCGAGGCGGAACTATTTAATCGGGATTCCGACCCCCCGATGCCCGGCCACCCCAATCTCAATGATATATTGAAGAACCCGGACCTCCCGCTCGAATGGGACGCGTGCTCTTCTTGTGCCTCGGGGTGCAACACCCCCAAAACCCATACCGGGCGGTGTATCGTGAACAGTCAGCAACTCCCAATATTGCATTTAGTGCCGGTCAAACGGGGTTCCGACGAGTGGGACAAGGCGAGCGGTCCGTACACCACCCGCGGGTGGACTGTTCTGGCCGTGACCCGAGTCCAGAATTCCCTTTCGCACCAACTATTTGAAGAGGGGCGTCAGGCCGATCTTAGGTCGGCGAAAAAGTATACAGTGAAAGAAGGTCTATTTCATGTGTCGAAAGCACCCGATTTGGATAATCTATTGATGGAGGGTCTTGACCAGCGGCTCTCCAACGGCGGAAGGTTTGGCCGCGGCATCTACCTTTCGGATCGGCCGGATAAGGCCGACTCATACTGGCCCGCGGGCGGCCGCAAGGGATGCGGTTGGGACAAACCACACGGCGCGGCAGATTCGGCCGTACAAGGGGGGGAGGTTCGGACCATGCTGCGGTGCCGGGCCCGGCTTGGCAACCCTTTGGTTTTTGTCCCGGGGTATTGCAACTCGGGGTTACAGCGCGAGCCCTGCGGGTACGACTCTGTCGAGGGCAACTTGACGGGGCAGGACGAGTTTATCGTGTACGATAACGCCCGGGTGTTGATCGAACATGTTGTGCAGTACGTGGTTCCAACAACTGAGTTGGATGAACGCGAACCCACCGTGCTTGGTCCGATCCCGGCATGTACCCCCCCCTCCCTTAAGACCGGCGCGCCTGCTGCTCGTACCAAATTTTCCAAACACAGCAATGCGCGCCGCGCGCTCGAGCTTGGTGGCTCTCCCCCAGAGAAGCGCCACAAAACCTTCCGCTAAGGCAGGCATATTTATTAAAGTGCGAAATCATGGCATCGGTATGGTTGCGGATTTAATCGGGCTGCACGGGCGCCGAACTCATAACCAATGTCTCCATTCTGGTGCCTTTCGTGCGCCTCGGCGGAGTGCACAAACGATGCCCACATACAACTGAGCGTGGGTCCCGGGACCGTCCTGGTGAAGGGCGGAGTGGCGTCCGATCTCTTTAGACGCACCGATCCCACCACACTGCGCCAGCTGTTTCGGTATGCCGTAGAGTACGCGCATACGGATATGCTCTTACATTTGCGGTTGCTCCAGCAAGAAACCCAGGGCGCGGGGAGCGAAGACTCCCTCGTGACCTCGTTGTATGCGGCGAATGCGTGCCACGAGGATGGCAGGGTCGTAGAGGCCGCGCGTGTGCTCGAGGGCGTCGCGGATGGATTCTACGAGCTCTCCATGCCAGAGAAGGCGCTCGACACACTCCATCTACAAGGCATCGTGATGATGGACCTGCAATCCCCCAGACTGGCCATACCATATTTACAGAAAGTATGCGAAGCACGGCCTGCCGAAGAGAACGCAATCTATTGCCTGGCTCGCGCCACCCTCGAAGAAACAGCACCCAGCACCCGCCCAGAGGCCGCGCTGGCCGTCGACGGGATCGCATTCAGATATAACCTTGGCTCGGTGGTGGACGAAGCCATCGACGATTACTTCGCCGTTGTTGCAGAACCACCCGCGCCTTCCTAACGAAGCCCGGACGAACGCACCCGTTAATACATCGACAACATGATGGACAAGATCATCTCCCGGATGGCACCGGCACAGATGATAATGCACAGCACCGTACCCGGCACTGTTTTAAACATGGCTCGGTTGTATACAGACTGCATTTTTAAATTTGGATTTATGGGTTTTAAAATTAAGACGATTCTGGCCCATAAAATACACAAACTGTAACCTCGGCCCCTTCCGAAACCCCCAACTCATAGCCCCCGTCTCAAAAGCGATGCGCACTCGGCATCCACACGAGCCAGGCGGTCGAGTCGGTGCATGAATCGCAACCGAAGCGCGCGCGTTTCTGCGCGCGACATTATTGACGACACGGTTGCCGCCACGTCCGACGCGTGTTCAGCAAGAATCTGGTCTCTGCTTTCGGCCATTGTGGACGTACTTGAATTACAACAAAGGCATATAATGGTTACGATACCAATAAGGATGCCATTTAGATTAGAGGTCTGATATATTTATAAACACTTCCCTGAAATTTTATTGGTTAAACGCCCCCCCAAGCGCCTTCAGGTGGGCTCCGTATTTTAACCCAAGGGATGACGACTATATTTCACCAATCAACATACATCTTTAGTTTAATTTACACCGAGCGAGCGCCCGGCGATCCACGCCATCACAAGCCCGAGCGTGGCAACTGCAAGCAGTTGGTCCACGCTCGAATGGTCGCCGACCATCGAGGTGATCCATGTGCCCAGAAGGCTGCTCAGGATCTGGGTGCAGACCTGCATTGCTTCGTCGCTTAACATCTTCAGGGGGCTTTGGGCGCTCAGATGCACGGACGCCGTCCGGATTACGATCACCAGAATCGACGTCGCCATCACGTACGGGACGATCGATCCAGGGCTGGTGTTCACACACTTCTGCGCCGCATTCAGTGCGATCGCGAATGTAAAGTGCTGCTTGAAGAGACCCGTGAGCCTGCGTTTGTCGTCGTCGTTCATCGACATCACACCCAGTTGTTTTCTCGGGCTACTATGTCCGGGGGCTTTGTCGCCTCAAATATGTATTCGTCCCAGGCGGATGAAACGATTTCCAACGGCGTCATGCAGGGCTCGGCGACTTTCCCCCGGCGCCCCGACTTTTTGTCGGCCGCACAGAACACCCCACACAGCCGTGACTCCATTCTGGACCTAAAATACACCGGTGTGCCAAACCACTTCTTCACAATCGACACCGGCGTCCCTTCCAAGAGCCGCACATACATCGCCTCGGCGCACGTGTACATAATGCACAGAACGCACCACGTTAGCTCCAAAGGAAACGCAACCTCGGACTTCCCAACCCGGGTAATCTCGCGCTTGATCAGGTCGGTTTCGGCGTCGGTGTTTTCGACCGAATCCGAAAACTCAAGGCAGAGCGCAACCTGCGTGCTTTGGTCGAACAGCAAATCAACAAGGCGCATGCCCCCGGTGTTGTGCACACAAATGTGTATTGGGATGGCCATTCGATTCGTCAGTTTGGGTAAAATTCATTCATTCGCATTCGAACGAAACGGCCTTGGAATATCCGTGGCCTCGTTCTCGGACTCGGGTTGTTGTCCGAACGTTGATGTCCTCGGTTCCAGTGTCCTCGTCACACCTTTGAACGGCTACATGAGCGCATCCGCCCTACCATTTCCTATACGAGATCATGCATCCTTCCTTTAGCGCCTCCAAACCATCTTGACTATACTGAATTGGTATAGTAGGATCCATACCACCGTGGTTTAAAACAGTATAAAGGCGGATCCAAGAAAGATTTGGGCATTTTTCCCCCAGAGCGAAGAGGCTTTTGTCAGTCGGTTGACTAAGTCCACCGATGTTAAGATGTTTGAGGTTTATACAGTTTTCCGCCAATCCGATGATACCCACATCATCTATGTCCGAGCGCATCTTGTCCATAGTGAATATGCAACTCGGGCCCTCAAGGTCAACATGCTCAAGGTAAATACATTTTTTTGCCAAATGTATAATGAAATTATTGTGTAGGTAAGAACCTTCAACGGTAATAGAAGTAAGGTTGGGACAATAATGGGCCACTAAACCAATGTCATCGTCACTCGTACTACAACCGATGATGCCCTTACCATCCTCGTCCCAATAATCATCGGTGCCAATAATAAGTGTTTTGAGGTTTGTACCCTTGTTCGAACCGAGTAAAATATCAAGCACCCGATTAAATTTCTGTGTGGTTTGACCGAAATGGATGTGGATGTCAAGACTCGTAAGTTTCGGGTGGTTGTTCCTTGTTATTGCTTGTGATATTTTAATTGCGCCGGCTTCGTCTAAAGCGCCAACCCAGTTGGTCATAATACCTAAGGCGAGCCATCTTTCCACCAACTCAAGCGACGTTCCACCTTTGTTTACTTTGTCTTCTTTTAATTTCCTGTTAAAATCGGCGATGTCGCCGACAATCTTTTTGTCAGCCAAACGTTTGCCTGCAGTCAAATCACGGAAATGTCTGCTTGTTTCCGATAGGGCAATCGTATCCTTTGGACTGAGAAATCCGGTAATCGTTGTCGTAACAACATAAGTCAATTTTGAAAACTCGGGCATTGTTTGTCATCTAATTATAAATCCCGGTATATACAATTTAAACGCTAGCCCGCAACATAACTATTTTGAAAGTACACCCGCCTTTTCTGTTTGTAAACTTGTGTTGGTCTCCTCGTTTCTTCCAGGATCCGTATGTCGGTCGCCCATATTACGGAAGGCACACTTGTTATTGAACGGCTCGCAAAGGTAGAACTTGGTTTATGAATCATAAAGAATGGATCCGAGCCTGGGCGAATTTACGATTAAAAATGGATGGCCATAACAACCCTACATTGTTAGCAGCCTACTTCCACCCCATTTTGTAACTGAGTTGTTTCAGGCAGTGTGCATTTCCGCCTTATTACGGGGTGTAGATTCGTCGGTGGAACGGAGCGTTGGCCCGTAAATGTCGGTGTCGGTTTCGCCAATAATGTTCAATTTATAGGCCGGATTATCAAAGTCGTCCATCCATTCGTCTTCGGCCGCCTTGGGGTTTGTGCGCTTCCGCCTGAGCCACACCCACGCAGCAATCACAACAAACAGCCCGAATAAGACGATAATCCCGTCCCGCTCGCTGTCGTGGTCGCGCATTGATTCTGTTGTTGGCTCGGCCGTGGTTGATGTCATTGGGTGGTGGTTCTGCTGGGCCGTCAGCTTGGTTATGAGGAGGATGGTCTGTTATGCACCAATCCGGCATTCGATTACAGGATTGCCAGTTCGTGCGTTTCGGCGTCCTGAGGATTCCCGGCATACTGTTGACCTTTCCCCATTGTCCTTTCCAGTATCGAACGAAACCTGTCGGATAACGCGTCCCACCTTTAACCCGGGTAAAGGGTATATCAGGCGCGGGATTTGCATAACACACATGCCGTTGCTGGACGTACCTTTCCACGGGCCCGTTCGGCACGCAAGCACCGTCGTCACCCCCTTTTATTCTGCATGCTGTGTGTCGACCAACGATCGTCTTGGCGCCGATCTCCGGCGCGCAGTCAACGAAGGCAACGAGGGCGACGCCCGGGCTATTCTGCGGCGTGCCAAAGCACTGTACGCCGACCCCGTGTTCGAAGGGCACTGCGCAGTTGCTCTGCACTGCGCGACCAGAAGAAAGGACGGGATGGCCCAGTCTTTGATCGACGAAGGCATTCCCCTGGGTGGTATGGTGACGCTTACGTGCCCAACAGCGTCGTCCTCGGTACCGGCGATTATGTTCATGGCGGGGATTTCGCTGGGGCACCGCGGGTACACTGTGCAACCCGAGTCTATGTCCCTCGAAGCGTACGACGGTGCGTGCGCCGACATCGTCCGCGCGCTGGTAGACGCGGGGGCGCGCCCCGACGCCAGGGCTGTGCCGAGCAACGAGACGGCTCTGCACGCATGCGCCCGGGCCGGCCTTGTCCGGACCCTTCTGGTTCTCCTTCCGAGCTGCGATGCAAACGCGGTGTCTCGTGCCGACGAGACGCCGTTGCTGGTCGCGTGCACCCACGGGGGTGTTGGTGCAGCAGCGGCGCTGCTCAAGGGCGGCGCGGTGGCAGCGAGCACGTGTTCGTGGGTGTCGTGTGTCACACCGACCCTCGCTGCGGTGCGCTCCGGGAGCCTTCCGACCCTGCAGCTCGTATTGGACGCAGACGTCCAGGATGCACGGCGGAGCCCGCTCGCGCTTTTAGCCGCCTGCCGGTCTGGGCGGCTGGACATGGTGCAGTCCCTTCTCCGGGCAGGGGCGCAGCCTCGCGCGGTTGGCCCTGTGGGCAAGACCGCGTACCAAGTTTCGGTGTCACGGGCCGAAATCTTCCTTGCCCTCTGGAGCGCCGATGGTGGGCCGCTTGACATCTCAACCGACGACGGCGAAACGCTTGCGCACATGGCAGTGCGGGAACAGAGCGTGCTTGTGCTCGAGGCCATTCTAGCGTCTGGCGCCGTCACGAACCGCGCAAACAGCAATGGCCACACGCCCCTTGACCTGGCGTGTTATTTGCGCAATAGCGCCCTGATCAATTTGCTCGTACGTTGAGACTGAGCACTCCGTGAATGAAACCGTTGGTTGAGCTCATAACCAATCCAGACGCCTGGATTCCCAACAGAATGCTGGTGGCATGTATTATACTCGGTGTGTTTTATATGATCGTCCGATCGGTGTTGCGGGCTTCAAAAATCCGCAATAAGAAGCACGCCTCGGACCTCCGGGAGTGCGCAATCATAGGAAGGGACCCATTGCTCGCCATTATAGGGATGTCGTCGTCGCTCGACCTTGACGCCGCCGACGCCGACTGTCAGATCGCGGTTCTGGTCGCCGCGAGGCTTGTTTCCACCCGGAAGTCGCCACGCAACGCGATCGAAGAAGCGGCGCAGCTGTGTGGCGTCAACGAGGGAATACTTATAGATATGGCCTGTGTCCACCTCCAGAGCGCGGCATCCGATCTCCGGGCGGCTCGGGATGCGCTCATGTAGCCGTTCGTGAAAGTGTAAGCGGGCGCCTTCAGCTTAAGATGGGCGACGACCGCAAGCGACCTGTGGGCCAACATCCACCGTTTCTGGAAGAAACGAGGAGCCCGGCGATACAAGTTTAAGTTTAGATGTGCTGTCAAACGCGGAGAAGGCGGTTGTACTTCTAACATAGTGATGGAATTGGGCTAATGTTCAAACTGTATATACAACGGGATTTATAATCATACAAACAATGGGCGATGCTTTTCAAAGCATGCCTGCTACCATTACGACACACATTATTGGACTTCTCAGTCCACAAAGTGCGGCTAACCTATCGCAAACAGACAAACATTTCCATAGTCTGACAGCAAACAAACTCTGGGCTGATTACTCTGAACATATTGTGAAACAAATCGCCGATTATAATGATTCTTGGGAATACCCCAGCCGTGGAACGCCGGTTCGTTTGGTGAGGGCGTGGCTCACATTAGGTAAGACCGAATGGGTTGGTGCTTTAGACAGGGACGGCGCAGCCACAATAGCACAGGCAATAAGAACGGACGAAAAAAAACACCCGAAACTTACGAGTATTACCATTAACATACTCCAACACGAACAAAATCTATATGATTTTAACAACGTGCTCGAATTCTTACTCCATAACAAAGGTGAAAACATCAAAACAATTAATATTGGTACCGATGATTGGATTGGACAATGTCCGGATGACCTTAACATTCATGTAGTGGCCGACTGTTGCCCCAACCTTATTTCTATTACCGTTGAAAGTTCAATGCTAACCAATGTAAGCATTGAATATCTGGCCCTAAAATGTAAGCTCCTTGAACATGTTGACCTTGAGGGCACCTCGGACACACACCCTGAGGACATGATGGGGGTTTTCTCTGGCATATATGATGCGGGCATCATCGCATTGGCGAAAAACTGTCAAAACCTCAAATATCTAGACGTTGGACTTAGTTGCCTGAGTGACAAAAGCCTCGTCGCTCTGGGGGAAAACTGCCCACATCTTTCTTGGATCCGTCTTTACAATTACAACGAGGCCAATGATATGGAGTATCTTATTTCTGATCAAAAACATTACGGACCCGTTGGTTTGAAGGCGCTAACGGAAGGATGCAAACACATTGAGATCTCGTATAGGGGGCATAGATAGGGGGCGGATGTGCCCAATTCGCCATTCAACGGTAACAAGTGTGCCTTCCGTAAGATGGGCGACCTACGGATCCTGGAAGAAACGAGGAGACCAACACAAGTTTAGGTGCTGTCAAACGCGGATAATGCGGCTGTACTTTCAAAATAGTTATGTTGCGGGCTAGCGTTTAAATTGTATATACAACGGGATTTATAATCATACAAACAATGGACGACCACAATGCTTTTCGAGGGATGCCTGAAAGCATTACGACACAAATTATTGGAATTCTCAGTCCACAAGATACGATTGCCCTATCGCAAACAGACAGACTTTTCCGTCATTGGACTGAGGACAAACGTAAGGCTACCAGAGAGATTGTCGCCGAAATTGCCGATTTTAACCGTGGAAATCAGTTCGGGTTAACCCACATGTTTTCCCGGGGTGGAACGTTGGTTGAATTGGTGAAAAGATGGCTCACGTCAGGTATGACCAACTGGGTTGGTACTTTAAACACAGACGGCGCAACCGAAATAGCAGAGGCAATAATAAGGAAAAAATGCCCAAAACTTACGAGTATTGACATTAACATATATTACCATCAACCTCATTTTAACAAGGTGCTTGGCATCTTACTCTCTCGCGGCGGGGGTGACAACATCACAACAATTAATATTGGTACCAATTATGAGGAAGGAGCCCGTGGTAGTACGAGCGACGATGACATTCGTTTAGTGGCCCAGCATTGTCCCAGCCTTATTTCTGTTACCGTTGAAGGTTCTTTCCTACACAGCGAGAGCATTATACAACTGGCTACAAAATGTACTCAGCTTGAGCATGTTGACCTTGTGGGCACCTCCGCATTCAAGTCGTACATGGGGCCCTCGAACATAGATGATGCGGGCATCATCGCATTGGCAAAACATTGTAAAAACCTCAAATATCTTGACGTCGGTGGACTTAAACTCCTGACTGACAAAAGCCTCGTCGCTCTGGGGAAATTCTCCAAACATCTTGGTTGGATCCGTCTTTATCGTTGGCATAACAAAAAACAAGAGACTCGTGTTTTCTATTATCCAACTCTTTATGGACAGCCTGGTTTGAAGGCGCTAATGGAAGGATGCAAAAACATTGAGATCTCGTATAAGGTGGCGGATGTGCCCGAAAATGCCGTCCTTTTGACTGATAGTGAGGATGATGACAGTGATCTGAGTCCTGCCCATTCTAAATGGTAGTTCGATGCTTGGTCGGGATTACAATGAACGGACTCTGTAACAAATGATAGGGGATTGCAATTAGAAGCTGAGTAAGCCAGTTTTGAACAGTCTGATTAAATTATAAATCCCGGTGTATACACTTTAAACGCTAGCCTGACTAGTTTGAAAGTACACACGCCTTTTCCGCGTTTGACAGCACATAAACTTGTGGGTCTGTCGGGTAAATCAGCACAGGCCAGTGTGCATCTCGGACAGAATAGCCCGGGCCTCGGCACGAAGATCCATACACTTGACGACCCTGTGCGATTCTTGCGAAGCGTGGACGACAACCAACATCATCCGCGATCCAACGTCGATGTCGTGCGAATGCCGGAGCATTTCAGAATACAGGCTCGCCTGCAGGCTGTACTTGGAAAACGTGCTGTCCGGAAGATGGCGCGCCAAACCACTGCCCGTGCCACTGGAGCGCTCCATGGGGGTCG
>Ga0114999_10008433_pt1 | contig 11492 bp, 10 predicted proteins | sample ArcticOcean_MG_C_3_FD_89820 | JGI IMG/M metagenome (GOLD analysis project Ga0114999, IMG submission 89820) | Marine microbial communities from western Arctic Ocean - ArcticOcean_MG_CB8_126 | ecosystem: Environmental > Aquatic > Marine > Oceanic | place: Arctic Ocean: Canada Basin | collected...
CTCGCACTGGCCGCACTCGTCACGTTGGTCGGTGGAATTTTCCCCGGCACCGTCATCGCCTGGGCGGTGTCGCCATGAGTCTCGGCAAACTTTGGAGGTGGACCCTGTGAGCGACTACGTGGGAATCGTGACGATCTTCGTCCTGGCCGCCGGCATTACGGGCCTGATGGTCTTGCTCGGCTCCACGCTCGGGAAGAAGAATTCCACCGCGGTGAAGCTGGCGCCCTTCGAGTGCGGCAAGGAACCCTTCGCGCTACCGATCGGCAACCTCGCGATCAAGTTCTACCTGACCGCAATCCTGTTCATCCTGTTCGACGTCGAGGTCGTCTTTCTCTACCCGTGGGCGGTGATCTACCGCCGTCTCGGAGTGGTCGGCCTCGTTGAGATGGGGGTGTTCCTCGGTGTTCTGGTCGTCGGATATATTTACGTGCGCGACAACGGCGCGCTGGAGTGGAGGTGACATGGAAAACAACTCGACCTTTTTTACGAGCCGCGTCAACGAGGCACTCGGATGGGCCCGGAAGTACTCGATTTTCCAGTACCCGTTCGTCACCGCTTGCTGCGGCATGGAGTACATGGCCACCGCCTGCTCGCACTATGACGTCGACCGTTTCGGCGCCGGGCTGCCAAGATTCTCGCCGCGACAGGCTGATGTGCTCTTTGTCGTCGGCACCATCAGCCACAAGATGGCACCGGTGTTGAAGCGTATCTACGACCAGATGGCGGAGCCGAAGTGGGTGGTCGCGTTCGGCGTCTGCACCTGCACCGGTGGCTTCTATGACAACTACGCCACGGTCATGGGCATCGACACGATCCTGCCCGTGGATGTCTACATACCCGGTTGCCCACCGCGGCCGGAGATGGTGCTCGACGGCCTGATGAAACTTCAGGACAAGATCCAGGACGAGCATTCCACCGGCGTACGGCCTGCTCCCGAAGATCGCCCGGACGACCTGGAGATGGAGGCCAACCGATGAGCGGCGCGCGTTTGACGGAGTCCATCGGCACCCGTTTTCCCGACGCGGTCATCACGACGCACGCTTACCGAGGCGAGGAGACCGTCGTGGTGCGGCACGAGCAACTGCACGCCGTCGCGGAGTTTCTCAAGCTCGACGACGACTCGAAGATGAACTTCCTGATGGACCTGGCGGTCGTCGACTACTCGATGTTCGGGAAAAGCCCGCCGCAGGCGTTCTTCGCCTCGTCCGGCGTCGCGGTACGCCCGCCGGCGCGAATACCGGACAAGAACCCCTGGCCCGGACCACCGGGGACCGAACGGTTTGCGGTTGTGTACCACTTCTTTTCAACGACCCACAAACACCGTCTGCGTATGGTGGTCCCGGTTGACGAGACCAGCGCGGAGGTCGACACAGTCTGCGATCTATGGGCTGGGGCCAACTGGCTGGAGCGTGAAGCCTGGGACATGTTCGGCATCGTCTTTCGCGACCACCCGGACCTGCGACGGCTGCTGATGTACGACGAGTTCGAAGGGCATCCGCTGCGCAAGGACTATCCGGTGAGACGGCGACAGCCGCTGATTGGGCCGGTGAACTAGCCATGCCGATCGATCCGACGACAGAAGTCGAGACGGCTGACGCGGCGAGCGCCCCGGCGGCGGAGTCGCCGAAGCCCGCGACCCGAGAGATGCTCCTGAATATCGGCCCGGCGCATCCGGCGATGCACGGCATCGTTCGTATCGTGACCAAACTCGATGGCGAACAGGTCAAGGAGGTCGATGTCGAGATCGGCTACCTGCACCGGGGCTTCGAGAAGATGTCCGAGCAGGTCGACTATAACGGCGTCATGCCCTACACCGACCGGCTCAACTACGTGTCCTCGTTCATCAACAACGCGGGCTACTGCATGGCCGTAGAGAAGTTGCTCGGCATCAGTGTGCCGCTGCGCTGCGAGTACATTCGAGTGATCGTGTCGGAGATCTCGCGCATCGCGGATCACCTCACCAGCGTCGGCGCCACGGCGATGGAACTCGGCGCTTTTACCGTTTTCCTCTACATGATCAAGGCGCGCGAGTACCTCTGGGACCTGCTCGAGCAGGTGACCGGGGCGCGCCTCACGGTCAGTTACTGCCGCGTTGGCGGGATCAAGGCTGACCTGCCCGACGAGTTCGCCGCTGGCTGTATCGCGGCGTTCGCCAAGACGCGGGAGGTCATCGCGGAATCAGAGGGACTGCTCAAACGGAACCGCATCTTCACCGATCGCATGATGGGCACGGGCGTGATTTCCACGGAGGACGCGATCTCCTACGGCATCACTGGCCCGTTTCTGCGTGCCACCGGATGCGATTACGACGTGCGCAAGGACTGCCCTTATTCGGTCTACGATCGCCTCGACTTCGACGTGCCCGTGGGGACCGCCGGCGACAACATGGATCGTTTCCTCGTGCGCATGGAGGAGATGGAGCAGTCCATGCGCATTGTCGAAGCGGCCCTGAAGGACCTCCCAGATGGCGCGGTCATGACTCACCCGGGCACCGGCCGGCACATCCCGGCGGCCGAGATGGTGGACCTGGGCAAGGTAGGCAACATAGGCGCCATCGCAGATGGTTGCGCCGTCCCGGGGCCAACGCTCGAAGGCGCCGGCCGCGAGCGTCTGCACACGATCAGCACCGACAACAAACGAGTTGCCCTGCCCGCCAAGGAGAACGTTTACGGCAACATCGAAGGTTTGATGCAGCAATTCAAATTGATCATGCACGGCCACGGAATTCGGGCTCCCGAGGGAGAGGTCTACGAGGCGGTGGAAGGGGCCAATGGCGAACTCGGGTTCTACGTGGTCAGCGACGGCGAGCCGAACGCGTACCGCGTGCGCGTCCGACCACCATGCTTCGCCATCATGTCGGCGTTGCCACTGCTTCTGGTCGGCGACATGGTGGCCGACATCGTTCCGACGTTCGGCTCGGTCAACATGATCGGCGGGGAGCTCGACCGTTGAAGCTGGCGAACCTCGATCCCCAGGCACGAGAGATCCTGCAGCGTTACGAGTACCCCAAAGCGGCGATGTTGCCACTGCTGTGGCTCGTGCAGCAGAACCTCGGCCACATCACGCCGGAGTCCGAAGTCTGGGTCAGCCACATGCTCGCCATTGCGCCAGCGCACGTGCACGAGGTCGTGACGTTCTACAACATGTTCCACACGGCTCCAGTCGGACGGCGCGAGCTGCGAGTGTGTACGAGCCTCCCGTGCCTGCTTCGTGGCGGTGGCGAACTGCTGGAGCATATCGAGCGCGAGCTGGGAATCTCGCCTGGCGAGACGACCGCGGACGGCACCGTCACCCTGACCGAGGTCGAGTGCCTCTGCGCGTGTGAGATTGCGCCGATGGCGCAGATCGACGAGCGCTACGTGGGCCCCTTGATTGGCGATGCGGTCGAGTCGATCCTCGCGGACGTACGGACAGAACCCGGCGTTCCCGAAACCACTCCAGAACCCACGCCCTACATCAGCGCGGAGGGGCCGATTCTGTCGACCCGGTTGGGTGACCCGGACGGCGTGTGGATGGAAGGCTACGTCGCCCAAGGTGGCTATGCCGCGGCGGCCAAGGCGCTCGGCACCATGCTCCCCGCGCAAGTGATCGAGGAAGTGAAAAGCGCCAACCTGCGCGGGCTCGGCGGTGCGGGCTTCCCGGCAGGGGTCAAGTGGGGATTCGTCCCCAAGGACGGGGACAAGCCCGTCTTTCTGGTGGCCAACGCCGACGAGGGCGAGCCCGGAACGTTCAAGGACCGCTTCATCATGGAGCGCGATCCGCATGCCCTGCTCGAGGGCATGATCATCGCCGCGTACGCGATCAACAGCCACAAGGCCTATATCTACATTCGCGGCGACTACTACCGCTCTGCCTACCGGGTGCAGCGGGCGATCGACGAGGCCACGGCAGCCGGCAAGCTCGGCAGTGACATCATGGGCAGCGGCTACGATCTCGAGATCGTCATTCACCGCGGCGCCGGCGCCTACATTTGCGGCGAAGAGACCGCCTTGCTCACCTCGCTCGAGGGCGGCAAAGGCTTCCCCAGGCTCAAACCGCCATTTCCGGCAATCTCCGGCCTTTTCGACTGCCCGACGATCGTCAACAACGTCGAGACGCTGGCGTCGGTTCCCTTCATCCTGAGCGAAGGAGCTTCGCGTTTCGCTACGATCGGTACCGAGCGCCAGGGTGGCACACGGCTCTTCTGCGTCAGCGGCCACGTCGTGCGCCCTGGGGTGTACGAGGCGCCCGTCAGCGTCACCCTGCGCGAGTTGATCGAAGACCATGCGGGCGGCGTGCACGACGGGAACCAGCTCAAGGCGGTCATCCCGGGAGGGATCTCGGCCAAGATCCTCACCGCCGACGAGATCGACGTTGCCATGGACTTCGACTCGCTGATGGCCGCCGGCACCATGGCCGGGTCCGGCGGCGTGATCGTCATGGACGACACCACGTGCATGGTCGAGGCGCTTGCGGCAGCGTCGAAGTTCTTCGCCGACGAATCGTGCGGACAATGCTCGCCGTGTCGCGAGGGGACCGGTTGGGTCCACCGCATCCTGACGCGCATGACCGCAGGCAAAGGAAGGCCCGAGGATCTGGACGACCTCCTGGCGATCGCCGGCGACATGGAAGGCAACACGATCTGTGTGTTCGCCGACGCGGCTGCGTGGCCGGTGCAGTCGTACATCCAGAAGTTCCGCAGCGAGTTCGAAGAGTACGTCCGCACCGGCCCCACGGCCGAGAGCCAGGAGGTCAGCGCATGGCAAAGCTGAGCATCGACGGCCGAGACATCGAAGTCGCGGACGGCACCACCGTCATCCAGGCGGCGGAGCAACTTGGCATCTTCATCGCCCGCTACTGCTACCACCCCGGCCTTTCGATCGCCGGCAACTGCCGTGTGTGCCTCGTCGAGGTGGAGAACGCGCCCAAACTGCAGATCGCCTGCAACACTCCCGTCAGCGACGGGATGGTCGTTCGGACGCAGAGCGACAAGGCCGAGGTAGGCCGCCGCGCCGTGCTCGAGTTCCTACTGGTGAACCACCCGCTCGACTGCCCGGTTTGCGACCAGTCTGGCGAATGCGACCTGCAGAACTTCTACATGAACTTCGGACTCTACGACCCGCGCTTCCGCGAACAGAAGGTCAAGAAGAAGAAGGCAGTCGAGCTGGGACCGCACGTGATGCTCGATCAAGAGCGCTGCATCCTCTGTTCGCGCTGCGTGCGCTTCACCGACGAGATCTCCGAGAGTGGCGAGCTGGGCATCTTCAACCGCGGAGACCGGGCTGAACTCGGCATCTACCCGGGCGACGTTCTCGACAACCCCTACTCGGCCAACGTCGTGGACATCTGTCCGGTGGGCGCCCTGACCGAAACCGAGTTCCGCTTCAAGGCCAGGGTCTGGTATCTCTCCGCCGCCCCCACCGTTTGCAACGGCTGCAGCCAGGGGTGCAACATCGACATGCACTACATGCTCGACCGGCCCCACCTCAACGACGGCGCGCGGGTCGCGCGGGTCAAGCCCCGCTACAACGCGGACGTCAACGAGTGGTGGTTGTGCGACGAGGGTCGCTACGGCCTCGACTGGCTCGATCAGAACCGGCTGGCACGCGTCGGCGCTGCGGGCGTCGAAGACCCGACATGGGAGCAGGCGCTCGACACCCTGGTCGCTGCTTTGAGCGCTCGGCGCGAGGACGCGGAGCCCGCTAGCGGCGGCGCGCGCGTTGGCGTCATCGCCTCCGCCCGCCTCACCAACGAGGAGCTTTACTTGATTCGCGAGGTCCTGCGCGATGGATTGGGAGCCGCGGTCACGACCGCTGTCCCAGAGACACCGGGAACCGCCGACGACTTCCTCATCAAGGCCGACAAGAATCCGAACACGATGGGGGCTACCCTGCTCGGCCTGAGGGACCCCGGAGACCTCACGGCCGTCGGGCTCGTCGACGAAGCCATCGCAACCGGTCTCGACGTCCTCTGGGTCTTCGGACACGATCTTGTCGAGATGGTCGGCGAGGACAAGGTTCGTGCGCTCGCGGACGCGGTCGGACTGCTCGTCTTGTCGGGCACCAACGAGAATCCAACAGCGTCGTTCGCCGATTGGGTCCTGCCGAGCGCTGCGTACGTGGAGAAGGACGGCACCTTCGTCAACTGCCACGGGAGAGTGCAGCGGATCGGAAGGGTCTTCGCGCCGCTCGAGGACTCGCGCGAGGACTGGCGCGTGCTTCTCGAAGTGGCAGCGCGCTTGGGCGCGCCGGTCGCGGCCGAGACTCCCGAGGAGGTGTTCAGCGGACTCGCGGAGACCGAACCGAGTTTCGCCGGCCTGAGCTACCGGAAACTCGGAGCTTCCGGCGCCGACGTCGCCCGTCAGCCAGCGGCCCCACCGTCACCGGTGCCAACGAACACGCCATGATCGAACTCATCGCCATCAAGCTCGCGCTGGCCGGCTTCGTGCTCTTCGCGGTGTTGAATCTCGCCGGGTTGCACACCTGGGTCGAGCGTAAGCAGTCGGCGCTCATCCAGGACCGGATCGGTGCCAACCGGGCTTCAATCCTCGGTTTTCGCATGTTGGGATTGTTTCACGGGATCGCCGACGCCCTGAAGATGTTCACCAAGGAGGACATCGTTCCGGCGCGCGCCGACAAGGTGCTGCACATGATCGCCCCATTCTTCTCCGTCTTCTTCGCGCTCGTGACCTTCGCAGCGATTCCCTTTGGTGATTTTCTGATCGTGGGAGACAGGGTCATCGACCTGCAGGTTGTCAAACTCGACGTCGCGCTGCTCTACGTCTTCGCCATGCTCTCGCTGGGGGTCTACGGCGTGATCCTTGCCGGCTTCGCATCGGGCAACAACTTCGCCATCATGGGCGGCCTGCGCGCCACCGCGCAGATGATCTCCTACGAGATCGCGCTCGGCATGTCGATCGTCGGGGTGGTCATGGTCTACGGCACGCTCGACCTGTCCGAGCTGGTGCGCGCGCAGGGCTACCTGATCGGCGGCTGGGTGCCGATGTGGGGCATCCTCACCCAACCCGTCGCTTTCGTCGTCTTCCTGACCGCCGCGCTGGCGGAGACCAAGCGGCTGCCCTTCGACCTGCCTGAGGCGGAGTCGGAGATCATCGGTTACTTCGTCGAATACAGCGGCATGAAGTTCGGCATGTTCTTCCTCACCGACTTCCTCGAAACCATCGTGGTGGCGTGCCTGGCAACGACGCTGTTCTTCGGCGGTTGGCAGATTCCGTTTCTGCTGCCGGACGGTTTCCATTTTCCGTGGGGCAGCGAAGTGCTGATCTCGAATTGGCTCTACGCGCTCCTCGGCTTCGCCTCCTTCTCGATCAAGGGTCTGATCTTCATGTTCATATTCATGCAATTGCGCTGGACGCTGCCGCGCTTCCGCTACGACCAGCTCATGAGTCTGGGGTGGAAGGGGTTGTTTCCCATCGCTGTGGCCAACGTCGCCGTGACGGCCGTGGTCCTGGTATTTCTGGACCAGGTGCTCTAATGGCAGTCAAAGTGGTTGGCCGGCCGGAACTTACGTTCTGGGAGAATCTCTACATCCCCCAGATCCTGACCGGGCTCAGAATCACGTTCAGGCACTTCTTCAAGAATCTCTTTCTGCACATCGCCCATCGAGTCGGACTGCTCAACCACCTGCGGGCGTCGGCGACGATCCAGTATCCCGAGGAGTTACGGCCCCTCATGTCGCGCTACCGCAGCCGCCACCGGCTCACCGTACGTGACGATGGCACGCCGCGCTGCGTTGGCTGCATGCTGTGCGAAACCGTGTGTCCCGCTCGATGCATCACGATTGTCCCCGGCGAACACCCCGACCCGCACGTGGAGAAGTACCCGGTGCGGTTCGATATCGACCTCGGGGTCTGCGTCTACTGTGGCTACTGTGTCGAGGTCTGCCCCGAGGACGCAATCCGTATGGACACCGGCATCCTCGATCTCGCCGCCTACTCGCGCGAAGCGATGCAGCTCGACATCCACGAATTGATGGATCCCTCGCTGCGCAAACCCATCGATAAATGCGCTTTGGAGTTCCCCCACCAGTGCGGGGTGGACGAAGGCCAGATGAAGGGCAGCTGGGACGACATCTCTGGCTGAGTCTCTGACGCCCGGCGGCACCTACGCCACGTCGCGCTCGAGCACGACCCGGCCACGCTTGATCACGACGCGCGCCGGAAGGCACTCAAGGAATCTACCCTCGCGACCCAGGAGCAGAGCCTCGGAATGCTCCGGCACAGCAGGCTTGCTGCAGTCTCCGGACTGCCTACCCTGAAGGCCGCGTCGCAAGGTGCCGCGCCAGGGGATGAAGTAGCGAGTTCCCCGAGTGCAGACAACGCACCCGTCACAGGGGACGTGGAGTACGAGGTCGTTGAGGTCAAGATCCTAAAGAAACGGTTCGCTGAGCAGGAGTACCAGGAGTACATCTTTTTCGACTTGGAGTTCAGCGCCACAGGGCTCGACAAGCCAGCTCGGGCTATCAAGGGGACCCTGAATCTCGCGGACTTGTTCGGAGAGGTCAAGATGCGGGTCAGTTGGAGCGTCGACGACCCTCTTCAGCCTGGTGGAACTGTCACCGAGCGTGGTACCGGCTTCAAATACAATCAGTTCATGGACGACCATCGGTGGGTGCGAGCCACAAGCCAGAACGACATGACAGCGACCTGCCGGGTTGAGAGCATCCTGTACCAGGACGGCACAAGAAGAGACTTCTGAGCACGCCGAGACACTGTCGTTCTCCGAGGACACCGGCTGTCTGCTTGGGCCGGAGTCTTCCTGGCGATCTTGTGGCCGAGCTAGCGTGTCGTGCTACGCAGCCCCCGAGCCAACTACTCGGTTAGACGGACAGCAGGGTGCTTCTCCAGTTGAACGGCTTGTGGGGACGGCTGGCACCTGCTAACAAATGCAGGGGTTCGCCCTGGAAGTGGTTGCGCGACTATGTAAACGCGCCAAAGCGGCCCATTCCCTGCGCCTGTGGTGTTTGGCTCCGAGTTCGATCAACTATCGCTGGTGTCATGATCGGCGGCGCATGGGCTTGCCCGATGAGATCCACATCCATGATTTGCGACACGGCTTCATCTCAGTCCTGGCCAACTCAGGCACCCCTTTGCCCGTGGTACAGAGGCTCGCCGGACACGCGGATCTATCGACGACGGCACGGTATATTCATGACGATCCAGCGGCGCTCCGGGCTGCGATGCGGGCACGCGCTGACGCTGTTCAGAAGTGACCAGAGGTGACTCGATTGGTACGGAATTGGTATCCGAACTCCCAGAACCCTGTCGCGCAAAGCCGCGCAGGCTACCTGCAGTAGCCCGTGTCCGACGCCCTGCGCACCCCGGAGGAGAGTTTCCGGGGCGTCGCCGACTACGACTGGGCGCCGAACTACACCGAGAACCTGCCCGGTTACGAGGGCTTGCGCATGCACCTCGTGGACGAGGGCCCGGCGCGATCGCCGCAGGTATACCTGTGTCTTCACGGCGAGCCCACCTGGGGCTTTCTGTACCGGAAGATGGCGCGGGTCTTCCTCGAGGCCGAAGGGCGGATCGTGATTCCTGACTTCTTCGGTTTTGGCCGATCGGACAAGCCGGTCGACGACGGCGTTTACGACTTCGCTTTCCACCGCGACTCGCTGATCGCCCTCATCGAACAACGCGACCTCAAGGGCATCACACTCGTCTGCCAGGACTGGGGTGGTCTGGTCGGGCTCACGCTGCCGATGCAGATGCCCGAGCGATTCGATCGGATTTTGCTGATGAACACCGCGATCGGTACCGGTGATCATGCGCTGCCCGAGAGCTTCGTCGCCTGGCGGCAGTTCGTTCACGACCAGCCGGACTTCGATATCCCAGCGCTGATGCAGCGCGCGTGTCCGACGTTGACGAACAGCGAGGCGGCCGCCTACGGTGCGCCGTTCCCCGATGCGCGGTATCGCGCCGGTGTCCGGCGTTTCCCCGACATGGTTCCCGACAGTCCAGACGCTGACGGCGCCGCGCTGTCGCGACAGGCACGCGACTGGCTGGGCACCGAGTGGTCCGGCGAAACCTTCGCTGCCGTGGGCGCCCAGGACCCCGTTCTCGGCGTGCCGGTGATGGAACACACCGTCAGCCAGATTCGCGGGTGCGCCCCGGCGATGGTTGTGGAGGACGCCGGTCATTTTGCGCAGGAGGCCGGCGACGAGATCGCGCGTGCCGCGCTGACCGCATGGGGAGATCTCGAGGGCGCGCCGGAAGACTGAGCGCGCGCGCGGCGTCGCCTCTACCACGGGCTGCTAGCACTCGATGACGTTGACCGGAACCTCGAGAACATTGACCGCCAGGCCACCGCGGGCGGTCTCCTTGTACTTCTTCTTCATGTCGCGGCCGGTGTCGCGCATCGTCTTGATGACCTTGTCGAGCGAGACGAAGTGCGTACCGTCGTCGCGGAGCGCGATGCGCGCCGCGTTGATGGCCTTCACGGCGCCCATGGCATTGCGTTCGATGCAGGGCACCTGGACGAGTCCCCCGACAGGGTCGCAGGTGAGCCCGAGGTTGTGCTCCATTCCGACCTCGGCCGCGTTCTCTACCTGGGCAGGCGTCCCACCCATGACCTCGGCCAGCCCTGCCGCCGCCATGGAACACGCCGAGCCGACTTCGCCCTGGCAGCCCACTTCGGCGCCCGAGATCGACGCGTTCTCCTTGTAGAGCAGACCGATCGCACCCGCTGTCAGCAGGAAACGCACGATGCCATCTTCATCCGCGCCGGGAACGTAGCGCGTGTAGTACTTGAGCACGGCCGGGATGATCCCTGCGGCGCCGTTGGTCGGGGCCGTCACGACGCGTCCGCCAGCGGCGTTCTCCTCGTTGACGGCTACGGCCCACACGCTCACCCAGTCGAGCACGGCGAGGGGGTCGTCATCGCCACGCTGCCGCAGCGAGTCGCGCCAGTCAGCGGCGCGGCGCCGGACGTCTAGGCCGCCGGGCAACTTGCCGCGGGTGTTGCAGCCGCGTTCGATGCAGGCATCCATCGCGTGCCACAGCCTCAGCAGGCGCGCGTGGATCGTCGTGACGTCGTTCCACGCGGTCTCATTGGCCAGCATGACGGCACTGATCCCATCGTCGAGTTCGGTGCAGCGAACCAGGAGCTCATCGCCGGACCGGAACCGGTGCGGTAGCGCCGTCTCGTCTTCCACGATCACGTTGTCGGCGGCGGCTTCCTCACTGACTACGAAGCCGCCGCCCACCGAGTAGAAGACGCGCGTATCCAGGGCGGTCCCGTCGCCATCGAACGCTATGAATCGCATGCCGTTCGAGTGGAAGGGAAGGGCTTTCTTGCGCCGGAAGATCAGGTCCCGAGCGTCGTCCCACGGAATGGGATGGGGGCCAGAGAGGCTGAGGCGCCCGCTGGATCGGATCGTCTCGACCCGCTGGGCGACGCTGTCGATATTGACGTCTTCGGGGCTCTCGCCCTCGAGGCCGAGGAGGATCGCGTTGTCGGCACCGTGCCCTTTGCCGGTGAAAGCGAGCGAACCGA
>Ga0114999_10008434_pt1 | contig 11491 bp, 17 predicted proteins | sample ArcticOcean_MG_C_3_FD_89820 | JGI IMG/M metagenome (GOLD analysis project Ga0114999, IMG submission 89820) | Marine microbial communities from western Arctic Ocean - ArcticOcean_MG_CB8_126 | ecosystem: Environmental > Aquatic > Marine > Oceanic | place: Arctic Ocean: Canada Basin | collected...
AGCCGCTGACACGGATGCGCGAGTACGTCGACATCATCAACATGCTGATGCGCGGCGAGAAGCTGGACTACGCCGGGGAGTTCTTCCAGCTGGGCCGGGGCTTCACGATGCGGTTCGATCCGCTGCGCGACCACATCCCGATTCACATCGCCTCGATCACTCCGAAGTCGCTGAAGCAGACCGGTGAGATCGCCGACGGATGGCTGCCAATCCACCTCCCGAAGGAGCAGTGGAAGCCGCAGGTCGACGCCATGACCGGGTACATCGAGGCGGCCGGTCGCAGCCGCGCCGACTTCGTGATCCGCAACCCCACCGGCGTCCGCGTGACCGAAGACGTCGAGGGTGCGCGTCAGCAGACGGCCGGTACGACCGCCTTCTACATCGCGCGCATGGGCGACTTTTACTACGAGCACTTCATCCGTATGGGCTACGCCGACGAGGCGAACGCCGTTCGCCGCGGCTGGGAAGAAGGCGGTGCGGCTGGCGGCGCGGCCGCAATTCCAGAGGACCTCGTCAACCAGCTCGGCACGGCTGGGACGGTCGAGGACTGCATCGTGGCGATGGAAGAGGCTGAGGAAGCTAGCTTCGACTGGCACTCCGTCAGCGTCGACGAAGCCGACCCGAAGAAGCGCGGCGAAATCTACCGACAACTCGTCGGCTAAGACCACCGCCGGGGTCACAGCCTCGGCGGCCCGCAGCAGGACAGACTTCGCGATAGATGGCCGAAAGCCCGCGTGATCGAGCGTTCTCAGACATGGACGTACTCCGTCAGACAATCGCCGCCGGGATCGCTAAGCGGTCTGCCCAGCGCTACGAGCCGACGGGCCGGACCACCGATCGAACAAAACTGTCGTTCATGTCGGCGAGCGAGGCCTACACGCTGCAGGGCGAACGCTTCGTACCGTTCGGGCGGCGAGTGGCCGGCGCCGTGCTCGACCTGACCGCGGTGGTGGTGATCTGGTTCATGGGGTTTACAGGCGTGGCAGCGCTCGCCGTGCCAATCTACATTGCGCTCCCGGAAGGGAGCCCGGACGTCCTCGCGCCGGTCATTTTCACGTTCATCGCGACGATCCCGTTCTGGACGCTCTGGGTGTTCAACGGGCAGGGCTGGTCGCAGGCCGGAAAGGTCGCGCATCCGGGTGCAGTCGACGAGTTTGGCGCGGCTCCGGGGCCACGCGCCGGCCTAGTGCGCACGTTGGCCCTCATCCGCTCGATCCTCCCGTTCAGCCTCGGCTTCTGGGCAGCGGCATGGAATCGCGAGGGCCCGATGTGCCACGGCCGGATCGCGAAGGTACGGGTGATCGAGCTGCTTCGATAGCACATGTGGTTGTGACACCACCGCCATGCTTGCCATCATCAGAAACGCACGCGAGTCTCACACGCTTAGGTGACCGCGGGCGACAGGGGGCTCTCATGGCAGTCGACGGCACCTGGAACGTCACCCTCACGACACCGATGGGGGATCCTACCGTCACCGTGGTCCTTAAAAGCGACCGCAACGATCTGAGCGGCAGCTTTGTGACGCAGCAAGGCGAGCAAGCGTTCAACGGCGGTACCGCGAGCGACCAGGGCGACCAGGGTCACCGGTGGGATGGTCGAGATGAAGCTCGACTTCGTCGGCAGCGTCGACGGTGACACGATCGACGGCACCGTCCAGTTCGGCCCCTGGGGATCCGGCACCTCTAGCGAAACCCGCACCTAGCCGCGATTTCGTCACCACCACAGTTCCGCACTCCTCGGTTAGGCTGCGCTCGCCCACACCGCGCTGACCGAGGAGCCCCCATGACTACCCAGGCGTTCGAGGTCGAATTCACCACCGAGGCGATCGCCGACCTCCGTCGCCGCTTGGAGCACACGCGCTGGCCCGCCGAGGTCAGCAACAGCGGTTGGGACCTGGGCACCAACCTCACCTACCTCCAGGAGCTCTGCGGCTACTGGCAGACCGGGTTCGACTTCGCGGGCCAGGCGGCCTACCTCAATCAGATGCCGCAGTTCACCACGACGGTCGACGGCTACGGGATCCACTACGTGCACGCCGAGGGGGCCGGTCCGAACCCGTTGCCACTCGTCTTCACGCACGGCTGGCCTGGCACGTTTTTCGAGATCCACAAGATCCTCGAGCTACTGACCAACCCGGCAGCGCACGGTGGCGACGTCGCGGACTCGTTCACCGTCGTCGTGCCCTCGTTGCCGGGCTACGGCTACTCCGAGATCCCCACCACCACGGGGTGGGGCCAGGCGCGCACCGCAGAGCTGTGGGACGGCCTGATGCAGCAGCTCGGGTACCAGCGCTACGGCGCACAGGGTGGGGACTGGGGTGCGGTCGTCACGGCCCACCTGGGGCACAGCTTTCCGGAACGGGTGGTCGGATCGCAGATAAACATGCCGTTCCTCGGCCCGATCGGTGACCGTACTCCGCAGACCGACGATGAGCGTGAGTACCTCAAGCGGGCTGGGCAGTGGCAGGCTGCCGAGGCCGCTTACCAGGCGATTCAGCGCACCAAGCCGCAGACACTCGCCTACGGACTGACCGACTCGCCCTCGGGATTAGCCGGCTGGATCACTGAAAAGCTGAGCTCCTGGTCCGACTCCAACGGTGCCGTCGAGACCCGCTTTACCAAGGACGAGATGCTGACCAACATCTCGATCTATTGGTTCACGAACACCATCAACTCGAGCACCCGTTACTACTACGAAAGTGGCGCCGACCCCGCGAACCGGCTCACACACGAGATCGAGGTCCCTGTCGGTATCTCAATCTTCCCAGGCGAGATCGGCGGGCTCAGCGCGCCTCGATCCTGGGTTGAGCGCGGAACCGCGAACCTCACTCAGTGGTCCGAGCACGACCGAGGCGGCCACTTCGCGGCGATGGAGGAGCCGGAACTCCTGGCGCAGGACATCCGCGACTTCTTCCGCCCGCTGCGCTAGTCCCGAGGTCGTAGCGTGCCATCCGAGGACCTACTAGCCGCGCCCGCGATCGAGCTGGCGCGGCTGATTCGTGAAGGCGTGGCGTCGTCCGCCGAGGTGGTCGGCACCCACCTCGATCGCATCGCCGAGGTGAACCCGGTGCTGAACGCCGTCGTGCAGTTCGCGCCAGACGCCCTCCGACGGGCCGCAGCAGCCGACGAGGCGGTCGCGCGGGGCGACGCCGTCGGTCCGCTGCACGGTGTGCCGTTCACGGTGAAAAACTGGATCGAGGTTGAAGGCCTGGTCTGCGCAGCCGGTTTCGAGGAGCGCGTTGACTTCGTGCCCCGGCGCGACGCGGCAGTGGTGGCGCGCATGCGCGACGCGGGGGCGATCCTCCTCGGGAAGACCAACGTCACGCATGGCGAGCCGGTCTACGCGAGACCCAACAATCCGCACGAACTCGATCGGGTTCCCGGCTCGAGCAGCAGCGGCGAAGCCGCGATCATCGCCGCCGGTGGATCGCCGTTCGGCCTCGCGAGTGACTCCGGCGGCAGCATCCGCTGGCCTGCGCATTGCACCGGTGTGGTCGGACTCAAGCCCTCGACCGGCCTCGTGCCGAACACCGGGCACTTCCCGCGCATCGGTCACCTCGCCGACCCACGCACGGCGATCGAGCCGATCGCCCGCTCCGCGCGCGACCTCGAAGCGACCGGGGGCGACGAGGGCGGCGTCCTGCGCTGGGAACTGGCGTCCGAGGGCGACGGCTGCGTGCTGACCTTCACTCACACGCTGATGCCCGACCGGCGCCCGCAGAACTCCGTGCTCGCGGGTTGGCACTTCCTGCACGACCAGCTCCCGGAGGCGCTGGCCGGACGCCCCACGGACTGGCACGCCCTCGAGGACACGCGCACCGAACACAGTCACATCGCGCGCATCGAGGAGATCTACTGACACTACCGCAACCAGCCACGCGGCTAGTCGAGACGAATCGCTTGTATTCCGGCCCAACCTACTGGAGCCACTCGCGCCGATATTCCCTCGATAGCCCGTCGCCAAGGCCGTCCGCTATGGTCCGCACCAACCGATCAAGCGTGCGATGACGGGGCCACCGATGAACATTCTGATCATGACCAGCGTGACGATGATGGAGGTCGATGACGCCATCCTCGATCGCGTACGAGACGCAGCCGGCGACGACGCCGAGATCACCGTCACCACCAGCCCGGGCGAAGCGATCGAGGCCGCCGCCGACGCCGAGGTGATCTTCGGGCGGATCGACGAGCGGCTATTCGATCACGCGAAGAGCCTGCGCTGGGTCCATGCCTCGACGGCTGGCGCAGACGCTTACCTGTTCGACGCCTTTAAGCAGAGCGACGTGCTGCTTTCGGGTGACAAGGGCCTTGTCGGCAGCCACCTCGCCGAGACCGCCTTCGGCCTGCTGCTCACAATCACAAGGCGCATCGACCACTCGCTGCTCGCCGGGCCGGAGTCCTGGAAGCACCGCGTTGAGTACCGGCAGCAGGAGTTCGAGCTCGACGGCCTGACGATGGGCATCGTCGGGTTCGGCGGCACCGGCAAAGCGATCGCCAAGCGTGCGGCCGCCTTCGGCATGCGCGTGATTGCGGTCGACCGCGAGCCCGTGGCCACCACCGCCGAGATGCCCGAGGTCTGGGGATCGGATCGCCTCGATGAGTTGCTCGCGGAGTCGGATGTGGTCGCCTCGGGGCTGCCGCTGACCGAGGAGACGCGCGAGCTGTTCGACACGCGTGCGTTCGAGCTGATGAAGCCGACGGCGGTGTTCGTGAACGTCACTCGTGGGGAGGTGTATGACGCGCTCGCGCTCGCGCGGGCGATCGAGCACGGGCAGATCTACGCGGCCGGGCTCGATGTCGCGCCCGAGGAACCGTTGTCCGCAGAGCACCCGCTGTGGACGACAAAGAACGTGGTGATGACGCCACACACCGCCGGTGCGAGCCAGCTCCGGGTCGGTCGCAACCTCGATCGGTTCTGTCGCAACCTCGCACGGTTTCGCGCGGGGGAGCCGCTGGAAGGCGCGATCGACAAAGAACTCGGATACTAGATCGGCAGACCGACACTCCCGAGGAATGTTCAATGACCGATGAGGCTCCAACGACGATCAGTGCGTTCGAGGAACGCTGGTGGGCGGGCACGCTCGCGCGCCGGCGCATCGCGCACCAGCTCGCCGAGGGCGAAGACCCTGAGTGCTCCTACCCGGAGTGCGCCTGGCACGGCGTGATGCCCGGTGAAGACAACGGCGTCGCGCCGTCTGCTCCTCCCTGACGTTCAACCGCGGCGACTCACGTCGCCGTTCTCCAGGTTGGAGATGACACCCCATTCATTCCCGAGGACTACTCGTAGCGAGTCAGCCCCCGGTGCGCTTTGTGCATGCCCAAGAAGATCTGAGGTCCCCTGTGACTCGGTTACCGAACATGCTCGACCGCGACGAGATCGATCCGGAGCTGGTCGACGCCTACGACCGCGTCGCCTCCTTCCGCAACGGCGCGATATCGGGGCCGTACGGGATCTTGCTGCACAGCCCTGAACTCGCTGAGCGCGCCGCCGCGCTAGGGCAGTTCGTTCGCTGGAACTCGGAGCTGACGCCCGCCCAGCGAGAGACGGCGATCATCACCGCCGCCCGCAACTGGGACGCCGAACTGATGTGGGGCAGCCATGTCCGCCTCGCCCGCGAAGCTGGAGTCCGCGCAGAGGTGATCGCTGCCGTCGGCACGCGCGCTGCCCTCGACACGCTCGAGGAGAGCGAAGCAGCGATCGTCCGCTACGTGCGCGAGCTGCTCGAGGGAAATCGCGCCTCGGATGCGACATTCGAAGCGCTGCGCTCGATCGTCGGCGACCGCGGGACCGTCGATCTGACGGGCCTCGTTGGGTACTACGCCACCGTCGCGCTCACGCTCAACGCCTTCGAGGTGCCACCGCCCGCGGGAAGTGACCCGCTGCCGGAGTAGCGCGACGAGCACGAGAAGACGCATGACCGACTTCCCGGCCAACCTCGATGCGATCACGCCCGCCTTCCTGAGCGAGATACTCGAAAGTGACGTGACCGAGGTCAGCTCGAAGCTGGTTGCAGCTCAGGGAGCCGTCTCGACGGCAGCGACGCTGCGCCTGACCTACGCCGAGGGTGCAACTGGCCCCGAGGCGGTATTCGCCAAGTGGCCCTCACCGATCGAGGCCATACGCCAAATGGCGGCCCAAAACGGGATGTACCGCCGCGAGATCCGCTTCTACGAGAACCTCGCCCAGACTTCGGAGATCGCGACACCGACCTGTCACTTCGCCGGGTGGGACCGCCAGAGCGACGAGTTCCTGCTGATCCTCGAGGACATGAGCACGAGCCGGGTCGGGAACTTCTACGCCTCGTCGCTCGACGACGTCACTCGCGTGGTCGAAGCGCTACCGGCGTTCCACGCACGCTGGTGGGAGCACGATGACCTCGCGAAGTTGCGCTGGCTCTTCCCGCTGGACCACCCGGCCGCCTCGGCGGGACTACAGGCCGCGGTCGCCGCATCGCTTCCTCGGGCGACGCAGCGCTTCCCAGAGCATTTCGAAGGGACGCTCGGTGCGGCCTCGAAGGTGGTCGCCGAGCAGTACCCCGAACTCGCCGCGCGCTTCGGCTCACGGCCGACGACGCTCGTGCATTCCGACCTACACCTGCAGCAAGTGTTCTTCCCCGGCGACGCGACCGGACGCTTCGCGGTCTTCGACTGGCAGACGATCGGCCGCGGGTTCGGCGGTCAGGACCTCGCCCGCATCGTCGCCATGTCACTCACGCCCGAGATGCGCCGCGCACACGAGCGCTCGCTCGTCGAGCGCTACCACCGGGGACTGCTCGACGCCGGCGTCGCCGACTACACCGCCGAGGAATGCTGGGACGATTACCGCCTCGGGATGACGTGGAACATCGTGACGAATGTGATCGCCGGCGCCTCCGTCGATCCGGCGGCGATGGGCGCGGACGCCGCGGAGTTCGGCACGACGCTCGGGGAGACGTTCTTCGGGCGGATCGATACCGCCCTCGAAGAGCTCGACGTGCTGTCGCTGCTGCCCTAGACCTCGACGCTCGGGTCGTTCCACCGAGGCGGGCCGTCCGGGATCCAGTTGATCACCAGCAGGTTGTCACCGCGATCGCGGTCCACGAGCGCGTAAGCATCGCGTTCCGCCTCGGTCGGTGGGAACGCTTCGTTGGGGTAGCCGATCGGCGTCCCGGGACCGATGCAGACGAAGGTCTCGGGGTCGAGCGTCGAGCCATACGCCTCGGCCACGGCAAGCCCCACCGCCTGCTGCCACGCCGTCGGCGTCTCACCCAGCTTCGGAACCGCGCTCGGATCGGTGCGCCCGCCAGCGCCCGCGGCGTGCCCATAGCGGCCGCAGGACAGCTGGCGGGTTCTGGGGCGCCCGATCGCCTTGAGCTCCTGCTTCATCGCACCCATGACCGCGCGATTGGTCGCCCTGTTCACGCCTCGATGGCGGAACTCCGGCAGCACGGCACGCATCCCATGGAGCTGCACCAGTTGCGGCTTTGCAAAGCCAGACAAGTCCATCCAACGAGTGTGGGAGATGCTGTAGCCAACGCCTCTGCCCTCGTGAGTGGCGAGCGAGAGCAGCCCGATCCGGTCGATCGAACGCTGGAGGTACTCGTGGTTGGCGTCGCGGTAGCTGGCGTCGAACACCTCGAAGACGGCCGCGTGCTCCTCGGGCGTGATCGACCCGGCGCGGACAATCGAGACATCGAGGTCGGGTGTATCGCGGTCGGTCATCGGTGCGCGGAGTATGGCAGAGCTAACGGTCGGACCACGATCTCGATCGCTACGCTCACCGGAGGCCGGTCCTCGGGGCCTCGATCGCGAGGCGGTCGTCCTCGACGGTCTCAAGCGCATGGATGCGAGGACCGTCTCGCTGCGAGGGCGTGTAGTACTCAGGCTCAAACAGCTGCCCGTCGGCGTTAACGACGACCAGGACGTTGAAGGCGATGCTCCCTGCCACCAAGAGTGCACTGAACCCTGCTAACCACCAGACTGCGTTCCGAGAGACCAACGGTTCCGGTCGTCGGCTAGGAATTTGATTCTGGAGTGGCTGAGCGAGCACGACAAGATCGCCGGTACTGTTGTCGTGCCACGTCTGTTTCCGGGCGTACCAGATCGCACAGAGGAACCCCAGTCCGAACACCAAGATGCACAAGCTCCTCATCGCATATCGGACGACGCGAATGCCCGAGCCTTGCCCGGCGACCATCCAGACGTGTCGAAGCACCACTGGGCAAACATCGCAAGCACCGAGGCGTCCATCAGACCACTCACGAACAGGCGCCCTGAGATCTATGGTTCCGGGGCGATTGGGTCCCGGTCGACAGCCAACACGGCCGACACGATAAAGAACACAATTGTCAGCGCGTAAAACGCGGCCCCGACGATCAGCCAATCGATCAACAGCGCGCCGATCCCTCGAGGGCCGCCGAGCCACTTCTGTCCTGGGATCGCGTAGGCGTCGACGCCGAGTGAGTGGACATCGATCGGGATGTGGCCCACGGTCTGTGCACCGTCGATCACGACGGCAGCACCGACACGATGCGCCGCCCTCGTGATTTCGCGGACCGGAAGCAGCTGGCCGGTGGCGTAGGCGATCTCGGAGATCATCACCAACGAGGTGCGCGCGTCGTCCATCGCAACGCGGCTCGTCGTGCCGTGTTCCAGCTCGAAGTCAAGGCGAGCCCGCATCGCCGCGTCCATCGACCTCGACGGTGGCGGCGCGAAGCCGGTGTTCAGGTACGCGTAGCGCTCCAGCCCGCGGATGCGAACCCGCTACGCATCCGCGGGCTTCTCGTCCTCGTCGCCCTTGCCCGTGGCGAGTGGGCGGTCGTGAGGTGCCGAGGAGTACGCGCCGCGGAAATCGCGGAACGGGCCGTCGCGCCACTCGAGGGCGGCCTTCAGTCCCTGCTCGCGCGAGATGCGGCCGAATTCGCCCGCGGCGGGACGATGCTTACTCATCGCCTCGACGTCCGTGCCTGACATCAGGCCGGTACGAATGCCCATGATTTCGTATTGCCGGTTCACGGCACGCTTGTTGTAGGCGAGGAGGTCGTTGTCGATGTGGCCGAGGCGCTCAGCGAACTTCTCGGTCACTTCCTCGAGCTGGTCGGAAGGAACGGCGTAGGTCGCCCAGCCCATCCACTCCATGTCTTTGCCACTGAAGGCATCGCCGGTGTAAGCGAAGAGACGGGCCTTGGCCGGGGGGAGGAACCACGGCGCCCACATCATGTCCATCGTGCCCATCGCCCGCACCGGCGGATAACCGACCTGGGTGTCCTCGGCAACGATCCGGAAGTCACAAATCGAGGCGAGCTCGGTGCCGCCTGCGAGGCAGTACCCGTGGATCTGTGCGATCACCGGCTTCGAGAGCTCCCAGATCATCCAGTTCGCGAGGATCGTGTGGCGAGACCAGTCGTAGTGATTGGGGTGCGTCGAACCGGTGTCCGGCATCAGTGAGTGCGGCTCCACGTATTCGCTGGGCTGCGGCTGGGGGGAGAGGTCGTAGCCCGCGCTGAACGCGCGTCCGTTCGCGCGGAGGATGATCACACCCACCTCGCGGTCGGCCTCGGCCTCGCGCATCGCGTGGAACACCTCGGCACGCAGCTCGTGCGAGAGAGCGTTTAGTTTCTCGGGGCGATCGAGGGTGATGCGGGCGATGCGCCCCTCGGTCTCGTATTGGATGAAGTCGTAGTTTGCTGCCATCTCGATACCCTCTCTCAGTCAGTTTGTTCGAAGCCTGCATGCCTCACGCAGGTTGCGGCGCCAGCATAGCCCGCGACGGGCGAGTCGATGTGCTGGGTGTTCCGCGCCCACCGTTACGCGCCAGACTTCCCCGGCCTCGCGGGACGCGAGCTCGATCCAGCGCGGCTCGCGGACCTCAACCGGCTATACCAGCTGGGGTAGCGGGCCGCCGCTCAGGCTGTCTTAGCTGACGCTGAGCGGGTGGATGGAAAATCCACGCTCCTCGCCCGCGATCCGCTGGTCGTAGTCGATCCAAACTTCGCTCGGATAGCCAGCGGCCGCGTAGGTCACGCGAATCTCAGCGGCGTCCCGGTCGATCGCGTCCTGGATGAGATCGAACAATTCCTCGACGGTTTGGGACTCAACCAGCATGTCGCTCGAGACCGGACCACAGGAGTCCGTGACGACGACGCCCTCGACAGAGCCGCCACGCACCTCGAGGTCCACGCGCTGCACGAAGTCGACGATGCAGAAACACTGCCAGCTGAAGGTCATCTCGTAGCCGCGCCCTGCTGCGCCCAGAGGTCGCGCGCCGCATCGAACGAGTCCTGCGGATCAGCGAGGCTGTTCGGGTCAATTGGTGTCGGCGTGGCCGTCGGAGTTGAGTCATCACCGCCGTCGCACGCCACGAACAGCGCGGTGATCAGACCGAGGATCAGGATCAACAGAGTCCGCATTGTTGGCCTCCCATGCTGATGACCTGACGATCTCCCAACAGTCCTGGTTCCGAGCGGCTGCGCGAGCAGGGCTCCGGCGATATCACACCCGTTCAGGTTTGCCGGACGGCGCGGAACACAGCGGCAACAAACTCCGACTTCTGGTTGCTGAATTCCTGCAGATCGAAGCAGTAGCCCACCTGCAGCTCCCGCTTGAGGTCCGCGTACCGCTAGCTCGACTTCCGCGCTGCCTCGGAGGTAGTCGCGGAAGTCGAGCTAGTCCTGACACTGCCCCTCGCTCACCGCGTAGGCGTGCACGTAGACATCCTCGCGATGGAAGTAGTGCCGCCGAGGAATGCCGAACTCGCCGCGCGCGTCGAACCCGAGGGCGATCATCGCCTCGGTCAGCTCGTGCCCCGCCTCGTACGAGGTCAGGCCCCGCATCAGGTCGAGGATCGGCTTCGCAAGCATGCCGGATACCGAGGTGCTACCGATGTGATGGATCTCGACAATCGCGTTGCCGCTGACCTCGAGGATCCGCTCCTGCCACTCGGTGGCCCAATCGACCCAGGCGGGATCGTACGGCTCGAGGATGACCTCGCGACGCGGTGATCGCACGTGATCACCTCCGGGATCGGAATCAGCCATGTCGACCTCGCCCGCACGCAAGCGCTAGAGGACGAACTCAAATTCGTCGTCCTCATTTTCATCGTCATCGACGATGACGTCCCGCTCGTAGACAAAGCCGCCGCCGCCACCAGCGATGCCGATGCCATCGAGGTGGCTCAGCGCGACGCTACGGGGCGCGGTCTCGGGGAGGGATTCGATCAGCGTCTCCTCGCCGGGGCGCAGGCCGTGCCAGGCACACGCCGGCCAACTACAGCCGCGGTGTTCCTCGCCGGGATGCTGGTGGCGGGCCATGCGGTCACCGAGGTGCCATTGCCACCAGCGGGCGTCGCCCATGTCGATCGATTCGCCGGCCGTCGCTTCGCTGTCTGCGGTCATCGTTCACCTCTCCCCGTGCGGTCGCTGGATCCATCCTCGCACCGCGAGCCGACCCGAACGAGGGGTCAGGCGAGGTCCGCAAGCAGCGCGGTGAGCGAAGAGAAGGTCGAAGATGGCCAC
>Ga0114999_10008440_pt1 | contig 11487 bp, 9 predicted proteins | sample ArcticOcean_MG_C_3_FD_89820 | JGI IMG/M metagenome (GOLD analysis project Ga0114999, IMG submission 89820) | Marine microbial communities from western Arctic Ocean - ArcticOcean_MG_CB8_126 | ecosystem: Environmental > Aquatic > Marine > Oceanic | place: Arctic Ocean: Canada Basin | collected...
AACAACCGCTTCTACGTCATCAGCATTGACATGCAAAATAGGTGCTGCCACAGTTTTTGCAACATCTGAACAATACGGAGATGAGCGCGAATGACGTGGATTTGTAGTGAACCCAATTTGGTTGTTAATAATAATATGGATAGTTCCACCTGTTTGATAACCTATTAGATGCGAAAGGTCTAAAGCTTCCGGAACTAAGCCTTGCCCTGCAAACGATGCATCCCCATGAAGCAGAAGCGCCATAACTTTTTCCCGGTTAATATCATTTTTTTGAACTTGTTTGGCACGCACTTTACCTAAGCATACTGTGTTCACTACTTCGAGGTGTGACGGGTTGGCAGTTAATGAGAGGTGCACAGACTTACCATCAAATACGCGGTCGGAAGACGAACCAAGGTGATATTTCACATCGCCAGAACCCATAGTGTCATCTGGGCGAGATTGTCCACCCTGGAATTCATGGAATATAGCTTGGAATGGTTTACTCATGACGTTGGCAAGGACGTTTAAACGCCCTCGGTGAGCCATACCCAAAACAATTTCTTCAACACCCAATTGGCCGCCACGCTTGAAAATTTGTTCCATCGCTGGAACCAAGCTTTCGCCACCGTCTAAACCAAAGCGCTTAACGCCACTAAATTTGCGATCTAAGTACTTCTCAAATCCTTCGGTTTCAATCAAGCGGTTCAAAATGGCTTTTTTCCCATTTTCAGTAAAGCTAGACTGGTTATTAATCCGCTCAATACGTTCTTGTATCCACGACTTTTCACCAGGGTCTTGTATATGCATAAATTCGACACCAATTGAGCTGCAGTAGGTCTTGTGTAGAATTTTGACAATTTCCCGAACCGTTGCCGTCTCTATGCCAAGCACATAATTAATAAAAACTTCCCTGTCCATGTCCTTTTCAGCGAAGCCATAACTGTCTGGAAGCAGTTCGGGGTGTTCGTTTGGGGTTTCAATGCCCAAGGGGTCCAAGTTGGCTAACAAATGCCCACGAACCCGATAGGAGCGAATAAGCATTAAAGCGCGAATAGAATCAAGAGTTGCCTCGCGAACTCTGGCGCCGCTCATGCGGGCGTCTGGTATGGACTGCTGTTGGACTTGTCCTTTTGGTTGATGTCCGTCGGACATACACTCAGATAAAGGAGCTAAATCAGCTTGGCCAACTATGTTTGAGTCAGAATATGACCATGAGGCTCCACGTATTTCTGAACTAACATTACGCTCGTCATCTTGTAAATCAGAGAAAAAATCTTGCCAATTTGTATCAACACTACCTGGATCATCCAAAAAGCGTTCATAAAGCTCAGCAATATAAATTTGATTACCCGAATAAAGAAATTGCGTTGGATCGAGTTCTGTCATCCTCAAATGGCACGCCGTTCCTGACGCACCCTCCCTTATGCGTTACTGCCACAGTGATTTGTTTTTTTTACCAGCGTCATACCGTTAACCGAAAGCTTTCACCATTGTTTCACCAATCCCAGCAGGCGATTCAGTGACGTAAATTCCAGCATCTCTAAGCGCTGCAATTTTATCTTCAGCGCCGCCTTTACCTCCAGCAATAATTGCGCCCGCATGGCCCATGCGACGACCTGGAGGAGCTGTAACGCCAGCAATAAATCCAACAATCGGCTTTTTAGTACCAGAAGCTTTAAGGAATTCAGCTCCATCTTCTTCAGCTGATCCACCAATTTCACCAATCATAACAATCGCTTCTGTTTGGGCGTCTTCTATAAATAGCTTCAAACAATCAACAAAATTGGTGCCATTAATTGGATCACCCCCAATACCAATACAAGTCGATTGCCCATATCCGGCGGCAGTTGTTTGAGCAACAGCTTCATAAGTTAGTGTACCAGAGCGTGAAACAATGCCAACTTTTCCAGGCTTGTGAATATGGCCCGGCATAATACCAATCTTACATTCACCTGGTGTGATAACGCCGGGGCAATTAGGTCCAATTAAGCGAGTTTTTGAATTTTTTAAGGCGTGTTTGACCTTAATCATATCCATAACTGGGATGCCCTCGGTGATGCAAATGGCCAATTCTATATTGGCGTCAATAGCTTCTAAAATAGCGTCTGCCGCAAAGGGAGGAGGTACGTAGATCACGGACACATTAGCTTCAGTTTTAGTAACTGCATCCTTAACCGTATCAAATACTGGCAAATCTAAATGCTTGGTGCCACCTTTTCCAGGGGTCACACCACCAACCATGTTGGTGCCGTAGGCAATGGCTTGTTCGGAATGGAAGGTACCTTGTGCCCCGGTGAACCCTTGGCAGATTAACCGTGTATTTTTATTTACAAGAACGGACATTTATTTGGCTTCCTTCACAGCTTTGACTATTTTTGCTGCTGCATCGGCCAGATTGTCAGCGGAAATGATTGGAAGTCCTGAGTCCACCATTATTTGTTTTCCTTGCTCAACATTGGTCCCTTCTAATCGGACAACCAATGGAACATTTAAGCTGACCTCCCGGGCTGCAGCAACAACGCCTGCGGCAATGATGTCGCAGCGCATAATACCACCAAAAATATTAACCAAAATACCTTCAACATTTTTATCAGATAAAATGATTTTGAAAGCCGTCGTTACCCGTTCTTTTGTTGCTCCACCCCCAACGTCCAAGAAGTTAGCTGGGCTCCCCCCATAAAGTTGGATAATATCCATAGTTCCCATGGCAAGGCCCGCACCGTTGACCATGCAACCAATGGAGCCATCAAGCTTGATGTAATTCAACTCATGCTTTGCAGCTTCTAGTTCTGCAGGGTCTTCTTCTGATTCGTCCCGCAGGGCTTCCACATCTTTGTGGCGATATAGTGCATTGTCGTCGAAGTTGATTTTTGCATCTAGTGCAATCACGTCACCTGAACTCGAAACAACCAATGGATTAATCTCAATAATCGAACAATCAAGTTCAGTAAATGCTCTGTACATTGAAAGCATAAACTTTACAGTCGCACTAACTTGCTTGCCTTTTAGTCCTAAGCCAAACGCTAATTGACGGGCATGAAATGGAAGCATTCCAGTGGCTGGATTAATGGCTACTTTTAGGATTTTTTCAGGGGTTTTCTCTGCTATTTCTTCAATTTCCATACCACCTTCGGTCGATGCCATCATGGTAAGGCGTGAAGATTCACGATCAAGCAACATGCCAACGTAGAGTTCGCGGGCAATATCACAACCTTCTTCAATATAAAGCCGATTGACTTTTTTCCCCATTTCACCAGTTTGTTTGGTGACTAGAACCTGGCCTAACATTTGGGTTGCATTTTCACGAACTTCATCAATGGATTTAACAACTCGAACGCCACCCTTACCGTTTGGGTCGGCCTGAAAACGACCAGCACCACGTCCACCTGCGTGGATCTGTGATTTGACGACAAAAACACTGCTGCCTAAGTTTTCTGCTGCTTTAACGGCTTCTTCGACGCTAAAAGCAACTTGCCCGCGCGGGACTGGGACCCCGTATTTCGAAAGTAATTGCTTTCCCTGATATTCATGAATGTTCATGAGGGCCTCATTCTTCTGGGTTGATTGGGTGGGTTTTGAGCTTAATTATTTTTAGCTTTTTGCTTTAGCTTTCTTCACCATCAGCTTTTTAACAGTAGCTTTTTCTTTAATTGGAGCGGCTTTCTTTTTAGCAGGGGGGGCCTTTTTAGTGGAAGCTTTTTTCTTAGCTGGGGCCAATTTTTTAGCAGAAGGTGCCGCAGTAGATTTTGCAGCGGCACCTTGCAGCCTGGCTGTTAGTGCGACCAAGCCCCGAACTTCTTTGACAGATTTCTTGAACATAGCTTTTTCAGCAGCATCTAATTTAACTTCAACAATCCGCTCAACACCCTTAGCGCCAATAATGACTGGAACGCCAACATACATGCCCTTAACGCCATATTCACCTTTTAAGTAAGCGGCACATGGAAGGACACGCTTTTTATCTTTCAAATAGGATTCAGCCATAGAAATAGCAGCCGATGCAGGCGCATAAAAGGCGGAGCCTGTTTTCAATAAACCAACGATTTCACCGCCACCCATACGCGTACGTTGAACAATTTCATCGATGCGCTGCTGTGTGGTCCATTTCATTTTGATTAGATCAGGAAGAGGAATACCAGCCACTGTTGAATAGCGAATTGAAGGTACCATTGAATCTCCGTGGCCGCCTAAAACAAATGCAGTTACGTCTTCAACGGATACTTTAAATTCATCAGCGAGGAAATAACGGAAACGTGCTGAGTCTAAAACACCAGCCATGCCAACAACTTTGTTATGGGGAAGGCCAGATGCATCACGAAGTACCTGAACCATTGCATCTAATGGGTTGGTGATGCAGATAACAAAAGCGTTTGGAGCATTCTTTTTAATGCCTGTGCCTACTTGCTGCATAACAGATGTGTTGATGCCGATCAGGTCGTCGCGGCTCATGCCGGGTTTGCGGGCAATGCCAGCAGTTACAATAATAACGTCAGCACCTTTGATTCCTGCATAAGATTTTGTTCCTTGTACGTTGGAATCGAAGCCGTCAATGGGAGAGCTTTGCGCTAAATCGAGGGCCTTGCCTTGAGGTGTTCCATCAACAACGTCGAATAATACAACGTCGCCAAGGTCTTTAAGGCCAGCTAAGTGGGCCAAAGTGCCTCCGATGTTCCCGGCGCCAATGAGTGCAATTTTATTACGTGCCATAATTGAATTTCCATGTTGGTGAAAAAATGAGTTCATACATCGAACGCAGTGGCCCGTGCATACAATATCGTCGTACCTTGTTTGAGTGCCTAGAGCAAGCCTTTGCTGACTTTTCAGAGGCTTAGCTGGAAAAATTCCTATGAATACCCTAAGATTACAATCCTAGGTGATATTTAATAGAATATCGTTCTTAGTTGTTCGCAGTGTTTTGGCACCAAAATCACTCTTAAACCTCTATGAAAACCCGACCCTGAACAAGTGCCCCGAATTCTTGTAAAACGTAAGGTATGCTTTCTAAAAGCAATAAGACTGCACTTACATTTAAAGCCTCTTGAGATTGTCCCAAGGTATAGCATCTACTTTTGTCTTGCTATCGCCAAAGGTTTGATGGCTTAGCCATACAAACGGTATTGATAACGATTAGGCAGCGCTTGAGTGTTTTTGCTGCGTAAATATTAAGTGAGGCTTGGCACTAATGGGGCAGCACTTTATAAAGATGATGAAGTTAAACAGATGCAGCTTGTGCGTCTACGACCGAAACCGGGATAACTTTGGAGATCTAAATGGCTGATATAGCAACCCGAGTCTGGAATTATAAATGGAAAATTGACCCAATTGTTAGATCTTTTATTGACACAGATTTCTACAAGCTTCTTATGTGCCAGTCGATTTTTCGCAATAAGCCGAATACACAAGTGACCTTCAGTTTGATAAATAGATCAAAAAGTGTGCGCCTAGCAGACTTTATAGACGAGAAGGAACTACGTGAACAACTCGATCATATTAAGGGTTTACGCTTGACGCGAGGTGAGAGCACTTGGCTTAGGGGAAATACATTTTATGGAAAACGCCAAATGTTCCGGTCCGACTTTATGGAGTGGTTTGAAAACCTTCGTTTACCTGATTATCACCTAGAGAAAAAAGAAGGCCAATACGAACTAACCTTCGAAGGTCTTTGGCATGAAGTAATGATGTGGGAAGTTCCGGCTCTTGCCGTGCTAATGGAACTACGTGGGCGTGTCGCTTTAAAAAGAATGGGTAAATTTGAGCTGCAGGTTCTATATGCACGGGCTATGACTAAGCTTTGGCAAAAAATAGAGACATTACGCAAACTAGAAAATTTGCGAATTTCAGATTTTGGCACACGCCGGCGACATTCATATTTGTGGCAAGACTGGTGCGTTCAAGCAATGGTTGAAGGGCTAGGAGATAAATTCATAGGGACTTCAAATTGCTCAATAGCGAGATTTCGTGAAATTGAGGCAATCGGCACTAACGCCCACGAATTACCAATGATCTATGCAGCATTGACTAAAAACAATGAAGAGCTTGCCAATGCGCCATATAAAGTTCTCTCAGATTGGCAAGAGGAACACGACGGTAATCTAAGGGTCATTCTGCCAGATACATTTGGCACAGAAGGGTTTTTTAAAAATACGCCAGCTTGGCTCGCCTCCTGGACGGGGATAAGAATTGATAGTGGCGACCCCGCCATAGGAGCGGAAAACGCAATAAAATGGTGGAAGCAGCAAGGTGAAGACCCTCAGGAAAAGCTTGTAATTTTTTCAGATGGCCTGGATACAGATACGATTATCAAACTTCACAAACAATTTTCGGAAAGGGTATCAGTCTCCTTTGGCTGGGGAACTAATCTTACAAATGATTTCAGAGGTTTAGCTCCACGAGGAGAGCTGGACGCTTTCTCGCTTGTCTGTAAAGCGATTTCAGCCAATGGAAACCCTACAGTAAAACTATCTGATAACCCTAATAAAGCTATTGGACCAGTTGATGAAATAGAGCGTTATAAAAAGATTTTTGGCGTTGGCCCACAGAAAAAAATTAAAGTGCTAGTTTAGGCTAAAAATTTTTTAAAATAGCAGTTTTTATATTGCTACTAGTTTAGATCTTTTTGACTTAACATTAAAACCTTAATGGTGATTTCTAAGGGAACACATCACTAGAACCCTCAATTAGTTGAGGTCTATTGCTGCTTATTTATCCCTAGAGCCATGTGGCAGTGCCATATATTCGGGAGATTGCATTTCTATTAAACGAGACACTGTACGCTCAAATTCGAATGCCCCATCGCCTTTGGTATAAAGCTCACTTGGTAGAGTTTCAGCTGAACAAATAAACTTCGTTTTATGATCATATAGGGCATCTATTAAAGTCACGAAGCGCTTTGATTGATCTCGGTTGTTTGGTCCTAGTTTTGGGATGCCATCTAGGATGAAAGTGTGGAAGGCATCAGCCAAAGCTAAATAATCGCCAGCGCCTAGGGGTTGAGCGCACATATCATGGAAGCTGGTTAACCCCACCCCTTCTGCTGCTTTTTTGATTGTGATCATTCGCCCATTCACATTTAACTCTCTTTTGCTTGGCTCAGAGCCTATGCTTAATGCATCAAAGTTGCTAAGTAATTTGGCCGATGCTTGGTCACCAGCTGGAGATAAATAAACATCCATTGCGTGCAAGCGTTCGAGCCGGTAATCGATATTGGAATCTAATTGGAGGACAGTCATCTTGTCATTCAACATATCAATGAAAGGTAAAAAACGTTCACGCTGCAAACCATCCTTATATAAATCATTAGGGTGGCGGTTTGAGGTGGTCACAATCACCACGCCTTGCGCAAAGAGCGCTTCAAACAATCGACCTAAAATCATTGCATCACCAATGTCTGTGACATGAAATTCATCAAAGCATAAAAGCCACGCCTGGCCGACAATAACTTTTGCGAGGGCCTTTATCGGATTACTAGTTTCTTGAGTTTTTCCAGATTTTTGCGCTTCACGAAAGGAGTGAAGACGTCGGTGAACCTCTTGCATAAAAGCGTGAAAGTGAACATGTTTTCGTTCTGCTATGTTGGTGTGGTCGTAGAATAAATCCATCAGCATGGTTTTTCCCCGCCCTACGCCACCCCAAATATATATACCTTTAGGGGTTGGACGTTTGCTGAAACTTAAGCGCGCGCGCCAGCCAGTTTGTCCCATTTGTTCGCCGTAAAGCCCAAGCTCTAAATGCAGGCTTTGTAAAAGTTGAATAGCCTTCTTTTGGTTTTGATCAACCCGAATTTCACGTTTACTGAGAAGAGCTTCATAAGCTTCGATGGGGTCAATTATCATAGTCATTTATAAAATCCAGCTAATCTTAAACACCGCCTGATACGGGAATACAGGCTCTGTTTGTAAAAGTGTTCTTTCATCTAATAACCACATCACAGAATTTGAAATTTTGTCTGGTCTCCAGCCGCGACCCATTGGCATCAGAGCGCCACGCTCAGCAAAACGATTCGGCTCATTTTGAATGTACTGTTTTCTGTTTTTCGGTCTTCGTTGGAAGGTTTATCGGCTTTGACGTTTGTGGCCGTAAACTTGTTTCCATTTCACGTCGTATTTTCAATGCAATAGAATTTTCAATATCAATGCTCAAGGTAACATCTTCCCAAGTGACGATTTGTCCTTGTTTGATGTCAGTTTTTAATTGAACGCCATGGGCCAAGCCAATGGGTACCGCGCCCAAATTCAGTGAATCGTTTGCAACCATCAAGCGGCCCCAAACTGTAAAGCCCCCTTCTCCGTCCAATGTTTCCCCTTTGCGTAAATCGCGTTTGGCAGCAGCAACAACATCTCCACGAAACCCGGTGGGTGTGCCGGTCGGCTGATTTAGTAAAGCAGCATAAGCAACACTGATGCCCAATTCTAATCCGATTAAGTGGTATGGTCGCCAAAGGGCTGAATACGTGCCAGAGGGGTCGGTAATTACACCGTAGTCTGAAAAGCAACTTTTGACATAATCGGTTGGTGCCTTGAAGGTGACAAACACGCCCCAGCGCAAATTATTTTCAATATCATTGTGGTCAGTTCCTCGGCTAGACACCACCTCGACCTGGCCTTTATGATGTAAGGCGCCTCCATCTATGTTTGGAATTAATTGCGACGCCAATTCGTTGACGTTGCAAGCTGGAAAGGTTAACTCACCTGGTGCTGGGGTCAAACCAGTTGCATTGGCGACTGCGGCCATTTCAATGCCAGACTTGGTACCATCTAAAAATGAATTGAACATTTTTGCGTTCATCCCACTTTTTTGGGCGCGCTCAGCGGTCAAGCCATAGTGGTCCCAAACTGTGTCAGGCGTGGATGTATGAAATTCTTTTTGGTATAGTGTTCCTTTGCCAGCCGAGATCACTTCCAAGCCAATCGAACGAGCCCAATCGACCTGTTCACAAATAAGTGCAGGCTGATCGCCATATGCCATGGAATACACAACTCCAGCATCTGCTGCTTTTCGTGCCAATAATGGTCCACATAAAACATCTGCTTCAACATTGACCATAACCACGTGTCGTCCACGTTCAATTGCTAATAATGCGTGACGAACGCCGGCTTCTGGAACACCAGTAGCTTCAACAACAACATCAACTCCACCAGAATTAATCAACAACTCAGCATCATCGGTGATTGTGGTTGTTCCGTTAGCTAAGGCTTTGGCGGTAGATGTTGCAGAATATTGTTCTTCAGGCCATCCAGTACTGGCTAAGGCCGCTTGGGCTCGATTAATGGATAAATCGGCAATGCCTAATACATGTAAGCCAGGCGTAAATCGAGCTTGGCTTAAAAACATAGTGCCAAATTTCCCAGCCCCAATTACAACCACCCGGATAGGCTTCTCAGCCTCTGCGCGGGCCTTGAGTTGGCTATGTATGTTCATGTGATTTTCTTAAAACCATTAATGTTGTAATAAAAAAGTTGATTTGTTCACATTGTCAACAATTGTATCATTTATATTTAGTATTAGCGATGAAAATCGATGGGAGGCCTGACTTGGGGGAAACTATTTATCAATTTCCATTTCATCTGCTACAGCAGTCGACAAAGGCGTATTCATTGTTCGTAAACCGTTGATAGAGGATTGACGTTCATTAGGTAGTTTATTTTGGCTCATTTTTTTTGCCTTCAATTATGTTGATCTGAATTTCGAACGCAACAATTTCTTTTAGCATAGCATGCAATATTGATTGATCCATTACCATAATTTTCAAGCAACTAGTTTCACCTCTTAAATACCCTGAGCGCGGCACTCAATTTCGCGGAAGAAAGCTCAGTATTGAACCAGTTTTTTAGGTACCTAATTCAATTAAGCGATAATAGCAACTTCTCGTGATACAATGTTGAGATAACTATATATTTCACTTCAGCAAATCAAGTGTGAGTAATGATAGCATGTTCAAATCATATGCTAGTCATCTAATCTTTTTAGGTAATTTGTGACGTCGGTAAACAGGCTTTAACAAATGTGTTGAGACAAGTAGTGAACCATTTGGCGAACAAAATATAAACAATATTTTAGGAAATCATATTTGACTAGAGTGAAGTATTTTTCTGCTCACCGCCCAGCTCGCTTATCTATCACGTCCGCAATAAGGGCGAAGAGCCCTGCATTTATGGCAATCATTAAAAATATAAGTGTTTTATCAGTTAGGTTTTGCTTAGTGATGATGTCATAGGAAGCACTGGCGATAAAAATCAGGCTCAGCAAGCCAATGATCGGAGCAAAGGCTCGCATAGGAGCGAAGTACATCCCCGTTCTCAAAATAAGTTGGATAAACCGAAGTGTGTCGCGTATTGGTTTGATTTTTGAGTTCCCAATCCTTTGGGAATAATTTATAGGCTCGAATCGCACCATGTAATCGTTGCACAGCATTGCCATTGTGATGGTTGTGGTGAAACTGAAGGAATTTGGAAAGACGTGTAAGAACCGTAATGCTATTTCTTTTCTAAAAATACGAAGGCCTGAATTCATATCAGGGATTTTCCGTCCTGTGATCCATTGGCAATAATGGCGTAAAAAGAATTTCGGAATTTTCCGGATAAATGAATATTCAACGTGGTCACCAGTTCTTGATCCGACAACCATATCGGCATCCACCATCATTTCAACTAAGTCCAGAATACGCTCGTTAGGGTAGGTGCCGTCAGCGTCGGTAATGGCTATAATTTCACCTTGCGAACGGCGAATACCCGTCTTTAAGGATGCTCCATACCCCATATTTTCTTCGTGATAGATGACTTTTAATTGGGGTATTTTTTTGCTAAAGCCTGCAAAATGCTCTGACTGCCATCATTAGAACCATCATCAACAACTATTAATTCACTATTGACGGTTCTTTCTAAAATCGACAGCACTGAATGTACCGTATCAGCAACCGATTTGTTTTCATTATAACAGGGAATAATGACGGTTAGTTGTGGGTCAGCATTTGTCATTTAAGTACCTGAGTAAGTATATACGGGTTTATAGTTTTTAGTTTAACCATTCATGAAAGTGTTTAAATCTTTATTTAAACGATTCAACTCTATATTTTATATCTGGTCAATAAATCAAGGTTATACGCCAATGATTTCTAACTTCCTTCTTCTATTCTTTTTATCGTTTGGCCTAGGGGGTTTCCTGCCAGGGCTTAATAGGTCGAGGGAATTATGCTTAGGGGTGCGGTTACTGGGCGGTTACGCGTTGCTGACATGCCTGCTTTATGTCGGAATTGTGATGCTTGATTTGGGCGTTACTGTTAGCCTTTATACGTTGATCGCGACAGGGTTAATTGGAGGTATCGTATTAGTTCGTAGAGCGACGCATCAATTTTCCTTATATGAGCATTTGTTTCACCCTTCTTTTGTTCTACCTGTCCTTATCATCGCATTCCTGAACGCATTAAGTTGGCATTAACACATTAAAAACTAAATATTCACAGATTGCTCTTACCTCTTTTTTGGCGGGTCTCGTTTTTTGAAAGGAGAA
>Ga0114999_10008445_pt1 | contig 11483 bp, 9 predicted proteins | sample ArcticOcean_MG_C_3_FD_89820 | JGI IMG/M metagenome (GOLD analysis project Ga0114999, IMG submission 89820) | Marine microbial communities from western Arctic Ocean - ArcticOcean_MG_CB8_126 | ecosystem: Environmental > Aquatic > Marine > Oceanic | place: Arctic Ocean: Canada Basin | collected...
GGCGTTGGGTGTGGGGCGGGGTGGGGTGGGGGGGGGGGGGGCAGATATTGGAGTATATGCCAGGGTGTGTGTGTGTTTTGAATGCGGTATTATGTTGCGTGTCTGCATACTGCGCCTGCGGGTGCTGATGGGAAGGGGTACGGGCAGGATCTTCCGGCCGGGTATGCGCTGACGGAGGGTGAGTTGCGCGAGATTGGGGCTCGTGCTGGGGGTGCGCCGTTTACGTTTGACCACCGTGGGGTGCATGAGGCTGTTGCGATTATTGGCGAGGCGAATGTGACTGCGGCTGCGATGCACCGTGTGCTTGGGGATCTTGCGAAGGGGGACCCTGTGAAGTCGGCGATTGGTTCTGTTCTTGGGGCGTTTATTGGGGGTGACGGTGCGCTGTGGTGTACGCTTGTGCTTGACGAGAACGCGTTTCCGCGGATCAACGGGCTGATAGCGTCTGGTGCGCTTGTTGGAGTGAGCCTGACGCACATTCCTGGATCATGGGTGTGTGTTGAGGTTGCGCTTACGTCCGACCCTGCGCGGGAGGGTGCGTGTATCCGGTACGGTTCGTCCGATCTGAGGGCGACAACACTATATGCGAATGCGGTGCGTGCTGGGAGTATCAGTTCTATTATGTCTGCCGAGCTTACGATTGCGAGTATTCTTGAGGGTCTTGATGCGGGGCAGCGTGCTGTGGTTGAGGTGAGGGCTGGACGATTGTGTATTTTGTGTATTTTGGTTGATTGTTTTGTGGGGGTTAGCGGCCGGTTGGGGGCTATTTGGGGCGGTTCGTTCATTAATCTGGGGCGATTGTAGGGGCGGCTTGTTGCGATGAGCCAGAGCGCGAGCGAGTCTAAGGATGCGCTTGAGGAGCGGACTGCGGCGTTTGACGCGTTGTCGACGACGCACCAGACGCTTGTTGCTGCGAACGCGACGCTGACTGCGGATGCTGAGATTGCGAAGGGGACGCTGATGGAGCGTCAGCTTCTTGGGAACATTATGGACAGCCTGATCCGAACGCTGCCTAAGGAGGAGTCTGATATTTTCCAGCTGAACCAGCTTGACAACAAGGCGATGAGTTCGCGGGATCTGATGAATGCGGCGGGTCAGGTTCTGATGTGCTGCAATGCGACGATGATGAAGTCTCGTGTGACTGGGGGGGGTGTTGATCGGAAGCGGGCACACGAGGGGGGGGAGGAGGACGATGGGGCGAAGAGTTCGATGACGCCGCTCCAGCGTGCTATTGCCAAAGAGTGGACGATGTAGCCCAATTTTAAGTTTAAGGGAATAAGAAAGATGATTTTGGGGCGGCCCGTCTATCTTTGTAGTCTTTCAATTAGTATTCGGTGCTATGCCCACGAATTTAAACATGTCACGGACAAAGACGAATTATGAGCGCTGCGCTAGAGCGTGATTTTGCGCTGGGCAAGCGGCTTCCAGTACGAGTCTGCGGCGAGCACAAGGTCAAGATACACCTCGAACTTGTCAATGTTGAGGTCGGCGAGGACCAAGAAATACCCGATGACCATCCAGGTCGCAGTTCCCCAGCACGATTCGTCGGGGGCGGAACGCCAGACGGGATTGCATTGAAGAAAGTGGCCGAATGTTTGGATCTCTTCTGCGTTGCCGTCGGGGTTATCCATAACCTTGACCGATTCGTCGGCCTTGAACCTGGCCCGGGCTGAATCAAAGTCTTTCAGCACCCCCAGCTCGGAATCATAATTCCACTCGCCGAAGGATGTAGATTCGTACACGATGATTCCACAGTCGATTGTCGCCCATGTCATGTGTTTGAACAGCAGGGCGGCGGTTGGCGCGGTTTTGAGATGCGCGCAGAGGTCTGCGGCCCACTTGCGTATGAGCGATATTCGGTGGCGAGCGGCCACGATGTGTTTGATGAGCTGCGCCGGGGTCGGCGCTTCAAGCTGGCAGTGGTAGCACGTCGGCATTGTTTATAGACGGCTGGAAAAAAACGAAAGTTTCCCCCGAATTGGAGTTTTAAATTTGGATATTTTAAAAATAGAACGCCCAATGTTAAGCCGGATTGAAGGATTGGATTGGACGGGCGGTGGCACAACCCATTTAAGTTGATTGGTATGGAGGAGGAAAGAAGGCCAAGAGTGCTGAAGCGTCCTGCCGCGCTTTCGATGGCTGGCGACGAGACGATCGTGTACCATGAGCGTGAGGACGAGAAGAGCGCGGGTGCGATGGAGCTGTGCAACGACGACGACGATGCCCCGTGGAGAGAGGAAGAGGTTGGCACCAGTTATAGGGATCCTATGGATGGAGCCTAGGGGTGGGCATTTTTAATCGTCATAAAAATAAGTGGGAGGATCATTTTCTGCGGATGAGTTCCACGGGTTCCATGAAGTCCAATTAAAGTAGGTGGATGCGACCAGCAGGAGCCCCGCCGTGCCCAGCAGTGATGTGATGACGATAAACGCGATGACGCTGTCCGGGAGGGGGGGCTTTTGTGATTGTGCAGCGACTTTGATGGTTCGAAGGGTGGCGGTTTTCGGGCCTCCGTTTGGTAAACCCACAGTGTCGAAGTCGTATGATGATGATAAAGTGGTGGTTGTTGTTGTTGGTGTCTCACAAATACACGTCGAGCAGTCGTCTTCCAGCCACCAACCCGCAAGGGACGTTCCGTCGGATTGGAAGCACTTAGTGTCAGAACCTGCACAAATATGTGTAGAAGCACAAAGGCACGCAATTCCACTGTCTCCTTGGTCGTGTTCTGTCGACAAACTATGGCATTCTTTGGTGGTTGTTGTTGTTGTTGTTTGGGCAATAGAAGCAATATAATGGTCCTTTTTCCCGACATCTGGCAACTCGTTGGTCAGAGAAGGACACATAAGGCCCATGGCAACAACCGGATACACGTTGCACACAACCTTCTCGGCAATCTTGTATCCTATTCCATCATCCCATAGTGCACCGACCGACGGCTCGAAATCGGCGGTCATTGTAATGGCCTTGCAGGCATCCAGGTTAAGCGGACTACTCTTGAATGTCTTTGTGGCGCAGTCGTAGTTGTACCACATAGAAAATCCAGGAATATTATCGGTGCTATACCGAATAATTTCGGTACATTTGCCATCGGTAAAGATCTGGCCGCGTGGTGAATTGCCGACCCTGGCCGAGAAGTCCTCGTTGTAATAGTATATTTTGGTAACCGCCACACTTGGTCGGGATTGTTCTATTTGAAACCGGCCCGGTTCAAAACTAACCCCAAGGCCGGCCTGACACTCATTTTCGGTAGTTCCAAGCATGATTTTTTTAGATATACAATCTATCTTTGCCCACGAATCGGAATCATCAAATCTCTTGAATTTAACACATTCGACGCTGGCTGATGAAGTGATGGGTGATATAGGCAATCTATTTTCAAGAACGAATTCTTGTAATGTGTTCGGGGTGAAGGGGACCACATGTATTACGCCGATCGTTTCAGCACCAGTGCAGTCCGAATCAGACGCGTAGTACATGCTGGGGGAAAAAGAAAAAAAGTCAGCCAAATTCAACAAACGAATTGTGTTAGGACGGACTTACGCGCCCTCATTGTTGAACGTGTGTACGAAGGGCGCGTTGAGGTCGGTGGTTCCCCACTGATCTGTACCGGTTTTTGGAGCACAGCCAGTGGCTGACTCGACCGCAAGGACATTATGGCCGTTTTTGGGATTGAAGCAGACGGTGGTCCCTGCTGCGATCTAGGACAAAAAGGGCCGAGTCAGCGGCAGTAGGGGCGGCGGCTGTGGGCATACGATCGATCTTACTATGAGATACGATGGGCTGAACGTGTTCCCGGACGATATGGTGATTTCGACGGCACAGATTGGTCTGCACACGCGGTCGGAGGTTTGTGTTGGAGCCGTGTGCTGTGGATTTGGTTGGAGGATGTTAGTGATTTGGCGAGGTAAAGTACCCATCCGGGGTGTTCTAATGTGGGCTAAGACGGACGGACCTCGTATTCGAGCCTGGTGCACTGGGTATATTCGGAATCGGCGTAGAAGTGTTGGACCGGCGTTCCAGGAACCGGCGGGTTCTGTAAGCACTCGTTTGCAGTGGAAGACAATCCGCCCACTTGAAGACAGAGATTAATACCAATCATATACCCCGCCTCAGCACAAACCCCACTAACTCCGACGAGGTCGTTTATAGATCCAATATCCAATGCCACCGCGTTGAAAGTACCGTATTCAACGGCGAAGATACGACCCGCTAAAGATAGGGTGTATTGGACAAAAGCTATTTTTGTTTCTGCAGCCGAAGTAGTAGTATCGGATGTTGCTGATGGTAAGCTACACACCCTACGCTCATTGTCGCCGCACATAATGGCAGTTCCCACGGGAACGAAGTATTTGGATGAATCATTACAGTACCCCTCGCCATCGTAACAGTCGGTACACATGACTCCATTTGTTGGATCTTCGGTGGTCGCGAATGTAACTGTGGTGTCCGTGGGAAATGTGAGTGGGCTCGCCAGGGTGCAAGGAAAGGCATGGGGTTGACTCACAGTCATTGTAGTCGATGGCCATAAACTTGGAGTTGGATATTATCCGGACCTTGCTGAATGTTGTTTTGATTCTTTGGTTTATGGTTGGGCCAAAAACCTCCTCGGACACGGTGTATTGAACATCGACGTACATGAATGGCCCATGAGCTGTTTTCATTTTGTAGCAGAAAAATTCAACATCGGTATTGTTGTTTGGATTCACGGGGTTGGCGATCTGCATATTATACGACCCATCGGGATACCCTTTTTCTTTTAATGTATTGCATTCATTGCCAGTTATGGAAGTGACACCACTTTTAAGAGTGCACACGCTGTCCGTTGACGAGGTTGCGGGCGTTTCCTGCGGGTTGTTTGGGTGGGGGAAGGGAAGAAGGGTCAGTCTTTGGGCCGTATTACGAGGATTTAGGTTAGCTCACCTCATATTCGAAGTCTGTATTGCACACAGTGTACGGAGCACACTTGACGAAACTGGGAACCCCGATGGGCCGGAACTTGCCGGCAGCACACAATGAACAGCGGCCAACCATAGAATCGGAAGTTCCCGGTAGAAATGAAAATGATGGATCGCCGACGGGTTCGCCTGTTGCGTCTGATGTTGTGAAGCTCCGCATTGAGCGTTGTGGGTTTGTTGAGTTGACCCAGTGCAGCGACCCTGACGGAAACACGACGACGAGGCCCTCCTTGATCCTGAACGCATGGTCGATTCCAAGTGTATCGCGGTAGGTAAAGGTGTCGATCCCCTCGACCGCTCCCAGCACCTCGTACCGGGTCCAGTTCGCGGCGAGCTCGCCGTCCGCCCTCCGGTCGCGGTGCGGAGCCGTATCCCCAGAGGCCGTCTTCGAAATCAAACCGCGGCGCTGACGGCGGTCTTCGGTGCATGTCAGCTGCTTGTTGGTCCACAGCATACCGCCCGGACACGTGTATTGAGATGGATAATCCCAGAAGTCTGCCTGCGCTGTGAAACCGGTCAAGCAGGTCTGGATACACGATCCGCCGTTGACCAAGCCACTGCACGCGGACGTATCGAACCCGGTGCCTTCTGGTGTGGACATACACGCGTTGGCGTTGGTGGGAAGACAAGTTTGATAACCAGTTCCTATAACTCCACTGATAGCGTACCCAGCGTCGCACGCCCAACAGTCCTCAGCGTTGTCATGTTCGCAGAGAAGATTAGTTGGCGCAACACTGGTATCTGCACCGCTAACACTAAAAGCGACAGTTGGTGTACCACCGGTGCAGGAGCACTCGTTGACAATACAAGCTTGGTGCCCGGCGCCCAAGGGGTAATCCGCGTGGTACCCCGTGTTACACTCAGAGCAGTCCACTCCCCCGTCGGTTCTTCCGCAGAGCGTGTTTCCCGACCCTGTCGCCACCGCCGCCGTGCCGCCGGTGCAGCTGCACACGTTGGCAACGCAGCTCTGGTCCCCGGCGCCAAAGGCCGAGCTCGCGTGGTACCCGGTCTCACAGGCCGAGCAGTCGGTGCCGCCGGCGGCGCTGCACCGCTGCGCATCAGTGTCGCCCGTGGTGGTCACGAAAAACCCGTTCGGGCAGACGCACACGTTGGCGACGCAGCTCTGGGCCCCGGCGTCAAAAGTTGAGCTCGCGTGGTACCCCGTGTGACACGCAGAGCAGTCGACGGCGGCGTCGGTTCCGCAGAGCGTGGTTCCCGAGCCTGTCGCCACCGTCTCCGTGCCGCCGGTGCAGCTGCACACGTTATCTTCGCAGCTCTGGTCCCCGGCGCCAAAAGTTGAGCTCGCGTGGTACCCCGTGTTACACGCAGAGCAGTCCTCTGCGCCGTCGGTTCCGCATAACATGTTTCCCGACCCTGTCGCCAGCGTCGCCGTGCCGTGGAGGCATTCACATGAGTTCTCAAGGCAGGTACTAACTGAGAGGTGGTATCCAACAGCACAGCCCGTACAGATATCGTCGCCGTCCGTGGTGCAGGCCGCCCCCGTCGCCGCGACGCCGTTGGAACACGTACATATGTTCTCCGTCGCAGTACAAGTCAGCACCCCACCGCTGAGTGTCCCGGAAGGACACGAGTATGCACGAGTTCCGCTCGCCGTGTAACCCGTGACACAGGTCTGAATGCACGATCCGCCTTCGAGCAGCCCATCGCACGCAGTGCCGATTTTATCGAACCCAGTGCCGATTGGTTTACTATTACAGGCGGCAGCAGTACTCTCGCAGATCTTGTCGAAGGAGTTTACATCCTCGATTACATCCGTATCGTGAGTGTTAAAGATTGTAACCTGTACAGACTTGTCCCAGTAGCACCCCTTAGGCCGGTCTATAAGATCTTTAGATAAAACCTCGGTTGAACGTACGAATAAAGTTCCTAATATATAAGCTGCGTATACGCAATCGGACCTAGTAGATATGAGGGTCTCGCACAATTGGTCGGCGGACATTATTACGTATGGGGTCTCACAAGTACACGTCGAGCAGTCGTCCAGCCACCAAAACTCATAGGACGTTCCAAAGGATTGGAAGCAGTCAGAACCTACACAAATCTGTGTAGACTCACAAAGGCACGCCATTCCGCCACTCCCTTGATCCACACCTCTCGACGAGCTGTGGCATTCTTTGGTGGTTGTTGGTGCTCCGATGGTTGTGGTGGGGGCAGCAACGGTTGTTGTGGTGGCAGCAACGGTTGTTGTGCACTTGTTGTCTGTGTTTATAGAATTATTATCATTGCAGCTCGCACAGGTGTGATCGCCGTGTCCTTTGCAATTAAGACCGGTCGCCGGAGTACCGTTGTCACATAAGCAAAACTTATCTTCATAATTTAGTTCCCACCCCGCGTTGCACTGGTAGCATAACTTTAGATCAGATATGCAGTCGGTACCCTCTGCAGGCGTTCCATTCTCGCACTCGCATGTTGCACCCACGGCACAATAATAATAGCACACGAGCAGGGCCGACAGGTGTTTCATGGCTGGTGTTGTTGTGAGCGGTCCGCATATAATACTTGTATGTATGGTGTGCAAACGTTTTAATTTTGGGCGGCGATCTGCAAAAATTTAAATTTAAGGGGTTTGCGGGCACCTCATAACATTTATTCTATGTGTTATGACTGGACGCTTGCGCGGTGGGAGATGTGGCGCACGGCGCAGGGGGGCGGGGGCGGTGTGCGGGTTCTGTCTTTTATCCGGCGCGATTCGCGTGGGCCGTGTGTGATTTGTTGGCGGCCGGTTGGGTCTTCTGATGCGTATTTTGAGAAGGGACCGAGCGTTTTGCACCGGTGGTGCGACCCCCCTCCGCCTGGGTTTGGGGGGGATGATGCTCTCTTGAACCGATGAGTGCGCCGAGGCAAGCGGCGACGCCGATGGCCGCCGCTATGAAGAGGGCGGTGACGCCCGCCCAGATTGCGGCGGCGTGTCCGGGCGGGGAGGTATAGATCTCGTGTTCGTAGGCCGTGCCCCACACGCCGAGTATTTCGGTTAAATTTAAGATTTCCACCGCGATACCTGGCGGGCATTTGTTTTGGGCGATCAGAACGAGGCGTTTCGGCGGGGGGGTTTTTTGGGGGGTTTTGGGGGCGAACCTGCGATTCCGAACTGCGGGGCTGGTTGTATGATGGCCTGTTCGATGATGGCGTGTCCGAAGAGTTCGTTTGTGTTTAAGAGGAAGACGGATTCACCGAATTCGAAGGCTCTATTTTTTGGGGACGGTTTTGCGATGCATTTGTGGGTGTCGCACACGATGGTTGCAGTCGCGTTTGGGGCTGCTCCTGTGACTGTCCGCGTTCCTGGGGTGCACGGGTTTGTGCATATGACGGCTCGGAGGGGGGCCTCTGCCTGGTACGTGCCTGCGATCACCTTTCCTGCGCCGATGGGGTTGTGGAGGTGCGGGTCGACTTCTGCCCATCGCGTGACTTGGCCGCATTCGACCCACGATGCGTCTTGTGCAAGGCATTTGTTTGGGGCGTTTCTATCCAAAACGAGGCCGAGGGTATCTGAGACGGGGTTGTAGACGGGGATTGGATCCAAAAAATCTGGTATACCTGAAACTGGTTCGGCGCCTTCGGACGACTGCTGTTGGGTGTCGAAAGCCACAAGGTATGGTTTATCGCCTGGTTCTTCGTAGGCCATGGTTGATATTCCGACGGCGCATGCGAAGCACGGCGCCATGACGGGGATGTTTTTGTCGCTGAGGGTGATGCAGTCGTAGGGTGCAGCTGGGCGTGAGATTCTGAAGTACTGGAGGTGTTCTGAAAGGGCGGGTGCTTCGAGTCGTGTGAGGACCCAGTCTTGGGATTCGAGTCCTGCGCAGGGTGAGTAAACGACGTTTGGGAAGTCGGATTCGAGGCAGAGTGGTGGTGTGGACGATGGATATTCCTGGAGTCTGAGTGTGGAGACTGAGACTTTTGTTGTGTCGATGTCTGCTGCGAAGACGCCCGCGCCGGTGGGGCACGGGGCGACGATGGGGTCTTCTGTGTTTGGTTGGAAGCACTGGAACGTGGACGGCTGTGTGCGGGGGCACGACCCTGGTGTGCACCTTGTGTTGTTATCGACGCACCCTCCCGCGCAGCCTGCGTTGTGATACGCTGCGAGTGATGTGTAGAGTGCGCCGTATGCTTCGCCGTCTTCCCTGTTTGGGGCCACGAAGATCCAGTGTTGGGGGAGGCTGTCGCCGTTGAGGGTGGACGTGCTGTGTGCGGGGTTGATGTCTGTGAGGCTTAGGATGGGGGAGGATGTTCCCTGTGCTGTGACTGCCATGCACGATGTTGCCGGGGAGCACATGGATCCGCCTGCGCTTTCGCACGCGACGAGGGAGCGATCGTGGTAGCGATCGCACAGTATGTCGAGGCCTGCGATGTCGGAGCACGTTTCGACCATGTCTCTGTCCGCGCACGACCGTTTGTTTTTGAGGCCTGGAGGATGATATTGGTTGGGGGGGGGACGGACGGAATGAGCCCTTTCGATTTTTTGATTTTTTGGTTGGGCATTTTGTGGAGGAGTTTGGCGATTTGATTTGATTTGATTTGATTTGATTTGATTTGATTTGGGCACATGATTATAAAGGGGGCTGGGCAGGATGGACGGATGTGTTTGTTGGGGGGTGATTGTGAAATTGGGCTTGATCCCGGCCGACCTGGGAATACGACGATGCATTCGAGTCCGATGCGATCGACGACGATGTCGTTGAAGGCGAGTGTGGGGTCTGTTGACGGGCAGTGATCGACGACGATTGCGCCTGTGACTGTGAGGTTTCCACGCGCGCAGGTGAGTCCGTGGTTCAGGGACGTTCTTGCGGCGGGGCATCCCTGTCCGCACGTGGAGATGTCCTGGTAGACGACGATATTATTGGCGAGGAGCACGGGCATTGAGTTGTTATTTTTGGTGCAGACGACCAGCCCTGGCTGTGGTGTGCACTCGAGCTGTGGGGTGATGGAGGTGTCTGGTGCGCCTGGTGTGCCTTCGCCGACGCCGATGACGACTGCTGTTCCGTTTGTGCCTCCGAATGCGGCTGTGATGAACATGTTGGTGCCTGAGTAGGACGGTGTGTACACGAACGCGATATTTTCTACGACAGCGCCTGTGATGTCGATGACTGGGGATGTGACCCACCTTGCGCTGACTGAGGGTCCGCCTAAGAACACGACTGCGGATTCTGCGTCGATGACGGTGATGTTTGATATGGTGGCTCTGTGGATGCGTTCTCCGACGACGATGATTGGGACTTTGTCTACGGCGTCGCCTGTGCACAGTGAGCGGTTGAAGATGATGCCTGTGATGGTAGCGCCCGATTCGCGGATTGTGATGGGGGTGCATTTTTGGCCCCGCGCCGCGTCTGTATAAAACTCTGTGGCGTGTTGTCCTGCGAACGCGGAGCGGATGGTCATATTTTCGAAGCCAATTTCGAAGTCGTCGAGGAAGAGGGGTATGTACGGATTTTCGATGGTGACCTTGGAGCCGATTCCGTCGCCTGTGACGAAGGTGTAGTTTCCGTTGATTTTGTGGGCCTCGATGAGGCGTTCCAAGGACGCGAAGACTTTGGTTCCCATGAATCCTCCGCCGCAGAATGCTTTTCCGACGATGTCTCCGTCTGTTCCGTCGACGCGGTTGAGGGCTCCGAGGTGGCTGAGGCTCGGGGTGCCTGGGATGAAGGGGGATGTGTTGATTGATGTTTCGAAGATGAGGTCCATGACGTACGAGTCGAGGAGGAGGAGGCGGAGTGTTTCGAGTTTGATGTTGAGGTAGATGATGGTGTACCCTGTGAGGTCTACGTGACCGAGGGAGGATATGCTGTAGAAGAGGTCGCCTGGGATGAGGATGCAGATCTGGTCTATGACGGAGCACGCCTGGTCGAAGGCGACGCGGGGCTGGAGGATTGATCCTACGATGACCTCTGCGCCTCCTTCGAGGTAGCACAGTTTGCGGCGCTGTGCGATGTCGTACGCGTCGTTGTTGCAGAAGGTGAATTTCCCCCAGTTTGGGGGGCTGAATGGGACGGGTTTGACCCCGACGCCGTCCTGCCAGTAGTCGTTGCAGTAGTGTGCCGATGCGTTTGAGACGGTGAGTCTGGACCCGTCGACTGCGTTGTAGGGGGGGTGGACCGACCCGTGCTGGACGAGGTAGGGTGCGAGGCACGTTCCTGGGTAGGCTCCGGCGGACCCGTAGTCGAGCTGTTCTGCGCCTGTGGAGAGCATGGTGTAGCGGGTGTCGAAGTGGTCTGGTCCGTCTGACCAGTCGATGCAGAACATGTGTGCGCCTGGGCGTCCTGTGAAGTACGCGGCGTCGACGTTTGTGGGGGGGAAGTGTGGGAGCCACCAGCACGCTGGGCACGAGAAGGGGCGCTGTGGTAAGCCCATGATTCCTCCGCCCCTGGGGGTGATTTCGTTGTTGTTGGTGAGGCGGGGTTCGCAGGATGTGGTGGGTCCTGCGAGGCAGCCTGTTGTGATGTCGGGTCTGATGGTGGTTGCTGCGAACATGGGCGTTGCGTCGGGGGATTTGACCCAGCAGCAGGCTGCGAA
>Ga0114999_10008446_pt1 | contig 11483 bp, 10 predicted proteins | sample ArcticOcean_MG_C_3_FD_89820 | JGI IMG/M metagenome (GOLD analysis project Ga0114999, IMG submission 89820) | Marine microbial communities from western Arctic Ocean - ArcticOcean_MG_CB8_126 | ecosystem: Environmental > Aquatic > Marine > Oceanic | place: Arctic Ocean: Canada Basin | collected...
AACGTTTAAGAGATTCAACTTGATCATAACCCTCATCAATGGAAGCCTTTGCTTCTGTACGTGTCACATCCATGCACTTACAAATAAAATGGTGCGTTCCGGCAGACTCAATATCAGCAGGTAAGGCCATTATAATTTCATCAGCTGTTCTTTCTGTTTCTGGTGCAATGTCTCCAAGTGCTGCTGCTTGCCCAGAATTCAGACCTTCTGAATATAGTCGGGCTAAACCTGCAGAACCGTGCACCTCTCCTGTAGAATACATTCCTGATGGCAAATTATTTACTCGTAATATTTGCCGCAGAGTATCCCACTCCGGACGTTTTCGTCCCATCGAAAGTAAATTCATTTGTGGCTTAAAACCGACTGCCATTACCAGTAAATCACAATTAAAAGACTTGTGCGAATCCCCTCCTGAGATTGGACCTACATCGACACGGTTGATTCTTTTTTTACCGTGTGCAGCATGAGCGGTTAAACCTTTGTAAATTGGAATAGCCATATTCCGGACTTGCTCCTCAAACTCTCCGGTGGTTCCGGATTCACGACCATCAACTATGGCGACAACATTTGCGCCAGCGCCCTTGAGCAGTAACGCAGTGTGAAATCCACCGTCGTGAGTTGTTACCACTACAGTATCTTCACCCGGAAGCACAGCGTGGCACATGATTAGCTTTTCAACTCCGCGGGCAGTTAAAATTCCCGGTCGATCGTTATTTTCAAAAACCAGATGTCGATCAGTCGCTCCCGGAGCCAATACAACGGATTCCGCACGGATTTTAAACAAGTCCGCATCACACTGAGCGGCCACCAGATTGTCTTCGTACAGTCCGAAAACACTGGTGTTGACCATCACTTCCAGATTTGGGTTTGCAGCCAGTTCCTCAATTAATTTCTGCACAGCCTTGTTTTCTGGAATTCCGTTCAGGGCTGAGTTGGTGCAATTTTCAACAGGCAGAATGCTATGTAAAGCGTGCCCTCCGAGTTCCGGATTATCGTCAATTAACAAAACCTGTTTGCCTTCATCGAGTGCCCCTTTTGCCGCAGCAAGTCCGGAAGGACCCCCACCAACTACACACACATCCGGAAAACGATAATGCTTTTCGTAACGTCGATTTACATGTTTTCCGCTAACATCAATCTTTCCTAGTCCGGCAACTTTACGGATTTGATGTTCCGCAATCGGCCAGAGCCATTTGGGTTTGTGAAACATTTTGTAGTAAAAACCATTCGGCAGCATCGGCACTAAGACATCGTTCGCTGCAGCAATGTCAAACTCTACAGAAGGCCAGGCATTTTGCGATTCTACAACCATCCCATTCTGCACCCGAACTCTATCTGCTAAAATATTTGGTTCTTTGTTTACAGTTACCAGAGACTCATGTCCCTGTCCGAAGACGTCATAAGCTCCTCTAGGTCTGTGATATTTGAAACTTCTTGAAATCAGAGTGCTTCCGGAAGCAATCAAGGCAGAGGTGATGCTGTCACAGGCAAAGGCTTTGATGGGTTTTCCGTTAAAGGTAAATGTGAGTTCTTCACCCAAATTAGGGAGTTCACAATTTTGATGAGTGGTGATACGTTTTGCCATCAGCTTTCTCCGTCACTATCTTTTGAGTTTTGTTCCAAATCTCCGTACCAAAAACTTCGGTGATCGGTGTTGTTTAAGGTGTCTCGTTCGGCTAGGAACCAGCTTTGGCAACCACTACGGTGATGCCACCATTCGATCTGACGTCCCATCTTGTTCTCGCGAAAATATACATAATCTGTCCATTCTGAAAAATCAGCATCGGGAGCAGGTCGAATTTTAAGCTCACTTTTGAAAGTAAACTCACTCACGGCACGTTTGCCGCAATTTGGACAATTTAGTTGAAAGCTCATTGTGCGTTTCTATGTTTAGCTGTTTGCTGTGCTAGGACTTAGTTTTTTGAAAGTCATGAGTGATTATCTCCCTTTTAACTTTAAGTCTATATGAAGTCGGGAGGTGTACGTTACTTGTTTTCTGATTTGCTAATCGGGTTCGGACTAAAATTTTCTTTATCCTGGCAAATTTATTAGCTTTACGAACATTTGTAACTGCAAAGCTACGCATGGTCTATTAAGTATTTTGAACATCAGATAATTTATAGATGTCAGCGAATTATATTACTATAATTATCTATACTTATACAAATTAATACTGTCATTAAATTTTCTGCTTATCATGAATATTATAAAAGCAAAAAATAAATTGATCTGGAAATGTCAAATCACCTTTTTGGATAATTCCTGTTCAACCAACTTGACCCAGAATGATGAACCAACTGGCAGTGCTTCATCATTGAAGTCGTAATCAGAGGCATGCAAAGGTTTTGCGTTCGCCCCCTGAGTTCCATTTCCCATCAGCAAAAAACAACCAGGTCTGACTTTCGCTAGGTGAGCAAAGTCTTCTGAAAACAGCTTCGGTTCACAATCGGACTCAACCGCCTTTGAGCCGACTACTTCAACGGCGGCGCGTTGTGCAGCACGAACAGGTGCGAATGTGTTTATTACTGAAGGAAAAACAGTGTCATACTGAACCTCCGCGGTTACACCATGTGCACTGCAAATTCCGTCCACAAGCTGCCGCATACATGCCTCAATTGTTTCATTAACCTCCGGACTAAGTGCCCTGGCATCTCCTCTCAAAGTTGCCGTACCGGGCAGAACATTACGTCTGCCGTCTGTGATGAATTCTGTTACAGAAACCACACCGTTCAAACTCGGGTTAAGTTTTCGTGAGACAATTGTTTGTAATGACTGCACAATTTCAGTGCCTACTAAAATTGCGTCCACACCCATGTGTGGTAATGCGGCATGTCCTCCCTGAGCATTTATTTTTATTTCAAACAGGCTTTCACTTGCTGTGATTGGACCGGTACGCATTGCAAAAGAACCAACCGGCATTCCTGGAAGATTGTGGATCCCATATACATCATCAACGTCAAACCTATCAAACAGTCCTGCTTCAATCATTGCGTGAGCACCAAGACCATGCTCTTCATTTGGCTGAAAAATAAAAACAACCCTGCCTTCGAATTCTTTAGTGTCCGCCAGATATTTGGCTGCGCCTAGCAGCATGCTCGTATGCCCATCATGTCCACACGCATGCATTACACCTGCCTGCTGGGAACTATAAGAACACGTTCCGCTTTCTTCTATCGGCAGCGCATCCATATCTGCCCTAAGCCCGATGCTACGTCCGGATTTGCCATTTTCTAAAATACCAACGATACCGGTGCCTCCGAAGCCACGATGTACAGTAATTCCAAAATCAGTCAGTAGATCTGCAACCTTTGCTGCAGTCCGGTGTTCTTCAAATCCAAGTTCCGGATGGAGATGAAAATCATGTCTCCATTCGGTCATTACATCTTGTAAATATTTGGTTTTCAACATTAAACCATACTACAAGTCAGCCGTTAACAGAAAAACTGCTGTTAGGGTTTATTTCACGGTTGCGGGAATAAAATCCCATATTGAGTTCCAGACCTGTATACACAGTTTTAACTTTCAAAGGATCAGCATCGTGATCGTGCCCTTTTTCACAGGCGTCTATCAATTCCGCCATGCAATGTCCGGCGACTGGAGCATTTTTAAACTGATTGCCGCTGGAACCGATAGCCATGTAAAAACCTCCAAGTACTGACTTGTCATAAATCGGAATCCAATCGTCAGAAACATCATACAGATCAACTACTCCACTTGTCCGTGAAGGAATTTTCAATTCGGGAATACGTCGAGCACAGCGGTAAACCTGCGCTTTCCATTGTGATTCAGTGATTTGATTGTTGTAATCATCCGGATCAGCTACCCATTCCTGTGGGTCACATTTCGGGTCTTCGCTGCCAATGAGAATGGTGTTGCCTGTTTCTGGGCGGAAATAAATAGCATTGTTGCCATCTGAAGTATGACATCCGTCCTTTTCAAAATCAAAACCATCCGGTGATGGTACATGATGCACCTCGTGCCGTAAGGCATTTGTTTTGATGTTCATTTCATCCTCAACACCTGCCATCCTGTTGATTACAAAAGAATGCGGTCCTGCGACATTTACAACTACTTGCGAGTCAATTTGCTCTCCGTTACTTAAAGTAACGCCAAGAACTTTTCCGTTTTCCTGGCGGATTTCAGTAATTTCTTGATTGAACAAAAATTCTCCGCCTTTGGCTTCTGCAGCAACTTGTAGATTGTGCGAACTGAGTTGCGGATCACTGACGTATCCTGAACCTGGTGTATAAACTGCACCCTCTATTTGCTTTCCAGTTTTGTCAAAAAAATTATCGTCTTCATCTGGACGTGTTGCTTCTCCATATTGGTCGTGTGAATAATTTGGCATCTTTTCCTTTAATTTCTTCAGGTCCCAAATTTCATATTCTACTCCAATTTCCTTATAAAATTCTAAAACTTTTTTACTGTGATCTTCACCTTGAAGTTTTAAAAGAATGGAACCGGTTTTCATGTATTTGATCAATCCACGCTCATCCTCGACTCCTAAATAATTGGCCCAGTCATCCCAATAGGAAAAACCTTCGTATGCCATTGCCACCCCATCCCAAGTCGAATAACTTGCCCTTACAATAGCACAAGAATTACTGGTTGAACCGTATCCTGAAGTTGGTAATTTGTCGATATTGAGTGTTTTGTAACCGCGTTTGGCCAATTCAAACGCAACTGCGGAACCGATTACACCTGCTCCAACGATAATGACATCTGCTTTTCTGTTCATCTTTCTATGATTGTTTTAGAGTTTATTTAAATTACGATTGATTAAACCTCAATCAATTTTAACCCATGACCAGTTTTTTCAAGAAACTGACCCAAGTCTTCACGTGGAATCACCAATGTGCTCGTATTCACGAGAGGGTGGCAAAGAATTGCCTCCGCCTGCCAAATATCCTGATCAATAAAGGCTTCAACCTTATTATCATAATCATTGGCTAATGCGAGCAAACTTACAGAACCAGGTTCAATTCCCAGATGAGTTTTGAGCCGTTCCGGAGATGCAAAACTTAAACGCGAGGAATCCAACTTCCCTGAAAGTACTTTCAAATCCACTTGTTTGTCTTCCTGAACAGTGACTAAAAAATGCCTTGATCCCTTTTTGTCACGCAAAAATAAATTTTTTGTAGAAGCACCTTCGAGTTCTGGAGAAAGTTGTTTTGACTCCTCAACTGTAAAAACAGCTTCATGATCGTGGCGTTCGTATGCAACTTCGTTAGCATCAAGGTATTCGTAAATATCTTTCAAAATTTAATATTATTAAAATGTTTTTCTGCTTATGCCTGCCAGACTACTTCCACTTCAACATAATCCAGGATGCCTTGAATAGGCACCGAAGGTTTACGGATTCGTACAATAATAAGGTCTATTGAAAAGCGTGACCGCATTTCTTCGATAATCCTGCTACCAAGAGTTTCAATCAAGTTAAAACTCTTTTCTGCACAAACTCTGCTCACGATACTGTGCGCATTCACATACGAAACAGTGGCTCGTTCCTCATCTTTCCACGGAAAAGGAGGATTTGCGAGTCGGTATTCCAAATCAATTTCAAACCGCTGACCGAGGGTCTTTTCCTCTGGATGTACACCGTGAAATCCGTATACAACGATATTGCTGAGACTAATTGTATAGTCTTGTTTGCCGCTCATTTTTTATAGCAGTAAAACTGGCTTAAATAGCTGTTAAAATATAAATCTTAACCAATCAGGACAGTCCCGTGATTCGTCCATTTGAGTCTATATCAATCTTTTGCACCGCAGATTCACGGGGCATTCCTGGCATGAGCATCATTTTTCCGGTCATCGCGACAATGAATCCTGCACCATTTGAAACCTTAACGTCACGAACCTGTAAACGCCACCCTCGTGGTGCATTCCGTTTCTTAGGATCATCTGAAAGAGATGCCTGCGTTTTTGCCATGCAAATCGGCCAGTTTGCCAATCCGTTTTCTTCTAAAACCCTAATCGATTTTTCTGCCTCTTCAGTATAATCGACTCCGTCTGCTCGGTATATTTCCCTAGCAATAGTTTCAATTTTGCTTTTAATAGGATCCGAAGTTTTATAATAAAAATTAGGTGTACCTGGAGTTTCATCAACTATTTTTTTAATTTTATGTGCGAGATCAAGACCGCCTTCACCGCCTCTTGCGACTACTTCGCTGAGAGAACTTTGAACTCCAATTTCATCACAAAATTTACGCACGATATCGAGTTCTGCAGGAGTATCAGTCGGAAAGCGATTGATTGCGACCACCACGGGCAAACCGTACTTTTGCACATTTTCTGCGTGTGTCCGTAAATTTTCACAACCAGTTTTTAAGGCTTCAAGATTTTCAGTACTCAGGTCTTCTTTTTCAACACCTCCATGAAATTTTAAGGCTCTGACGGTTGCAACCAGCACGGCACCGTTTGGTTTTAAACCTGCCTGTCTGCATTTGATATTGACAAATTTTTCTGCGCCTAAGTCTGCAGCGAATCCTGCTTCAGTCACAACGTAAGGTGCTAGTTTGAGGGCTAAACGGGTGGCACTGACACTATTTGAACCATGCGCGATATTTCCAAAAGGCCCGCAATGTACAAAAACTGGTGTGTGTTCACAGGTTTGCACTAGATTAGGTTTCAGTGCATCTTTTAAGATAACGCAGAGTGAACCAATACAGTTTAACTCTCTTGCAAAAACAGGTTTACCTGCAGTGTTGTAAGCAACAACAATCCGTCCGAGACGTTCCCGTAGATCATCGATATCAGACGCGAGTGCCATGATCGTCATCACTTCTGAAGCAGCAACGATGTCAAAACCTGTTTTGTGCGGAAAGCCATCGAATTTTGATCCAAGTCCAATTTCCCCATTACGCAATTGTCGGTCACATAAATCTATCGTTCTTCTCCAAGTAACTTTCTCTGGGTCAATCATCAGCGTATTATCAAAATGCATTGAGTTATCAAGAACAGCAGATAATAAATTATGTGCGGCCGCGATTGCATGAAGATCTCCGGTAAAATGCATATTGATGTCTTCCATAGGTAAAACCTGTGAAAAACCACCTCCAGCAGCTCCTCCTTTTATACCAAATGTCGGACCCATGCTGGGTTCACGTAACGCAAGAGCATGATTGACACCGAGTTGACCGAAGGCTTGCGCCAGTCCGATTGATGTACATGTTTTACCTTCACCTGCAGGAGTAGGTGTTACCGCAGTTACTAAAATTAGTTTTCCGTCCGGACGATCCTTAACACTTTCCCAGACATTGTTTTCAATTTTTGCTTTGTATTTTCCATATTGCTCTAGGTCATTTTCTTTAATTCCGAGTTGCTGAGCTATTTCCGCAATCGGTTTCATGACTGCATTTTGTGAAATTTCAATATCAGACTTAATACTCGGAAGTTCCGAATATCGTGCTGCTAAATTATTTTGGTCGTTTCCCATGTTTTTGTCTAATTTAATAGTTTAAAATTTTAGAAGATAATTCCCATAAAAGAAGATTTATCTTCGTTCAAAAATATGCATTTTATTGCCAAATGCGTTTGTGCAGACAAACATGAAAGCAAAGACAAAAGTGCCTAAACTAATGTTTTGCTCATCAATAATACAGTTTCGAAAGCAACCAGCACTGCACGGTTCAAACCGCTAAAAAAAAGGTTCAAAATGAGGAATGATAAAACGACTATCATGCAGTGTCAACCCAAAACAAGTCACTCCTGTAATCATTAAAATTATCCTTTTTGTTTCATCACCATTTTTTTAAAATATACCTGTAATATTAGCACTTTGGTATATTTACCGCAAGCCCTCCCAATGAGGTCTCTTTGTATTGGTGCATCATGTCTTGTCCGGTTTTTTGCATTGTTACAATAACTTTGTCAAGTGAAATAATGTGGTTTCCGTCACCACGCCTCGCCAGACGAGCGGCATTGATGGCTTTAAGAGCACCCATTGTATTACGTTCGATACATGGAATTTGCACCAGTCCACCTACTGGATCACAGGTCAAACCAAGATTATGTTCCATACCGATTTCCGCGGCATTTGCTATTTGACTTGGAGTACAGTCCATGACAGCGGCCAGTCCAGCTGCAGCCATGGAACACGCAACACCGATTTCACCCTGGCAACCCACTTCTGCTGCAGAAAGTGAAGCACCCTCTTTGAACAAAATACCTACTGCACCTGCAGCTAGCAAAAAAGTTATTATTTTGTCTTCATTAAAATCTTTCTGGAAACGTTGGCAATAATGCATTACTGCCGGTATTACACCTGCGGCACCATTAGTTGGAGCCGTAACTATACGAGCGCCTGCAGCATTTTCTTCATTGACTGCCATGGCGTATAAACTGACCCAATCCATCATTTCGGCAGGTGTTGATTCCGGATTTGCCATCAATTCATTGTATAATGATGGTGCACGTCTGCGTACATTTAATCCGCCGGGAAGATGGGTTTCACTTGAAGAAATACCTCGTTGAGTGCATTCCTGCATGACACCCCAGATATTGAGTAGACCATCCCAAATTTCAGATTCTGTACACCATGTTTGTTCATTTATCCACATCAATTCCCGGAATGTCATACCTGTTTTGCTAAAATGATCAAAAAGTTCATTGCATGACTGAAAAGGAAAAGGGACTTGTACACCAGTATTTTCAGGTTCATGTTGAATTTCTTCGCCATTTAGAATAAATCCACCACCAACTGAATAAAAATCTTCTTCTCGTAATTTAGTTCCGTTTGCATCATAAACTGTAAACCGCATTCCATTTGAGTGGAACGGTAATAAATCATCATGAAAAAAGATTAGCGACTCTTCTTCATTAAAAGCAATCTTGTGTTCACCAAGCAAGTTTAAAGTCTTGCTTTTGCGGATACGTTTCAAGCGGTTCGGAATTTGTTCCGGATCAACCAGCGTAGGCTCATCACCTTCTAAGCCCATTAAAATCGCTGTATCTGTTCCATGCCCTTTTCCAGTCAGCGCAAGAGAGCCAAACAACTCTGTTTTTACTGAACTAATTTTGTTCAAAGGAAACTGTTCAAGACAATTAAACAAAAACTGTTTTGCTGCGTACATCGGTCCAACAGTATGTGAACTTGAGGGTCCAATTCCTATTTTAAACAGATCAAAAACACTAATATTCATCTTTCCTCCTCTCGTATTATGCTATGCACTTTTTCTTTTTTCACGTCTTCTTTCACGTTTTCCTGAGTTCTCATTTTCAGCAGCAGGATCACGGTATTTCTTAATCCATTTTGTACAATGCGGATCATTTCCCATCATCACATCTGCACCCATCACTGCCTGCATTACCGGTTCGTGGAGCGGATTAGTAATTGCTGAAGTCATTCCGGATGCAATTGCCATCGTCAGGAATGCCGCATTTATTCCGTTACGATTTGGTAAACCAAAACTGACATTTGACGCTCCACAAGTGGTGTTGACTTTTAGTTCATCCTGTAATCGACGTACCAAAGTCATTACCTGTCTCACAGCGGAATTGATGGCTCCAATCGGCATAACCAGTGGGTCAACAACTATATCTGAACTGGGAATTCCGTAATCTGCAGCATGTTCGACAATTTTCTTTGCCACTGCAAAACGTACATCCGGATCTTCAGAAATTCCGGTTTCATCATTTGAAATAGCAACTACTGCACAACCGTATTTTTTTACCAATGGCAGAACCTCTTCAAGACGTTCCTCTTCACCAGTTACAGAGTTCAGCAAGGCTTTACCCTGATAAACTTCAAGTCCTGCTTCGAGTGCGGCGACAATTGAAGAGTCAATGGAAAGTGGTACGTCAGTCAGCGATTGAACAAGCTTGATTGTATCAGCAAGTATTTGAGGTTCATCTGCCAAAGGAATTCCGGCATTTACGTCAAGCATGTGTGCACCGGCAGCAATTTGTGCCAGAGTGTCCTGTTCTACACGGCTGAAATCACCTTCTTTCATTTCTTTTGCCAGCATTTTTCTTCCAGTCGGATTGATACGTTCGCCAATCATCACGAACGGACGGTTGAAGCCGATGATGACTTCTTTAGTTGCTGAGCTAATTATTGTATCTGTCATTTGTGTTTATTATCTTTCAAGTATCAGTTATTGTTAAACCTTTATTTTTGACGATTGCTTTCAAAACTTCGTCTGTAAAGCGTGTTTCCAATTCTTCTGCAGTTGTATCGACAATCGATTGGGGATCACCTTGAACTGTTTCAATTTGCCGTCGCCAATCATCAAGATATGCTTCACTTCCCTGGCGTCCGGCACGCATCGCAGCCTTGTCTATGGCTTCCATAAAGCGTTTTGACAACTGAGCTTTTACAGAAGCTCTCCCCAGTTTTACCACAACCTGCGAAGGAATATCACGCCAAAAAATTATTGTTCGTTTTGCCATATTTTCATCTTGCCGCCAGCGCGGATAAAGATTGTTCCAATTCACCGTAACCAGTGAAACGGTATTCGTATTCCAGACCTAAACGGTCTGCAATTTCGATAGCATGTGTTTTTAAAGCCGGATTTTCCACTTGTGCCAGATACACCAGTTTTTTGTAATTCTTAAAGTAAACTGGCAGAAGTTCCGGATAGCTGTCCATCTTCATGCCCTGCCAGACCAGCTTTTCAAAGGCTTTCACCAAAAAATCAGTGAGGAAGAAGCTGCCGATTTCCTTTTCCATAATTTCAGCAAATGTCTGCTTTCCGGAAAAAAACTCATAACAATGAGCTCCCGGTAATCGCTGTACCTTAAATTCTTCCAGCAGAGAATCAATTTTGCCTCCAGTTCCACAATCTGCGTAGCCGATAAAAATTCTGGAAAACTTTGCTTGAGCAACCTGAAGATTTATCCGCAATTCATCTGCAATCTTTTCCGGAACATTGTGCAACTTTGCAGGTAAGTAGCGTGTTTGCAAATGAGTCCAGCCATTGAGACGTATCAAAACGGTTATTTCTTTAGACAGTGCTCCACAAGCCAAAATTAATATTTTGTCTGATGGCTCAATCCTCTCCACCCATTTCTCAGGAGAAACGGAGCGTTTTTCCGGATTAGCTTTTCGACTGTTCCGACCACGCCTTCGCTGATTTTCCAAACCATTCATTTGTATTTAATGGAAAGAAAATTTATGCCGCGGCTTTTTCTCTTGTGCTTGCTCTGGAGCGGCGTTCTTCAATCATCATTTTTGCTGTCTCAACTGCAACTGCGGCATCACGGCAATATGCGTCAGCACCGATCGCTTGACTGAACTCTTCATTCAGCGGAGCACCGCCAACGAGAACAATCAAATCATCACGGATACCTTTGTTCCCCAACTCGTCAATCACGACTTTCATATAAGGCATAGTCGTGGTGAGTAATGCCGACATGCCCAAAATATCTGGTTGGTGTTCTTCGATTGCGTCAAAATATTTTTCAACCGAATTGTTGATACCGATGTCGATTACCTCAAAACCGGCGCCTTCCCACATCATCCCGACCAAATTTTTACCAATG
>Ga0114999_10008450_pt1 | contig 11477 bp, 6 predicted proteins | sample ArcticOcean_MG_C_3_FD_89820 | JGI IMG/M metagenome (GOLD analysis project Ga0114999, IMG submission 89820) | Marine microbial communities from western Arctic Ocean - ArcticOcean_MG_CB8_126 | ecosystem: Environmental > Aquatic > Marine > Oceanic | place: Arctic Ocean: Canada Basin | collected...
AAGGCAACAAAAGAGTACGGCACTCGATGCCTGATTGCTCGGCGACTTGTCGAACGGGGCGTTCGATTTGTGCAGCTGTTCTTGGCTGGCCAGCCTTGGGATAACCACAGCAATTTAAGCACGGGTCTAACCAATATTTGTCGGCGGACGGACAAACCATCTGCGGCTTTAGTTTTGGATTTGAAGCAGCGCGGGATGCTGGACGAAGTGATTGTGCATTGGGGTGGGGAAATCGGCCGCCTGCCGGTTACTCAGAATCAGGGAGCCCCCGAGAAGCACGGCCGAGATCACAATGGCCAAGGGTTTAGTACATGGCTAGCGGGAGGCGGAATCAAGCCTGGCATGACGTATGGTGCGACCGACGAATTCGGGCATCGGGCTGTGCAGAACATTGTGACACCCAACGATTACCAAGCAACGCTGATGCATCTTTTTGGACTCGATTCAAATGAACTCGTCTTCCATCACAACGGCCAACAGCAAACCATCACCGCGGGACGAAAGTCGCGAGTCGTGAACGAAATCATTAGCTGAAGTTGAGCAGCAAGTTCGGTTTAGTCGCTTGGCCGCTGCGATAAATGTTGCGACAAACCAATTGCTAACGCAAGACGTTTTCCGGCTCGTCCCATTAGCGTAGGTTCCGGACTCGAAATGTTTTCTGTTGTGACGAGCTCTTCGATAGATTTGTAACGGATGTCGAGGTTATTGCAAACGCCCTTGAGTATGACGGTCGATCCAACTTCGATTCCGATTTTTCGTAATAGCTGTAATGTGCCTTTGTAGTAAACAGCCAAGACGTCTGTGGGACGCAGGAACTCCTTCCATTTCTCCCCGAACTCATCCATCGTGATGGCGCCGTCAAAGAATGATTCAGAGAGTTCGTAGTGACTTTGAATGGATGGTCCAAGCCGAACTTCAGTGGAAATCGCTGCCTCGAAAGTCTGCTCGTCGCCCAGTCGTTTTGCTACCCAGTAAACAGGTTGCTTGGCAACTTTTTCCCCGTTGACGATAGCCGGTGTTGTTTCGGCGTACGCGACGACTACATTGTCGAGATTTTCAGTGAGTGCTCGGGGAATTTTTTGAAATGGGCGGGCTCGAGTCTTTCTGCGACGCCATTCGTTGCGACAGTTGGGATGAGCGAGTTGGTCGTCCACCATTCTATGAAACACGTCCAATAGGCTATCGAGGTGTGCCGTATTCGGTTCGAGCACTTTGAGCATTGCGACAACGGCTTCCACGGTCGATAGTGAAGTTTCCGTAGGCTCGCGACGAATTCGGTAATTTCCGGGCTGTTTTGGGGCGAGGCGATATTGAGTGAGTTGATGAAGAGCGGGGACGTCGCGAAAGATCGTCTTCGCTTGGTGCCAAGTTCCGTCGATGACGACGATTTGGCTGGGCCGCTCTTTGGGGCCCAGCTCGTCGAGAATCACAGAGTTTTCGCTAGGAAATAGCAAGCCGACGCTCGGTTTCAACGGCAGGTCCATTGCCGTAAACTCCCGCGTGTGACCGATTAGCAACTCGGATCTCGCCATGGCTCGATGGACAATTCTGGCGGTGTTGAAAGGGTGAAACCGTTCCCGAGCGTTCTGCAGTATTAGCAGTTCTGTCTCGTTTTCTATGTGGGGAATGTGGTCGCAAAAGCAATACTGACGGGGCCGAAAGCAACCAAAACATCGCTCGGAATTGGCAAGCTGATCAGATTCGGGCTGCATTTTTCAAAGTCCGCTTTGCGAGCTACGTTTGTTGTAGATTATCATGAAATCAGTCTGATTGGCCTCTCGAGCCAAATCTGCGACACATTTTACAGTAAAGTTTGTCGCGTCGATGGACGTCGCCGGATATTATTTGTGAAACAGATTCTCAAGTTAGTCACTTACGTTTTGCTATGAATCAATTTTGCTATGAATCAATTTTGCTATTGAACAAGGTCGTGAAATGAATATCAATCGTTCTAAGAAGTTCCTCGCCGCTCTGTTAGTCGCTCTCGTCACACTGACTTCGATGGCTGCTGCGACGTCGTTGGCGGGTGAAAATGACAAAAAAGAAAAGAAGGATGACGCTGGCTTTCCAAAAGTGAAGCATATGATCGACACTCATATTCACCTTTACGACCCTCGTCGTCCCGACGGCGTTGCCTGGCCTCCAAAAGATGACACGGTTCTGTACAAGCCGCACTTGCCAGCAGAATTCAAAAAAGTCTCGAAGGAGTCCGGTCTGACGGGTGTAGTGATTGTCGAAGCGAGTGATCGGCTGGAAGACAACAGCTGGATCTTGGACTTAGTCAAAGACGACGATTATTTCGTTGCGTTGGTAGGCAATATCGATCCCACTCGCAAAGACTTTGGCAAACAACTTAGGAAGCTGAAGAAGGACAAGCGCTTTGTAGGCGTGCGAGCTCGCAACGCCGATCCGATCGACTACACCGATGCCAAAGTATTGAAAAACTTTAAGACTCTTGCCAAGCAAGGAATGTCACTTGATTTTTTGTGCAATGGCCAAGGTATTAAGGGCGTGAAGGATGTGGATGGAGTTGCACGAGCTGTACCCGAGTTGCGAATCGTTGTGGACCACGTTTTGGGTTACAACATCGATGGCAAACCGCCAGTCGCCGATTGGATTGCAGCTGTCGAGAAGTTGGCGGAAAACAAAAACGTCTACTGCAAAATCTCGGGGCTATACCAGCGTTGTACTATTCAACCTGCTCCTCACAACGACGATCACTATCGCACCGTGCTCGACGTTCTCTATAAAAACTTTGGCCAGAAGCGTTTGATTTTCGGAAGCAACTGGCCCTGCACGAAGAAGAGCGGCGACTACTCCAGTTTCGTCCGCTTGGTGAATTCATACTTCGTCGAAAAGGGTCAAGAAGCGTGCGAGGACTATTTCTGGCGAAATTCTTCCACGGCTTATGGCCTCGGACTGGAGTAACGGTCTCTTTCTGAACTCAACTTGCAATCAACTCATAACGTGGCATGAGCATCTTGCTCGTGTGGAGTTGATTGAGGGACACACCACGGCGTGCATCTTGCATCATGCGAGACCACGGCCAGGATGGCTGACCATTACCCACATCTCGAACCGTTGGACTCTTCTCCAAATCAACTCGCAACGCGAGTCACCCTCCCTTTTTGGGAGGGTCGGAGTCTCAGCTCCGGGGAGGGTTTAGGAGCTTCGCTAGACGAGGCCATGGCAAGCCGACATCTCGGCATGGCATGTCCATGCTGGAGGACCGTTACCTTCCGCTTTGCTGTCACACTACGCATATCGTCAATATCGAGTCGACGGCGTTTGAGGGCTCGGATAACGCGTTGTGTTTGCTAAGCGTGTTGGCTCGCCCTTGTGCGATTTAGGCTGCAATACCTAGGGTGGCGTTCTACCTCGCTGGGGCTCGACGAACTGACCCCAGGCTCTTGCGGCAACGCCTTCGGCGTAGATCGAACTGCGGAATTGAATCAAATCACAACTTGCGAGACCACGGCCAGGAGCCATGCTGCAGACTCACTTGCCAGAAACATGGGTAGGGCCTCCGCGGCATTAGTCCACGCAAAGGTTACGTAGCCTTACTCTTTTTCTTCGATATCGATCGCTGAAAGCGGTGGCAGTTTTGCGCCTTCGTTTGGTACTAGTTCGACCAACAAGGATTCCTCGACGTTGACGTCTTGGAAAACTTTGACGACGGCTTTGTTGACTCCATTTGCGTCGCGGACGATGTCGACACTTTCGGCGACGACTTTGCCTTGTAGCTTGATGTTAAACGTTGCATCGCCAGCCTTGTAATCCTCGAGTTCGGCGAAGTGAAGCGAGACGGTGTAGGCTTTGGGGCCATCGTTCTTACCTCGCAACGGGATTTCGCAACGGGAGAGTCCACGGGCGCCGGAGGCGTGGAGCCACTGAGTTTGAGATCCTTGGATCGCGACCGATTCCATGTTGCGTTTGTAGTATTCGCCACCAGTAGCGAAGGTTGTGTTGAGTTTTAGGACAAACTCCATTCGTCCGACGGTCCGAGGTCGGGGATAACCCAGCCACAGTTTGCCTTCGCTATCGCGCCGGTCGCCAGGAGCGGCGAGGTTAATCGAAAGGTTGCGAACGGGTTTTGCATTGCCACTGACACTGTAGATTCCCCACGCCGCTTCGCGATCTTCGCGAGGTTCTAGCACAACCGTCGACGTGATGGAGAATAAGCAGACACACCCGGCACTCGCTTCTGGAATCACAACCACGCCGTTGGCGGGAATTGCATTTACCCAACAGCCGAGTCGCTGGCCTGCGAAGTGACGCGTGCCGCTGTCTTCGTACATGTCGTAGTATCCGATGAAACCGGAACGAAAGAACATCATGTTCGGCGTGGAGGTGATGATTCCACAATGGTGACCGGGCCGACTGAACTGCCAGTTCGACACTTCGCCTGTGAGCGGGTTCACTCTCTTTTTGGGCTCACCCGTTTCGACGTTAAAGGCCCACGGTTCGGCGATGATGTCTGTGCCGACGATTACTGGACGGTTCATGTAGTTGGCGTCTTTGGACCATTTTTTTTCGCCCGTGTTAGCATCGAGTACGACCAATCGTCGCTGACTAAAATCGCCGCCGAGGAATTGACGCCAATAGTGCCCGTTGGCATTGGCTCCGCAGAGGACCACCTTTCCATCGGTGTACATGAGCGCCAAGTTTCCGCCGCCAGCACCGACTTTGGTGCAGTTGGTGACGTCGACTGCTTTTCGCCACACCTCTTCGCCCGTTTTGGCATTCAATGCGACTGCCATGCGGACGTCGTATTTCTTCAGCTCGGCTTCCTTCTTTTTGGCTTCTTCCGGAGGAAGGTCCTTGAGTGCGGTTTTATCTTGGCGAAGTAACGCGTCGCGTTGTTCTTGGCTGATCGAACTCTCGACAAAATAAATCAAACCGTCGCCAATGGTGATGGTGACGTGCATGATATGTTGGCCGGTGTATTTCCAAGCCAGTTCGCCCGTTTTGGGAGAGTAGGAGAAAATCGCGTCGGTCTTGCTGCCGATGGTCCGGCCGCGACGGCGAAGAGATTTTTCCAGTTCGGTTCGGATCGTACTGGTGCCGTAGACCAAATCGTCTTGAAACGCCAAGTATCCCCAGTCCCGATCAATTCCATCGTCAGATTGTGGAGCTTTGAGTTCAGCGTTTACCTTGCCAGTCGCAGCATCGTAAACGGTGCATTGTTTCCCGACGGCGACAAAAAGTGCGTCGTCGCTGGCAGCGAGGTTGCTGGTTTCGTAATTGTTAAAGACACCAGTTCTGATCGCGCCGGGGTTCTTGTGCTCCCAGAGGAATTCGCCGTTGTAGGCATCGTACGCTCGAATGTTGTCCGTTCCTTGGACGAAGAAGCGGCCGTTGGTCGATAGTGGGGCCGAGGCTGCTTCGTGTCGGTTGATCATTTGGCTGGGACCGGGATCGCCATACCAAAGCACGCCTAACGATCCCTTGATTCGGTGGTCTTCGCTGAGAGAAGTGTTGGCGGCACTACCGTATTGGTGCGACCACTCGCCAGCCCCTGCGAGCTTGCCTCGCTCCAAAACGACCCAATTGTCGATCGTTTTAGATTTGGCATCGTCTCTTAAATACAATTCCGCGATGGCGCTTGCCAATTCTGTTGGCGGCGTCTTCTTCGTGGCAGCAGCCGGATAGCCCAAACAGACAACTCCACCACACGGTTTTAAGAATCGACCAAGTTCCACTCCGGCCACTGGCAATTTTCCGTCAATTAGCATGCTGTCGGAAACAACTAGGTTGGCGAAATAGTTGGACAAAGGCGACTTATCGGGTGCTGCGTGAAAGACTTTTATGCGATGTCCGTAAAGACCGGCGTCGGTCAAGATGTTTTGCGACTGTTGGACTAGAGCTTCGTCTTGCTCGAGGCAAATGAGTGTCAGCTTGGGAGCTCGTTTGGCCAATTCATAGGCCAGTCGGCCGCGCTGGCTACCGAGCACCAAACAGAACCCGCTGTCAACTTTACTGTTTTCGAGAATGTCGCGAGCAGCGGTCTCATAGATCGCAGTGAGTTCGTCGTTGGGATAGGGTGACTTGGAATAGTTCTCTGGCCAAATTGCTGGCGGTTGATCTACTCCAGCGGCGTAGGCATAAACTTTGCCTGCGTTCGTACTGACAAATAGATGCCCGTTGGCAATCGCGAGGCCGCGAGTATCGCCGTCGACTTTTGCTTCGTGCAGCAACGTACCTTTTTCGATGTCGAAAACTTTGACGACTTCGTTTCCGCCAGCGACGACTGCGTTGCCCGCCAAAACGAGTGCGCCGTCGCCAGTAAATGGCTGCTCCCATTGAATTCCAGCGTTCTCAAGTTCTATCATACGGGCATTGGCTTTGGCCAGTTTATCGGGATTGCTGCGATATTCGCGTAGCTTGGCGTACAAGTTTTTGCGTTCGACGCTGGCTTTTGCATGCTCTTGTTGGTTGACGGCGATGAGTTTATCGCCAGTTAGAACGTAGGCTAGTTCGCCTCGGAAGGTCATCTGTCGACCTTTGATAAAGGCGGCGCCGGCGCTGCCAGTTTCGTCGTCGAGACCGAGGAAGTGATTGGCTCCCGCAGAATAGAGTTGACCGTTAGCGATCATCGCTTTGGCGCCGCCGACAACTCCTCCCGCCGAGTTTCGCCAGCCATACGACTTTTTGAAAACGAATTCTCCCGTGGATTTTTCAAATGCAGCGGGTAGAGTTCGACCGGAAGGGACGAACAGCAATTTCTCGTCGGCTAAGAGATAGCCTTGTGGCGAAAGGTCGTTGCGTCCCGCATCTTGTTGACTGATCGCGTCTTCTTTCCAGAGGATATTTCCCGTCTTGGCATCGGCGGCGGCCAGGTAAACCGTCTCGTGAGGGAAGATTCCCGCTCCAAAATAGGCGACACCGCCGTCGATCAAAACACTGGTGCGAATAGGCCAGCGAGAAATCATCTGTCCACGAGCTAAAAGTCTTTCATCTTTCGGAGCGACTCGATGTTTCCAAACGACTTTTCCATTTTCGCCATTCAAGCAATAAACTAAGCCGTCGTCCGATCCAATGTAAACGAGACCGTCGTTCAAAGTCGGTGCCAATCGGACTGGACCCTCGGTGAAGAAACGCCACAGTGTCTTGCCCGTCTCGCGGTCGACACAATAAACGACGTGTTCCACTGTCGAAGCAAAGTATGCTCGGTCTCCAGCAACCGTGACGTGATAGGCATCGTCAAAGCCAACTCGATGCTTCATTACTTTACCTTCGATCGGTTCGCTTCGCGGCCCTTCCCATGCGAGCCGTGGAGACACTGGGGAATGAAATACCCACTGAAGTGTCAACTGCTTCGGAAGCGGCTGATCCGTCGCGCCGACTCTCGAATTATCGTGGAGGTAAGTCGGCCAATCGGCGACGGCATTCGCGGAAAGCGAAACAAACAGCGTTAAGACAGCGAGCAAAGCGATAACGTGGCGATGGAGTCGTTTCGACAGCATGAGGCAATCCTCTTCCAAGGAAGAATGAGTGAAATTGGGATCGCCGGTTATTTTAATAGAGGACGGGGGTAGATTGCGAGCGATTTACAGCTCTCGGAGAAATAGACTCCGAGGAATTGCGTAAATTAAGAGGAGTGGAGGGGTGAAGGAGCGGAGTAGAAACAGGTTTCCGGGAATTCACTTATCTCAAAACAGTCGTCACGGGTGTTTGGCATACGGTCCCATTCAAATCGCGTCAAGCGATTTGAGGGACCGAAGAGCCAAATGCCCACTTCCGTAAACTCGAAGCAACGGAATTCCCGGAAGCCCAAGAAAAAAGGTTTGCCTAGAAGACGTGCATGGCCTTGAGGTGACTTCGCAGGGCGGAACTGTCTTCGGGGCTAAGTGATGTGAAGCGAATTTCGAGTCGCTGCCACGCTCGGAGAAGGATTTCGTTGGTTTGAATTCCCTCGGGAATCCGCTGAATGCGTTCGGTGCTGTATCCAAACTTGCGTTTGTCGATTGCATCGGCGTAGTAGATACGCTGTAGTTCCAGCACCATGAAAATATCGTTGTGGAAGGCTCTCAGGCTAACTGGTGGTTCCAAAGCCTCCCAGCGGTTTTTGATTGCAATGGTTTCGCGAAGGTAGAGTCGTAGTTTGGAATGTGGAGGTCGGGATTCGTGCGCGGCCTGATGTATTATTAACCGCGCGTGAATTGCTTCCACCATAATCGCGTATGCGTGATCGATGTATCTATGGTGGAAAGGTGGAATGGATGCGAGGTCAGGTGACAACGGAGTGACCCTTGTTGGAAACACCATTCCTAATGTCGGCGGCGAAATGTCGTCGGGATAACGAGTTTCATAGTCGACGGCTGCCGCTTCGTTTTCCTGCTTGACGACTCTCGTGTATTCGGACGAAGTTTCATTCAGAGTTGTCTCGTACAGGATTGCAACTTCCGTGTCGACTTTGTCGGATCTATTGAAATGAAAACTCAACGCCAGCGGAATTGTCGCCAAGAGAACGACGGCTGCAACGAGAGCCCGAGAAAGCGCACGCTCATCGGGATGCTTGGCAGCATCTAAAGGAGCGACCGCTGGCCTCGGAGTAATTTTATCCACGCGAACGTTTGTCATTACGACACAAATTTCATTACGAAACAAATTTCGTTGGGTTTCGTTATGCTTTTACTGTGATTGCGACAATCGATTACAGGCCGCAACTACGCATCTAAATTATAGTACGCGTGGGGCGAGTGTTTTTTTCGTTTCAAACGGTTGTAGCGATTAGGGGTTTTTCGTCTGTCGCTTGCAGCGGTGGGAAACGAGACTCGAAAGCGAGACCGTTGGCTTGCAGGAAATCGGGCAGCGGTTAGAAAAATGGGCTTCCGGGAATTCGTTTTGGCAAAATGCGAGGACAGCGGTGCGATTGGCATTGTTCCCTTTACATGTCGCTTCCAGCGGCTTGTGGGACCGAATGGCCAATTGCTCCACCGGTCGCAAGGTCAAAGCAACAGAATTCCTGGAAGGCCAAGAATAAATGGGGTTTGCAGGCTTTGCGATTGTAAAGTAGGAAGAAGTAGGAATTAGAAGAGGCGGGGATCCTTCGTTTGTTACTTCAGTTGCTTCTTCACTTTTCGCCAATAGCCGAGGGTGGCTTCTTTTTTGTGACCTTTTGGCCCGCCGTTGTGGATGCGAGCGATGGTTTCCCAGTCTTTGTCGGCGAGCGCTTGCTTGGCATAGCGGGTCATGTACGCTTTGATCACTTTGCGGCTGTATTCATGTTTGCTGCAATCTTCGTACTTCCCGCCGATCTCCGGCGCGAATTCGATCGCATCGTGCCAGTACACTTTCCAGATTTGGAAGGGGCCGAGAGCCTTTCCATAGTCGCCCTTAGCACCGATGCCGTCGTTCGGTTCTCCGCCAGTCTCGACGATTCGGATCGCCTTCAATAATTCGTCATAAGTTGCCGCATCGGCTGACGAAAGACTCGAAAACATACCCGCGATAAGGACGGCCACTAATTTCATGCGAAAGGTATTCATAAGTTACTCTCTGGTGATTTGGAATCAATTGTTAGGAAAGGCCAGTAAGTGAGCCGATAAATTGACAACCCTGAGAGTTTAATTGGCCTTCTGAACGTTGCAAGCCTTGGGCTTGGATTCCAAGGGAGCGACAATCTGCCGCAGTTTGCCGTTTCTGCGGAAATCCGCGATGTTTCTCAACAACGTATTGGGAAATTGAAGGACCATGATTATGATGACATCTCACATTGTTGCTGTTGATATGAATGAGGTCCAAAGCAACAATGCGTTAGATCGTCCTCAACGAAAAACAGGGCGGAAATGACAACCTATTCCCTTTCGGTTCTCGGTGAACGGAGTTCGCCGATAAAGTAGTCCATAAGGCGAATAGCGTAGAACGACTTTTGAAACATGTCGGACGAATACATGGCATCCATAAACAACCAAGATCCTCATCAGGATCTCGAGATCAAAGACGCCCAGGTCATCTTTAAGACTGTCTGGGAAACGCTTGAAGTCGAGATTGGTCATGAGAACTTGCGGTTTCCAAAAGAGCTGATCTTGCTGGGCGGGGCACCAGGCTCCGGTAAGGGGACTCACACTCTTTTTATTAGCGGCGCTCGCGGATTGACTTGCCCGCCAGTTGTGGTCAGCGATTTGCTCGTTACCGCCGACGCTCAAAAGATCAAAGATCGCGGCGGCATGGTGGGCGATAAAGAAGTCGTCGAAATTCTCTTCAGGAAGCTTCTGGAAGAAGATTATCGCGACGGCGCTATCCTCGACGGCTTCCCCCGCACTCGAACGCAAGTTGAGTGTCTGAAATTGTTGGTCGACAAAATACGGGAACTCCACAAAGAGTTTCAGAAAACACCCTTGGCGACCAGTTTTCGGCGGCCAACGATCCATGCCATGGTGCTGTTCGTCAGCGAGCGGACCAGTATCAAACGTCAACTGAAACGCGGACGGCAGATCGCTAAACACAATAAGCAGGTTTCCGATACCGGAGTGGGGCAGCTCAACGAACAGCGTAGTACTGACTTGAGCGAAGCGACCGCTCGTCGACGCTATCGAGTGTTCAAAGAAAAGACTTGGGACGCGCTCACATCACTCAAAGAGATCTATCACTACCATTACGTCAACGCCGAAGGGCCTCTGGAGCTGGTCGAACGAAACATTCTGCGCGAGTTGAAATACCAAAGTTCGTTGGAACTCGAAGTCGCGACGTTCGATAGGTTGCGACGATTGCCGTTATCCGATGAAATCACTCTGCACGCGCGGCAAGAACTCGTCAAAAGACTCGATAGCTACGAATTGGAACACGACGAATTGTTTAGCCGAGTTGTAGAGTTCATCAGCAAAGAGTTTATGCCCACAGTGAAATTGCATGCGTTGTCCGGAAGGGCAATCGTAAAGTCGGAATGTCCTATATTTGAAGAGCCGTTAGCGCTGTCGATGATGATCGATATTTTCTCAGAACGTGGGTTTCACGCGGTCGTGGACAATTATACGCAAGAGATTCCAAGGCGGGTTGATTTGGAGACGGGCGAAATTGAGTGTACTTTGAAAGCTCGATACCGCGTTCAGATTTACTTCAAGGGAAGTGAGATTCGCCGCGGCTAAATTGCCTGCCGGTTTTCATGAACGCCCCTGCTCCTACACGCGGTTTTCCTTCACGCATTTTTCCCTCAAGCAACATGGCTCCAACGCAACGACAATAAACAATGCGATCAAAGAATCTCATTCACGTGGTCGGTTGTCATGCAGAAGGTGAGGTTGGCGATGTTATCGTCGGTGGTGTGCCAGTTCCTCCCGGCGATACCTTGTGGCAGCAATCGCGCTGGATTGCCAGCGACGAGACTCTCCGCAACTTTGTCTTGAACGAGCCCCGTGGCGGTGTTTTCCGTCACGTCAATCTGTTGGTTCCTGCTAAGAACCCACAAGCCAAAATGGGCTTTATCATTATGGAACCGGCGGACACGCCGCCGATGTCGGGTTCCAATTCAATCT
>Ga0114999_10008451_pt1 | contig 11476 bp, 7 predicted proteins | sample ArcticOcean_MG_C_3_FD_89820 | JGI IMG/M metagenome (GOLD analysis project Ga0114999, IMG submission 89820) | Marine microbial communities from western Arctic Ocean - ArcticOcean_MG_CB8_126 | ecosystem: Environmental > Aquatic > Marine > Oceanic | place: Arctic Ocean: Canada Basin | collected...
TGGTACCGGCCTGAGAGCGGAGAGTCAAGGTTCTCAGATAAACAGATGGACTGGATGAAACAAAATCCAAATCTTGTAAGACAGAACATGATAACCCAACAAGCTACTGGAAAACCCGGCGAAAAGGGCTATGAACCCGCACAAGCAACTGCACTTGCAGCAAAAAACCCCGGTAGCCATGCTCCGCTAGCTGATAGAGGTTCCAAGCTCCGGCGCGCCGGCCGAGCAATCAACCCGTTTGATCAGCAAAGCAAGGACGCAAGAATGTATAAAGGCGTACAGCAGGTTTCTCAAAATCAACTGGCACGCCAACAAGCAGCCAGAGCACAGGGGTTAACCCCAGCAGAAATGGGGAGAGGCACCACTAACCGCCAGAACTGGGACCAAAACTGGAAAGCCAGATCACAGATGCCCGGCCCAACGGCGCAACCAGCACCCACCCGTGCACCCGCGCCAACAGCGCCGCAGAATCCTGCCGTCATTCCACCGCAACATGCGGGAAGCGGGATCGTTCCGGATTCAGCGCGCGCACTTCCCGTCGTCAACCCAAAGCAGACCGCTCAACAGCAAGGCGGGGGAGAATCTTTCGCTCCCGGCACCACAGGAACACAGAAGGACCTCCTGCGCCAATCCGCCGGCGTAAAACCACCACCCCACCGCGACGACGATCTGCAGGAAATCAAAAGCTTTCTAAATAAGTGGGAACAGTTTGCAGCAAGAGATTTGGTTCAAGAAGAAATTGAACCAAGCGATGTCGATGTCTCAAGCTTTAAAATTAATCAAACCTTGGAACCAAATGTCTGGGAAGGGGATCAAAGCCTTAACTCGACTGTGAGAAGAAAACTGCTACATCTTGTCGACAAATTCTGGCAATCATTAGACTTGCCCGATCTGCGCATCGACGATATAACATTTACAGGCTCGCTAGCAAATCATAATTGGTCACAATTTTCGGATGTAGACTTACACATTCTAGTCGACTTTAGAGACTTACCAGGAATAGACGAAATTACAGAAGCTCTCATGACTGCTAAAAGAGTTAATTGGAATAATAAACATAATATCGAAATATTTGGTTTTGAAGTAGAAATTTATATACAAGATTCGAACGAAGTCCATCATTCAACCGGAGTATATTCGGTGTTACATGATCGCTGGGAGGCAAAACCCCAATATGAAGACTTTACAATTGATTACGAGAATGTTAAGATTAAGGCTGCTCACATCATGAATCAGATTGATAAAATTGAGAGAGAGTTTAACAATGAGAATTACGAAGAATCAATTTCCGATGTAGAAAGACTAAAAGAAAAGCTTCGGAAATTTAGGAAATGTGGCTTGGAACAAGGCGGTGAATACTCGCCTGAAAATTTGGCGTTTAAAGCTTTAAGGCGTAATGGCTACTTAGAAAAGCTATCAAGATTTAAAATAGATTCATACGATAAAATAATGTCTCTCTAGGCGTTATTCCGCTTGACATTCTTCGTCAAAGCGGTTATTATAGATATATGCACAAATTCAAGGAGCATACATGGGGCAAGCCGCGCTGGCCGATTTTTCGAGATTTGGAAAATCCTTTCAAGAGGGACTCACACAATTAATTCTACAGGACAGACCATTTGCAGATCAGATTTGCGAAGTATTAGATATAAGTTATTTTGAATTAAAATACTTGCAAGTCTTTGTGGAAAAAATAATTAAATATAAGGACAAGTATAATGTCCATCCGAGTCTTAAGACTATGACGACCATATTAAGAACGGAGTTAGAGGATTACAACGAAGCGACACAAAAGCAAGTTAGAGACTACTTTGCGCGCATCTACACCGAAGAAAAGACAGACGGTGCAGAATATATTAAGGCCACCGCACTGGATTTCTGTAGGAAGCAAAATCTAAAAGGAGCAATGATCAAGTGTGTTCCGCTTTTAGAAGAAGCTTCTTTTGACGAGATCGCCACCATCATCAACCATTCGTTGAATCTAGGCATTGACAATGATTTTGGCCACGATTATCTGGCAGATTTTGAGGTCAGGTTTCAGATCAAGACTCGGAATGCGGTAGCTACCGGCTGGGACGAAATAGACAACCTCATCAAAGGTGGTCTTGGCCGCGGCGAACTTGGTGTAGTAATCGCTCCCACTGGCGCCGGTAAGTCTATGGCACTAACTCACCTGGGCGCCCATGCCGTGTTTATGGGAAAGACTGTGGTGCATTACACACTAGAATTGGCCGAGGAAAGTATCGGACACAGATATGACAGTTGCCTAACGGGGACGCCATTAGGCAACTTGGTTTCTTTCAAAGAAATGATCTATGAAAAGGTGCAGGATGTGAAAGGCAAACTAATTATCAAAGAGTATGCTACAAAATCAGCCAGTGTTAAAACACTACAAAATCACCTGCAAAAATTATCACAGCGTGATATTAAGGCTGATATGATAATTGTTGATTATGGAGATCTTTTGCGGCCAGTTCAATCACATAAAGAACGGAGACACGATCTCCAGTCAATTTACGAGGATCTACGAGCTATGGCCCAGGAAAACAAATGTCCTGTATGGACGGCTTCTCAAACTAATCGTTCGGGTCTGAATGCAGAAGTTATTACAATGGAAGCGATCAGTGAGGCATTCAGCAAATGTTTTGTAGCAGATTTTGTATTCTCGCTATCTAGAACCATCGAGGACAAAAACAATAACACGGGCCGAGTCTTCGTTGCAAAGAACCGCTTTGGCCCAGATGGAATTGTCTATCCAATTTATATGGATGCCTCCCGGGTAAAAATTAAGGTTTTGCCGTCAACTGGTGAGACTCCAGCAGAGATCGCGGTGAATACAGCCAAAGAGCAAGCTGAACTGCTGAAAGAAAAATACAAACAATTCAGAATGGAACAAAAGGGATAAGAATGCACAATAAAACAGAAGTCAGACAGGAGACCTTAAAATATTTTAAAGGTGATGAATTAGCTACAAATGTTTGGATGACGAAATACGCGCTTAAAAATAGCGCCGGCGAATTCGTAGAGAAATCACCGGACGAAATGCACCGCAGACTTTCCTCTGAATTCGCAAGAATCGAACAGGCTTTCAACAGCGAACGCGCCCTCTCTGAAGAAAAGATTTATGAGTATCTGAAAGATTTTAAATATATTGTGCCCCAAGGTTCGCCCATGATGGGCATTGGAAATAACTATGTTAATGTATCCTTATCAAATTGTGTGGTGGTGGAATCACCAGCAGACAACATCTCTTCCATTATTGACTCCGGGAAAAGTCTTGCTAATTTATTTAAGCGTAGGTGTGGCGTTGGTCTTGACATCAGTGATTTGCGCCCCGAAGGCACACAAGTAAATAATTCTGCCGGCACAACGACCGGTGCATGGAGCTTCGCTGACTTCTATTCCTATGTTTGCCGTATGATCGGCCAGAACGGCCGACGAGGGGCACTTATGATCACAATGGATGTTCGTCACCCTGATATCGAGAAGTTTGTCACCATGAAACACGATTTTTTAAAGGTAACCGGAGCAAATGTCTCTGTTAAGATAAGCGATAGCTTCATGCACGCAGTTGAAAACAACGAATCGTTTAACCTACATTTTCCTATCGGGTCTGATAATCCTACCCATACAAAAGAAATCCAGGCAGTAGAACTATGGGATTCCATCGTTGAGTCCGCGACAAAAACTGCTGAGCCCGGCTTGTTAATGTGGGATAATATTACTAAGTTTCTTCCTGCCGAAGAATATGCAGACGAGGGTTTTAAGACTATTACAACAAACCCTTGTGGCGAAATACCTCTTTCTGCACATGATTCTTGCCGGCTAATTTCGATTAATCTTAAAAGCTTCGTCAACAATAAGTTTAAGAAAAGCGCCAAATTTGATTTTGTAAAGTTTTCTGAAGTCGCGGCCATGGCCATGAGACTCTCCGACGATTTGGTAGAACTGGAGCTTGAAAAATTAGATACTATAATTGAGGTGTGTGATACTCAAGACGAAAAAGAACTTTGGAATAAACTGAAAACAGCTTGCATTAATGGCAGGCGAACAGGCCTGGGTACCCATGGACTAGCTGACGCGCTATCTTGTCTACGGATAGCCTATGACTCTCCGAAGGCGAACAAGATTATGGGAAAGATATACGAGACTTTAAGAAACTCTGCGTATTTGGAAAGCGCCCGCCTAGCAGAAGAGCGCGGTTCGTTTGAGGTATTTAACTGGGAGAAAGAGCGCGGCAACGAGTTTATCAAAAGCTTGCCAGACAACATCCAGACCCTCATAAGCCAAGTAGGCCGCCGCAATATATCGATTTTAACAAATGCTCCGACGGGCTCAGTTTCCATCCTCTCCCAGACAAGTTCAGGGTTAGAGCCAGTCTTTAGAAACAAGTATATTCGTCGCAGGAAGCTTTCTCATAACGAAAAAAACACAGAACCAGATTATATTGACGAGCTTGGCGACCGCTGGGTAGAATACGCGGTATTCCACCACAATGCACAACAATGGATCGATCAACATAGCTCCGAAGAACTGCCTGACTTTTTTGTCGAGAGCGATCAAATTGACTGGATGCAGCGCATAGAGGCCCAGGCCACAATTCAGAAGTTTATTGATCACTCGATCAGTTCAACAATCAACCTGCCAAAAGGCACAGAACCGGGACTGGTCTCAAAGCTTTATTTCGAGGCCTGGAAGCGCGGTCTTAAAGGAGTTACTGTATATGTTGACGGTTCCCGCTCCGGGGTTTTACTTACCGAAGGGGAGGAGCAAGGAGCCTTTCCATACCATAAGGCTCCGAAACGACCAAAAGAAATGCCTTGTATGATACATCATACTACCATCAAGGGTGAAAAATGGACAATCTTAGTCGGGCTATTCCACGGCAAGCCTTATGAAATCATGGGGGGCTTATCAACCTATGTTGAGATCCCTAAAAAGTATACTGAAGGCATATTAATTAAACATCCCCGCAAAACTATGAATTCCGTGTATGACCTCCGCTTTGGCACAGACGGCGATGAGTTCAGCATCAAAGATATGGTAAAAGTATTTGATAATCCAAACCACTCCGCGTTTACAAGGATGATTTCGCTCGGCCTCCGACACGGAGCCTCAGTGCAATATGTCGTCGAACAGATGCAGAAAGATCGCGATAGTGATATGTTCTCATTCGCGAAATGTGTGTCGAGGGTGTTAAAATATTATATTAAAGATGGCACAATGCCCGGAGATAAGACTTGTTCAGCTTGCAGTGAGGAAACTTTAATTTATGTGGATGGCTGTGTGTCTTGTACCGCATGCGGCTATTCGAAGTGCAGCTAAAAGGAGAGCACATGTCAGAGAAAACTATCGTTCCAGTTAATCGTCATTTATTGATTGAATTGGTCGAAAACCGAGAAGAGAAGCCGGATCATGGAATCCTATTGCCGGAGGACTACGCGCCAAAGCAGTCGGAACACGCAGTAGTAAATATATTGGATTGGGCAGAAGATGTTAAGATTCAGCCGATTGAAACAGGTCTTAGAGCAATTGTTGACCGGTCAATGATCAAAGAACTAAAGTACTATGACCAAACCATACACCTAATCTTAGAAAACTATGTCACTTGCCTCGTCGTTGAAGAATAATGAAAGGCCATTTATATAAGTTCGAAAAGATTGTTTTTGGGGCTACACCCGCAGCGGTTATTTTTGCCCATAAAAACAACTTGCCAATAATCTTTATTAAACAAAAGGCTCCATTTTTTTTCGATTCAGCGACACCAGATCGTCCAAAGCTCGAAGCATACAAAAAAATGCTGTACATCTTATCCTTGTCTGGCAAGGTGCCATTTTATAATAATGTTGGGTTTGCAAAAATAGACGGCAACACGCTAAGCCTCACAACAAAAGACTCAAGATTAGCAAAAGTAAACTTTGAACAAGCAATTATATTTGACGAAGAAGGACTAAACGGTGTAGACCCGCCAGTAATTCCGGAAAGCCCACAGTATCAGGTGCTTGATTGGTTTAATGTGAGATCCGGCATGTGCCACGCACACACACAAGTAGAAACAGGTTCGGATTTTATCAAATGGGTTTATTTTTACGCATCTGACAGAATTGACGGGAATCACAACAAAAAAGATCTTGTAGCGGTGTCCACTATGACTGAGGAACAGCTAAGAGATATAGAGTATTCAGAGATATATGCTAAGTTCAAAATTCTAAAATTGATGAAAGACGCTGGCATTTCCGGTGCGAAGAACGGTACTTCCCCAAACGGCCAAGCTAAGTTCTGCCCGCTCAAGATCGAGTCTGCGCACCGGGAAGTCCGGAAACTGACAAGGCCCCACCATCAAGATAATGATTATTTAAAATTTAATTACGAAGAATGCGACATAGAAGAATGGAACAAGGCAAGCAAGATATAAATTCATTCCATTTATCGGGAATCATACCCGTCGCGGGCCAACCGCTAGATTTTAATTTTCCTTGGCATGATTGTATGATGCCCTTGGCACCAAATTATTTAGCAATTCATCACGCGGTCATGGAATGCGCCTGGGCCGGCTGCGAAACAATATGGATCGTTTGTCACCATGACATGCAATCCTTGATTCGGCACGAAGTTGGGGAATATGTGCAGGATCCCGTCTGGTACCATAGACGCTATGATACCTTCCCATCGGAAAGCCGAAAGCCGATTCCTATATATTATGTCCCTATCCACCCAAAAGATCGAGACAAGCGTGATTGTTTAGGCTGGAGCGTACTCTACGGGGCCAACAGCGCATATTGGATCAGTCGCAAACTGAGTAGGTGGGTGGCACCCGACAAATACTATGTTGCTTTCCCTTATGGGATCTACAAAAACGAGTTGCTCAGAGAGCATAGAAAAGATATCTCCTCGAAGAAAAGGTTTATTTTAACACACGAAGGTGAGCATATAAACAGCGGCCTGCCGATTGGCTTTACATTTGACGCCGCGGACTTTAAGAAGATTCGAAGAGAACTAAGGGCCAACGCCACAGGCTTAAGACCCAAGAACAGCAATTATGGCGATGCCCCGCTGCCGATTGAAAAAAGATGGTCTGCGAGACACTTTCCTCTTGACAAAGTATTTGAATCGGTTATAATAGATAAAGATACAAAAAGTATTGAAGTTCCGTGGTTTCATAAGGTTGACAATTGGGAAGGCTATTGTGCCTTTCTGTCTTCGGCCGACCGCCACCTGATCACTCGGCCCTTCAAAAAAATTCTAAAATACAACGAACTAAATCTCATAGGAGAGAATCATGAACAAGACTAAGCCAACAATCCCTTTCGTCGGACTCCACGCACATTCAGTGGCGGGGTCGATTTTTGATGCTATTGGATATCCACAAGAACATATGGACTTCGCATATGAAAACGGAGCAACAGCACTAGCTTTGACGGATCACGGCAACATGAATGGTCTACCGTATCAAGTGATCCACGCAAAGAAGATGCGAGAAGCTGGAAAAGAATTCAAGCCTATCTACGGGGTAGAAGCATACTTCTTACCAGACATCGAAGAATGGCGAGAAGAATACACTAAGGCAATGGAAGATAAGAAACGAGCGCGCTCAGTCAAGAAAGACGAACAATCCGGGGCTACAGTTGAAGACGAGGGCGCAAGCAAGAAGACACAAGATATTTTACGGCGCCGCCGTCACCTTGTTCTGTTGGCACAAAACCAACAAGGATTAAACAACTTGTTCATGTTGGTGTCAGAAAGCTATAAGTCTGAAAACTTTTATAGGTACCCGCGGATTGACTTTAATCTGCTTGAGAAATACAGTGAAGGAATCATTGCAGCATCAGCTTGTCTGGGCGGGGTATACGCCGGAAGCTATTGGGAAGCCAGCATTTATGACGAAGAAGGCAAGCATACCGGAGTTAACAAGGAACTGGCCTTAGAACTGATGAGAAAGACTACTCGCCGAATGGTAGATATTTTTGGCGACCGTTGGTATGCCGAAGTACAGTGGAATAATATTAAACAACAGCACGAACTTAACCAATTGATTATTCAAGTTGCGGCGGAGTTTGATGTTGAACTTATTACTACTGCAGACAGCCACTATCCCAACCCGGACGCGTGGAAAGACCGCGAGTTGTATACTCGCCTGGGCTGGCTCGGTAAAGGGGGTTTGCCCACATTCATGGATTCAGAACTACCCATTGGTGTGGAAGAGGTTGGTTACGAACTTTATCCTAAGAACGGAGATCAGATTTGGGAAAGTTACAAGAATTACTCTAAAGAGTGCGGGTTTGAGTACAACGACGATCTGATCCTGGGTTCTATTACGAACACTTATAAGATAGCTCATCAACGCATCGACACCTTCGCCCCGGACAACACTGTTAGGCTACCCGACTTTGTAGTACCGGCCGGAATGACTGACACACAGGCGCTTGTGAAACTAAGCGTCGACGGTCTCAACGGCTTGTCTCTGGCAGATAACAATGAATATATGGAGCGTCTCAAGAGAGAATTAAAGGTTATTGACGACCGCGGCTTCAGCAAGTATTTTTTGACAATGAAGGCTATTTCAGATAAAGCAACAGGTTCTATGTTGACCGGGCCCGGCCGCGGCTCCGCCGCCGGCTCCTTAGTAGCCTATGCTCTGGGGATTACTCAGGTGGACCCGCTAAAATACGGCCTATTATTTTCTCGATTCCTACGCTCCGATGCGACAGACTATCCGGATATCGATTATGATGTGGCCGAGCCAATGGAGCTTAAAGAATCACTCATCGAAGAGTGGGGCGACGATACTGTTGTACCAATATCTAACTGGAACACACTACAACTTCGCTCGCTAGTAAAAGATATTTCTAAGTTTTACGGAATTCCGTTTACAGAGGTTAACCAAGTTACTGGCAAGATGATCTATGAGGCGACACCAGCAGCAAAGAAGAAACACGGAATCAAGGCAGGAGTGTATGTTCCGACCTTTGAAGAAGTCAAAGAGTTTAGTGAAAGCCTGCAATCGTTTCTCAAACAATATCCACAGATCGCAAACCATATTGATATGTTGTATGGCCAGGTCCGTTCCTGTTCCCGGCATGCCGGCGGTGTCGTTATCGGAGAAAACCTCGATAAGTACATGCCACTAATTAATTCTGGGGGTATTCGACAAACTCCGTGGAGCGAAGGACAGAATGTTCGCCATCTAGAGCCAATGGGATTCATTAAGTTTGATATTTTAGGATTAGCTTCCTTGAGGATGATCGAAGGCGCGATCCGACATATTCTGATTCGCCACCATGATGTAGCAGAACCAACTTTTGAAGATGTAAAGAGCTACTATGGTTCCCATCTACACCCAGATATAATCAACCTTGAGGATCAAGATATATACGAAAGCATCTTTCACGAAGGCCGCTGGGCCGGGATCTTTCAGTTTACCGAATCAGGGGCCCAGGAGTTCTGCACCCGCGCAAAACCAACTAGCATCATCGACCTTTCTGCCATCACCTCTATTTATCGCCCTGGGCCGCTGAGCGCCGATGTAGATGATCAGTATGTCGAGGCAAAAGAAAATCCGCAATATATTCGATACTTGCACCCCATTGTACAAGAAGTTACAGAGGACACCTATGGTTTTTTGATTTTTCAAGAACAAATCGCTATCTTGGCGCATAAGCTCGGAAAGGATGTCTCTCTTGATGAGGGAAACAAGCTTCGAAAACTGCTAACGAAGAAGGGTACCGGCCACGACGCAAAAGAAAAAGAGAAGATTCATAACAAGTTTGTCGCAGGTTGTTTAGAAAAAGAGATCCCTCGCTCCGATGCCGAAAATCTTTGGGATACCTTCGAATATTTTTCGGGCTACGGCTTTAATAAGTCCCACGCGGTTTCATATTCTATTTTGAGTTACCAGTGTGCGTGGCTGTGCCATCACTATCCTGCGGAATGGATGGCCGCGTTTCTAGACAAGGAACCTGAGCGTCGTAAAGAGCGCGCCATCAATATCGCGAAAAGCTTGGGCTTTGAGATTAGGTCTTTGGACCTCAATACCTCGGGAGCTGTTTGGGAGATTTCCTCAGACGGCCGCACCCTAATCCAGCCATTAACCTCTATCAAGGGTCTGGGAGAAACAGCCATTGAACAAATCGTCAATAATAGACCTTTTCAGGTTGTCGAAGACTTCATCTTCAATGAAGGTATTACATACAGCAAGTTGAATAAGAAAGCGCTTGATGTGCTGATTCGAAGCGGCGCGATGGATTGCCTCATCGATGAACGGTTTACTGGCGCCAAGCACTTTTGGAGTGCGGTCGCCGTTGACAGGCCCAGGAAGCCAAAAAACTTGGACACAAATATCGAAATATACGCCGAAGAGGGTGAATTCACAGAAGAGGAAAAGATTCAGTATCTGGTAGACTTAACGGGAGTATTCCCCTTTAGTCTGGTGATGAGCGAACATGTCAGAAAGAGTCTAGAAGAAAGATTTGTGCCGCCCATTTCAGAGTATGACACAGACTTACAACTAGCTTGGTTTATTCCGAGAAAAGTAACTTCTAGAAAAACTAAGAACGGCAAGGACTATTGGATTGTAGAAGTAATTGATGATTCAAGCAATGCTACAAGCATCAAATGCTGGGGTGTTCGCCCCGGACGAGATACCGTACACATTAACCGTCCTTACATGGCTAGGTTAGATCATGATCCGCAGTGGGGGTTTTCTACCCGCTCCCTTTATCACAATTTTAGACTTTTGGCGTAAAATGAAAACATATAATGATTTAACAAAAGAGTTTGAGGCATCGGTTCTCTCTACATCAGGCGTGCGCCTCCCCCGCGAGAACACACAGAAAGGGCAGGTGTTGTTGTACCTTTATCAAAAATTAGGTAGAATCGTGACAAAAACAGAAGCAGAGAAAGTCGTATGCGAGAGGTTAAACATACAATCGAAGGATTTACAGTCGCTGCGGCACCTAGGTAAACAGGACGGATTTAACATCTTACAGGCCGGCGCGATGCGGGGTGAATATAAGTTTAAAAGAGGCGAGTATACATTATTGGACTTGGAAACCGTTAATCCATACTTCGATATATCCCGCCGCGATGAAAGCAATCTAGATTTTCGAGAGCTAAAGAAGAAATACCACTACGCATGCGCAACCTGCGGCGCCCGAGAAGGAAAGAAGCATCGGTACACAGCTGAGATCGTGGCCCTTGAGAAAGGACATAAAGACCCAGCGAAAGCCATGGAAAACTTTAATATCATTCCACAATGTCAATTATGCAATAAGGTTGCAAAGGACAACTGGGTTTATGATGATTATGGAAGAGTCACGAGAATGACCACACAAGGTCTTCTTACCCGCCACAGTAAAACGCAAAAGCTGGAATTTTTAGAAGCTTTGCGCGCAGACTTGACATAGTACAAAATTTGTGTTAAATTAATATCTATAGGAGTTAGAATGGAACCACACAACAAAACAAACAAATCATGGAA
>Ga0114999_10008452_pt1 | contig 11474 bp, 10 predicted proteins | sample ArcticOcean_MG_C_3_FD_89820 | JGI IMG/M metagenome (GOLD analysis project Ga0114999, IMG submission 89820) | Marine microbial communities from western Arctic Ocean - ArcticOcean_MG_CB8_126 | ecosystem: Environmental > Aquatic > Marine > Oceanic | place: Arctic Ocean: Canada Basin | collected...
CAGAGCCTCTTACATATCCGGAAGGCTTTTTGTTGATAATTGCGTCCATGACTGATGTTTCCTTTGTAGCGAGTAAAAGTTTTGAGACCCGGTTCTAAAAACCGTTACGAAAAGTAGAGTTACTTAGATCAACTAAAATAAAATGATCTAACTAGCAAGCTTGCTCGTAAAAACCACAATATACTATTCCTTCGTCAGACGGAAAAGTATAAGATAGGCGCCATGGCTGGTTACTCCCCTCCAACTTAAACCATGGCGCCTACAAAATTTCAGGCAAACTAAACAACCTTGCTCCCATGATTAGGTTTTAATGTTAAAATTTATAATTTTGAGTCCGCAGTCTGATACAAAATTCTAGTTGAGAACCGTGGAGGAAACAGATGGACACTCCGTTCTTCGGCGTAAAACATTAGAAAAAAACTAAATTTATTTGCTCATTAATGATCCACAATAAACTATAAAACGTAAAACAATAAGCTATTAGATGTACAAATATTTCATCCCGGAGGAAAACTCAGTGAGCAAAAAAAATATAAAGATAGGGTTTGTAGCCTTTATTTCTGTAATAATACTCGCATTTTCCCCTCTAAAAATAAGTGCCAACCAAACAAATCCCTCTAACATGATTGTTACATCATGTGGAGAACGTCAGATCATTATTAATTCATTAAAGAAAGACTACAAGGAGGTACAAGACGCCATCGGAATTAGTAATCGCGGTGGACTAATCGAGTTATTTGTATCTCCGAAAGGGTCATTTTCAATCACACTCACGAACCCAAACCAAATAACCTGCATTATTAGCGCTGGGGAACACTGGAATAAAAAGAATAATCTTGTATCGATGGATCAGAACTTATAGAGGCAAAACTATCGTATTGTAAAAATTTTAGTCAAGAACAGTAATTAAAAAAGACCTGTAGTGGGATCTAAGCCTGACATTAAATTAAGATTTTGAATAGCCTGGCCAGAAGCCCCCTTACCAAGATTATCGAGTTGAGCACAAACAACAGCTTGCTCATTTCTTTCATTAGCAAAAACATAAATATTCAACATATTACTTCCATTAAGACCTTCAGGATCGATGTTGTCCAATTGAGCGGCATCAGACAAATTCTGGACATTTACAAAAGGTTGCCCTGAATAGTGTTCTGCCAATACATCTTGTATATCAGTAGGAATTACTTTGTTTTTTAATTGCCATAATTGCAAAGGTACAGATACAAGCATTCCCTGAGCAAAACGTCCTACACTGGGTACAAAGAGCGGAGCATTGTCCAAACCACTCCACTTTTGAATTTCAGGGGTATGCTTGTGGGACAACCCCAGACCATAAAGATAAAACGTACTATCAATTTTTTTGTCAGAATTATGATCTTCAAAAGCTGCGATGAGGGTTTTACCCCCGCCGCTATAACCCGAAATGGCATTAATACTCACAGGAAAATTACTCGGCAAAATTCCTGCAGAAACTAACGGATAGATCATGGAAATCGAAGCGCATGCGTAACAGCCTGGGTTACTAACTCTTCTAGATTTTTTAATAATCTCACCTTGATCGCAATTATACTCAGGAAAGCCATAATCCCAATCCGGATCAGTCCTAAAAGCTATTGAAGCGTCTATCACTCTCGTTGTGCCGTTTTGAATTAAATTTATAGCGTCGCGAGAGGCGGCTTCAGGTAAACAGAGTATACATATATCGGCTACATTAAGCATTTCCGCACGAGCAGATATCTCTTTTCGCCGCTCATCTTCTAAATGTAAAAGATCAAACTCTTTTCGCCCCTTAAGTCGGCTAAGTATCTGCAGACCCGTGGTACCTACTTCACCATCTATAAATATTTTAGTCATGACGGCGCATATATCCGTGTTTCTGAATAAAAAAGCAATGCCTAGATAAAAAAACCAACCATATATTTGAATAATTTTATATCGATATATGTTAAAATTTCAAGTGTTCAACTTCTCCCGCCGAACTGTATAGTAACCTGCGACAAAAATTATTACAGCACCAATCCAACTCCATACATCAAGGGTCTCTGAAAAAAGAATGTATCCAAATAACGCAGCAACCGGCAAGCGCAGAAAATCAAATGGCATAACTGCGCTAGCATCTGACTTTTCAAATGCTTTGGCTTGACAAAAATGTGCTGACCAACCAGATAACGCCATTATTAATATCGGAGTAAAATCATCCCAAATTGGGGTAACCCAAACAAATGCAAGAGGAATTAATGTAAGAGGTACCATCAAAATATTCATCCAGAATATTGTGACACTAGCCTGATCCGTGCGAGTGAGAACTTTGACACTAGACCACGCTCCAGCGTAAAGAGCTGATGAAAGTAAAACTAAAAATATTGAAAAATCAAATTCAGTCAAACCTGGCCGAATTATAATCAACGCACCAGCAAAGCCAAAAATTGTCGCTACCCAACGATGAACGCCAACCGCCTCTCTCAATATCAAGCTCGACGCGATAGTTACAAAAATAGGAATTAGGAATGTAAGCGCAATGACCTCAGCCAGCGGCTTAATAGCAACAGCATAATATAGTGCCGCCATCGCCAGTAAACCAAATAAAGTACGAACAAGATGCAGTGGCATTTTAGTGGTACGAAGAGCTCTCATACCAGAACGCGAAACAAGGGGTGCGATAAGAAACAAGCCGACAATAGCACGAAAGAAAACGATCTGGAATGCATCAAACTTACCATCCATATAATGGACAGCCGTGATCATAACGGCAAAACTAATTGCAGTGAGAATTGCCCAAGTAGCGCTCCGATAAAATGGAGAAGGTGACACGTTTATATTCATTATTGTTCAGGTAAGTAGTCATCTGACCATTTTAACATAATATTGAAACTGATGGAGACACGGATATCATTACTCAAATTGGGGTGAACGAAATGCATCAAACTTGCGGGCCAAAGCATTAATAAGCCTGGTTCTGGCAAAACTGTATACTCTGGTTCAATATAGGGGTCATTTTTAATCGACTGCATATTAAAACCAGTACGAGGATCATAAAATGTTATACAGTTTGGGCGCACATCAGAACGTTGATTAGTTGTTTCAGTTCCCAGAGGTATTTTTACGTAATATGTACCACTCAAATAACTTTGTGGATGATTATGAGGATCGTGATAGTCCCCTTTTCGATTCAAATTCGCCCAGCCATGAATTTGCCAGTTTACCGCATAATCAATATTTATTGACTGGAAATATTCTATGACAGCAAGGTTAACTTCCTCCCTTAACCAATTTGTAGGCGGGCTATCAATTTCAAAAGGATTTTGGTCACGATAATCTGTTGTTAGCGATTTATTACAATCTTCCCAGTCTTCAACAAGTTGTAGAAGCGCCTCATTAGGTTCTTGACAATCTGATAATCCTTTCTTCGCTATTTTAGTAGGCCATAGATCTAATATTTCCATTATCGAATCACCTACCCTATCAAATTGTTTATAAATAAAAAAAAGGCCCCCATTAATAGCTGACCTTTTCATTAAGACATTAAGCTATCACGTGAGTTTCGACCTTTAATATATATAAAATAATTTCCCCAAAACAGCACGAACTTAAAACCCTCCAATAACTAAATCAATTAGAGCCATAGATTCTTTTGGTAAGGAATCTCCTCTCCATGCCACATATTGATCTGGACGTATAAGTACGAAGTTTACCTTATAGAGATTATAAATTTGAGAGGAATCTTCATTCACTAAAATTAAGGGTACCCTTCTTTTCCTAGCCGCTTCAAGCACCGGTTCACAAGAATCCCGACAACCGTTTAAACGCAACAATGTGAAGTTCTTACCAAAACCATCAAAAAGAGCGGAGCCATCTTGTAGCCAACCATGCGGAGCGCGCCCACCAGGATGACTTGAAGCGATATACTCAAATGGAGAACTTTCTGGCGGAGATTGATCTTCAGCACTAATTATTGCTGACCCATCGTAACGGGCGCCCAACTGAATACCTATACAAAAATATTCTTCCTTTAAAGCTTCTGCGATTTTAGCGCCAAATTGTGATCTAATCTTATCCCCCTCAGGTGTATCATCTTCGATATTTTGTGGCACAGTAAGTGATGCTTTAGCTTGGGCTAATGCATAGGATTGCGCTAAATTACGAACTGCAACCGGGCGCCTCTCAATTTCATAACTTTCAATCAAACGCTCTCCAGCCCAGCCTTGGTACCAAGCGGCTAATTTCCATCCAAGGTTCTCAGCGTCACCAATCCCTGTGTTCATTCCAAAACCGCCAGTTGGTGTAAACAAATGCGCGGCATCTCCGGCAAGCAAAACGTGTCCAACCTGATAAGAATCTGCGACTAACGACAAGCCTGCCTGCCAAGGTAATGAAGATAATATTATAATCGGAATTTCTTCGCCTATGACGCGAGTAATATATGGCTTTGGATCAATTGTTTCTGCAGTCTGACCGACTTCAAGCTTTGCCCAGGTAAGGAACTTTCCCTTTCCATCAAGGGCCACAATAGATGCACGCCCCTCTGGATTCATCGAATGAAACTGCCATGGTGCATCGGTCTTCATAATCTTGTATAGATCTGGTGCTTCAAAATAAACAGATAGCATACGCCCCAGCATAAAATCGACCTCTTCACCACCCTTACCATTATATTCAATACCTAGGGCCTTACGCACGGTACTTTGCGCCCCGTCGCAACCAATGAGGTAGCCACATTCGACCTCTTCAACTTTACCAGATTCCAAATTCTCAATTTTAGCTATTACGCCCTCTGAAAAATCTTCAAAGGAATTTAACTTCCAACCGAAACGCATATCGACAAGTTTTTTCTTATCAAGTTCAGATTTCAATATTTTTTCAACAAACATTTGAGATGCCCGCTGTAAAGGCTCTGGCCCCAACTCCAGGTCGATTGATCCAGGCGTCATACGTTCACGCAGGCTTGGAATTTTAATCCGACACAGCTCAAATGTATTAATTCGTGTAACAATAATAGCATCACCACAATGATCCATCGGTAGACCAACATCACGTATCTTATCGGCAATACCTATACGACGATAATGTTCCATCGTTCGAGCATTATGCGAATTTCCTTGGGGATGATTTGGGGTAGTCTTCGCTTGATTCACCAACATACACGGAACGTCACGCCATGCTAAATCTAGAGCTAAATTCATCCCAACGGGACCGCCGCCAACAATCATGATGGGTGTTTCAGGCATTTATTCCAATTCCCATAGTAATGATAAAATAAATTCTACAATTGATGAGATGGTTGCAATCATAAATAAGAATAAATCTTATTCCAAAATCTTAATTGGATCTGACCTTACGTTCTTTGTCTGGCGTTCGCGATAAGCAACGTAGGTTGCACTCGCAAAAATAATCCCTCCGCCAAAGAAAGTCCAAAAGCTTGGTACTTCAGAAAAAAAGAAAAAACCAAATAAACTGGCATAGACAAGTTTAGAAAAATCAAATGGCATAATCAACGTAACATCAGCAACCTTCATAGCCTCGGTAAATAAAAGTTGTCCCACAGTTCCAACGGCAGCCAAGGCAAAAAGCCAGATGTATTGGTCGGAGGTTGGCCAGCGCCAAACAAATAACGCCGGAACAAATGTGAACAATGTAAGAAAAAATAAACCATAGATCGTAATCGTAACTGTGGAATTTGTACGAGAAAGACGCTTAATAATAATTACGGCACCTGACCAACTGAATACAGAAACTAGTGCATAAATAGCGCCAGTGCTCATAACCTCAGAACCAGGTCGCAAAATAATTAAAGCACCTGAGAACCCAATAATAAGACTGGCAATCCGGCGAATACCCAATTTCTCTCCTAACAACAAAACAGCAAGTAAAGTAATTACAAGAGGCGCTAGGAAAGTTAGAGCAGACAACTCGGCTAATGGCATTAAAGTCAACGCCATGAAGTAAAATAACATTCCACCCGTATGAAATGCACTTCGAAGCGCCATACTGCCAATATTTTTAGTATACATCGACTTGACACCGTTACGAAGCAATATCGGGAGTAACATTGCTAATCCCATAAGACACCTAAAAAAAGCAATTTCAAATGGGTGCAAGTCATCCGCAAGACTACGGACGATTGCAGTCATTATGGTCAGGAAAAATGTCCCAACCAACATATAAATAATTCCTCTAAAATTAGAATTAATGGTCAAAATTTTGCACTCAGTGGCCCTAACGACAGCGCAATCCGCAGGGAGAAAATGTATAATATACGGATAGCAAATAAAATTTTGGGCGTTCTCTAGATTTTTTACAAAGGATACACTAGGTGATATAAGAGTTTAGTTATTGCTCCGCAAACACCAAAAAAAATGGACCGCCATGTAGATGGTATATCTTATTTCAAGTCAAACCGAGTAGACTGACCATCGGGAACAGGTGTTCCACTAAGCCCCCCCCTCTCTAAAACCTTTTCGACACCGCCGTTACGCTTTATCAAATCAGCTTGATCAGCAAGTGCCTCGGCATTAACGGATTTTGGGTCTAATTTAGAATAAAGCTGTTCTTTATAATAAGTTAAAATATCTTGGTAATCGTTTTGGTTTGCTAGATTTTTTAACTCTTCCGGATCCTCTTCTAAATTGTAGAACTCGGGTTCGCAATCTACATAATGAATATACTTATACAGCCCATCTTTTAGCATAAATGCCCCTGAAACGGATCCTGCCCCATGATATTCACTAAGAACCAGCCTCTTATCATTATCCTTTTCCTTAGCAACTTCAAAGAGAGAACGACCAGGAGTATCAGCAACATTATTTAAATTAAAAGAATCTAGAATTGTCGGAAAAACATCTATTAGAGATACAGGCGTTTTCACTACTTTCCTGGCCATATTCATTTGCCCAGATAGTAACATTGGGATCCCAACCGACTCTTCATACATCACCGACTTACCCCAAAGACCGCGAGCTCCCAAATTTTCACCGTGATCACTTAGATACATAATATTGGTATTCTCTGAGAAACCATTATCATTTAGGCTACCCAATACTTTGCCAATTAGATCATCCACAAATGTACATAAACCTAAATAAGAAATTATCGCAACTTTACGATGGTCATCATCTTTGAAATAGCGATCAAAGGTATAACATTCATTAAATGCTCTCCACCAAGGGTGGTCATCTAATTCAGGATTGGACTTTTTTATCGTCGGAATAGAAATATTTTTATATAAATCATAGTATTCTTCAGGCACGATTAAGGGGAAATGTGGCGCGATAAAAGAAACAAAAAGAACAAATGGCTCGTGCTTCTGGGGGCTTTCCGAACGCTCTTTGAGCCACGTACACGCTTTAGCAGAAATATCTCGATCGTAAATTGTATACTCAGTCTCTCCTGGACCGACTAACTCGGAGTATTTACGACTTTGAGTACGTTCGGGTAAATCTGGTCTAATAGAGCCCATTAAATCACCGACACCATTAGCTATATGCATAGGTATAAATTGTTCATCAAAGCCAGTTGGATCTTCGTCAAACCGATAATGAAGTTTACCAATAGAATTTACGCAAATATTAGCGTCTTGCAAATAATGGCCCCAACTTGGAAGAGATCCGTCATAAGCAATAGCATTATCCCAACATTTATTCTGATGAACATATTTTCCGGTCGCCAAACAGGCCCGGGCAGAGACACAAACAGGTGAATTTGTTGAGGCATTTGTAAAGAGTGTTCCGCGACTAGCTAAGTTATCAAGATTAGGAGTCCTGACAATTGAATTATTATAACAGCTTAAAAAATTACGACTATGTTGATCAGCCATTAATACTAGAAAGTTTCTATTAGTCATATTTTTTCTCATTGGAGATCGCAATCTCGCTCATTACTGCCGCTTTCTGGAGTATGGATTATTTTTTACGCGTTACTCCGTAATAAAACTACTTATACTATTTTATAAATGTCTCACTCTAAGAACTGTTTCGTCAATATTTATAAAAATTATTATTAGACGTTTAATTTCTCTTTAACTTTAATTGATCTCGCGCGCTTAATTCTATCTTATTAATGTATTGTATTAACCACAAAGCTAAGATTGCTGGCGAAAAAGATAAGATATTCGATTTAAATAGTGAAATACAGATGCATTATATCTTTACTTTTTTTAAAAAAAAAGGAACTGTAAACCATCATAATTAAGAGGCTATAAAGCCTGAATGGGGTTGCGGAATGACTAAAAAAAAGTCCAACACAAATAACTATCAGATACCAAAAACTATGAAAGCATGGGTATTAGGCGGTCCCCATGAAATGAAGTTAGTTGAAAAAAAGGTTCCTGAACCAGGCCAATCTGAAGTCCTAGTTAAAGTTGGTGCAATCGCAGTCTGCCATACCGATATAGAGGTCTTACACCATGGTCATCCTGCAATGATTGAAGGCGAGATTCCTTTCAACAAAAATTTTACCATGGGCCATGAATATATGGGAACTGTCGTAAAAACGGGAGAAAATGTCGACGAGTGGCAACCTGGTGACAGAATTGCTGTCGAAGTTCACGCTGGTTGTGGTCGTTGTGCAAAGTGCCGAGAAGGTATGTACACGTCGTGTCATAACTATAGCTACCGATCCAAAGGTCATCGAGCCAACGGCTTTACAACTGACGGTGGTTTTGCAGAGTATGCTATAAATAATATAAATACTTTAGTCGCAGTTCCAGATTATCTTAGTGATGAAGTTGCAACGCTAACCGTCACGGCCGGCACTGCAATGTACGGTCTCGATGTTCTTGGTGGCCTAGTTGCCGGTCAATCGATCGCAGTCGCTGGCGGCGGTCCAATTGGTCTGATGTTTATTGCCCTTGCCAAGGCATTAGGTGCCGCACCTGTAATAATATCCGAGCCTCGGCCCGACCGTCGAGAAATGGCAAAACATTTGGGCGCAGATTTTCTAATAGATCCGCTCACAGAAGATCCAGTTGAAAAAGTAAGAGATTTAACAAAAGGGAAAGGAGTTGATTTTTCCGTTGAAGCGTCCGGCGTTCCCACTGTAGTTAATCAGATCTTACACATGACAAATCGTGGTGGCAAAGTATGTCTGGCAGCGTTCTCCAATGGCCTCACACCGACTGACCTTGCGTATGTCGTCAGCAATAATATTTATATGTTTGGTATTCGTGGAGAAGGTAACAGTGCCGTTAGGCGCGCAGCCAGTCTCCTAGAACAGAAACGATTTGACCCCTCACCTCTTCACACCCACACCTTCCCTCTGGAAGAAGCTGACAAGGCAGTTAGTTATGCAGAAAATCAAACCGACGGTGCGATTAAGGTCGTTGTAAAAATGAATTAGTAGTTCTAATTAGGAGAATTTAGTGACAAATCCATCAAAATATAAATTTATTTTAATACCCCCATTTCACTTACCTGATGAAGATCAATTTAGGGTTCCAGGTTATTCGGTGCCACAGGACAAATCTAAGGAAGAAAGACTATTAAATAATGACTTTGTTCTTAAACACTTAGAAGATGTTGATTGGGAACTTCACCCGGGGGCAAAACCACCTTATGGGAATTGGTCTGTTGAAACGCGTGAAGAATTTGCACACGCAGCAACGGCTCGTATGGGATGTGTTAGAGAAGCCTGCGAATCCGGTAAATATAATGCTGCTATTTTGCTGGGTGGTGGTGAACCAGGGTTCCTCGAATCCCGTGAAATAGGACGAGAATACGGTGTTGTTGTAACAGCTAATGCTTTTTCCCAAATGTATTTAGCCGTAATGCTTGGTGATAGCTTTTCGATAATAGATATTGAAGGTGTACATAATGTCTATTATCGAGATCTTGTTCGTACTCATCAACTCCAAGATCGCTGCCGATCTATAAGGACTATCGGCTATAGCCTACCTCGACCGGGCGACACTGACCCCGACACATTAACCAAACAATGCGAAGCTGTTGCACGCGGCGACCACAATATCGTTGTTGAACGAGCCATTGAACAAGCTGAAGCAGCAATTGTAGAGGACGGAGCAGAAGTTATAACTCTTGGTTGTTCGATGACATTCTTCCTAAAGCCTCATATTGAAAAAGGCCTAAAGGAGCGAGGATGGGACATACCGGTATTAGAAGGCTACACCTCATCTATTGAGTTAGCGAAACTAATGGTAAACCTAGGAGTTAATGCAAGTGGGATAACCTATATGGGTGCTCGACCCAAACGAGCATTAGATAAAATAATCGTATAAAATAATACGCGTTATAGAATTATGTCAGTTCGACAACTTAATGATTGAAAATAAAATCAATGACAGTTTACTACAATATTAGCTAAACTTGTTAGCAAATTTCTTTGGTGTTATTATCGTCTAGAGATAGAAAGAATTGTCCTAGAATATAATTCAGTCTGATCGTATCTTGGTTAAAATAAAATCTTAGGGGAATTTGTATGAGGAGATTATTTGATGCCGGTTTATAAAGCACAAGACATGGAAGCGACCCCAGACGTCGTAAACCCGAACGTCATGATGATGCAGTTCGGGGGAGACCTAATTAAGGTTGGTATCGTAACTTACAAGACCGGCGAAACACCGCCGCCGCACTCCCACCCCAAAGATGAGCAATGGATTTACATGCTCGAAGGTCGCGTCGCTCACCTTCTCGACGACGAGATCATCAACATTGGTCCCGGAGATCTTGTTTACATCCCGCGAAACACCGTCCACGGAATAAGTCTCCTTGAAAGTCCCTGCCGCTTCATCACATTCAAAAGTCCCGCCGGTTCGGGTGGCTTAAGCGAGGATTACACGGCTGTACCAAACGTCGTTGAACTTCAACGACGTCTTGCTGAGGCTTCCTAGTCAATCAAAACTAACCCGACGTGAGTTAAACTTAGAAGTTACGAATTTTAATTAATTTCTATACAGGCTCTACACTTCTTAAATTATGTCAGAGTTTGCTGTTGACTCTTATATAAGACTAGCCTTTATTTATTTCCGTGAAATGTTAAACTTGCAGTAACATAAGAGCCGACTTACGGTTACCTTATCGAATTCATATTCGATTTCTAGAGGAAGCCCTGTATCGGCAATCAGTCTTAATTATTAATGGGAGAAAAAAATAATGACACAACATAATTATCTGCGAAAAGGAATTCTTGGTGCAGTCGCTGGCGCATTCGTTGCGATTACAGCTGGTAGCGTTAGTGCAGGTTATCCTGATAAACCAATCACTTTCATCGTTCCTTACTCTCCGGGCGGCGGATCAGATCAACAGGCCCGTAGGCTCCAACCTGGTCTGGAAAAAGCACTTGGAGTTAAGGTGCGTATCATCTACAAAACTGGCGGCGGCGGAGCTGTTGGTTTTGGTGAGCTATGGCGCTCTAAGAATGACGGCTATACAATTAGTAATGTGGTCGTTCCAAACATTGTTATAGCCGGTAAAAAGGCCAGCGTTGGCTTCAAGGCGGGTAAATTTTCATATATCGGTATGACAGAA
>Ga0114999_10008454_pt1 | contig 11474 bp, 9 predicted proteins | sample ArcticOcean_MG_C_3_FD_89820 | JGI IMG/M metagenome (GOLD analysis project Ga0114999, IMG submission 89820) | Marine microbial communities from western Arctic Ocean - ArcticOcean_MG_CB8_126 | ecosystem: Environmental > Aquatic > Marine > Oceanic | place: Arctic Ocean: Canada Basin | collected...
CATCCGTGGGAGGTTGCCCACAATCCGTTCATCGCCCGGCGGCGGGGTCCCCTTTCTCGCAGCAACCGTTGCCGGTTCGCTAGTTCCTGAAGTTGAGGAACACCTCATCTTCGAGGGTGTCGAGGTCGCTTCGCAGCAGACCCTTCATCGAGAGGGTGTAGAGGTCCTCGCCGACCACGATCGACCGCTGGATCTGTGCGTGCCAGTCCCAAGACCCGTTGTCCGAAACGCCACCCGGATGAATGATCGATCCGATCTCCCGCAAGTCGCCGCTGGAGACGTCGAGGGCGATCGCTCCGAAGAACACCTCTTCTATGTCCTCCCGTTCATCCCACGACCAGCTTTGGACCGGAATGACTGCGAGGTCTGCCGGCTCCCAATACAGGAAAGCTCGGTGGTCGTACTCGACGGTCGAGTTCGAATTCTTGGCGAGCGTGAGCTTCGAGATACGTACCGGATTAGCGAGATCGGACACGTCGAAGATCGAGACCTGCGTGCCCTCGATACGGCCCTGCTCGTCGGCGTCCTGGCCTACGCCGAGCAGGAGGTCGTTGCCGAGAGGATGCAGGTACGCCGAGTAGCCGAGAATCTTCAACTCGCCGAGGACCCGCGGTTCAGTCGGATCGGACAGGTCCACCGTGTAGAGGGGATCGGTCTGGCGGAACGTAACGACGTACGCCGTGTCATCGATAAACCGCACCGAGAAGATGCGCTCTCCTTTGCCAAGACCGTCGACGATGCCGACCGCAACCAGCTCGCCCTCTTGCGGCTCGAGGATCGTGATCATCGATTCCTGCTCGAAGTCGCCCCAGCGCCGCCAGTCGGGTTCGGTGGTTGATGCCACCCGCAGGCGCCCATCGTGCTCCGACATGGCGAACTGGTTGAGTAGGAAACCGGTAATGCTTCCTGAGGCAACGTATTCGGTCCGGTCGGGATCCGTGATGTCGAACTGGTGGATCTGGGTCGAAACACCGTCGAAGTCGGCGTTTTCCGGATCCTCCTGGAACACCTGCCAGTCGAACCAGCGTTGGGTCGCGACATACAGGTTGTCGGTAGACGCATAGACCGTGTGGCCCGTCGCGAGCACGCCAGTGGCGTCGGCGACACGGAGCCCGCGGCTCGTGTCGATGCTGAGCACGGTCAGCATGTCGAGCCCGCCAAACTCAGCCGGGTGGCGCGCCCTGTCGCAGTCGACCATGACGCCTTCGTCGAGCACGTCGCCGTCGGCGTTGGTCAGCACGAAGTACGGAACCCAGTTTTCGATCGTGGAGTTCTTAATGATCTCCCGGTTCTTGTCCTCGGCCTCGCGTTCAGCTTTGAGCCCACCGCCCTCAGGGAAGGCCCAGACGAAACCGGTCGGCTGCGAGTTGAGCACGACCCGGGCGGTGTCACCGACGAGCCTGGCGCTGACGTAGTTGCCGTCGAATTCCAGTGTCCGGGCAATCTCGGGGTCGCCGCTCGAGATGTCGATCTCGACGACGACAGACGTCGCCGTCTGGTAGTAACCGTCGGGAGGAGCGATGCCGCGCGTGTTGTATCCGCCGCCGAAGCTGCTGCCGAGAGCGAAGACCCGGTCACCCGACAAGAAGAGGTCCCGTATCGCCACGTCTCGCACGGTCACGCTACCGACCAGCACGGGGTCGGCGCCCGTGATGTCGATGATGAACAGCGTCTGCTCGGACAGGGCAATGATCCGCCGCCCGTCGGTCTTGACGATATCCGGTTCGTCGACGCCGAGTTCTTGGATGTTGGTGCCCGAGAAGTCGACACCGCTACTCGGAGCGGTAGCGGCCTGTGGAGCCGGCGCCCCAACGGCGCGATCCTCGGAGGCGAAGGCCACGTCGCCTTCGAGGAACCCATTGAAGGCGACGCGGTACCCGAAGAATCCGCCTTGTAGGCCGTAGGGGCCAACGAGTTCGAGTGCGTGCTCGACGACGTAGTCGAGGAACCCGGCACACTCGTCGAACTGGACGAGCGATTGGGCGGCGGGTACGCCGGTGATGGGCCTATTAGGCCTCAGGATCGTGGGGTTCGTGGCCGATGGGGCCGCAGTTGTTGCCGGGCCGGCTTCGTCCGGCGTACTGCTGCACGCAGCCACAACCAGCGCCAGGGCCATCAGACTCATTATCAGGCGTCGCATATTTTCTCCCGGTTCTGGGTTAACAACGCTATGACGGCCCTTCACGCCGACGGGGTTCCCGGTTATTGCAGACGCCGTCAGGTGTGATGGGCAGGCGGTCCGCAGTGTGGCAGGCGTTCAGCACGATAGGTCGATCGCTTCGTCTATCTCGCCCCTCGGGTTCATGGGTCTCTGGCGTGGGTGTCGGTGGTTGGTGTGTGGCTGTTGGGGTTGGTGAATTCTGGTCCGTCGGTTCCGGGGGTGAGTGTCCAGTTGCCTTCGTGGATCATGCGGTGGTGGCGTCGGCATAGGAGTGTGAGGTTCTCCAGGGAGGTGTCGCCTCCTTGGGCCCAGTGGGTGATGTGGTGCCCGTCGCACCAGGGGGCGGGACGGTCGCATCCTGGGAATGTGCAGTGCCGGTCCCTGATAACCAGGGCTCGTCGTATCGCGGGTGGGATGGTGCGGGTACGGCGCCCGACGTCGAGCGGCTCGGATTGGCCCTTCGTGATGACCCGGCTGACGGCAGCGTCGCAGGCCAAGCGTCGAACGGTTTCGGGATGCAGTACTTGCCCGTGGCCGGTCTCGGCTCGTCCGGTAGCGCGCCGTTCGAGAACTTCGAGGTCGACGATCACACTCAGGTGCGGGCGTTCACCAGCCACAGTCGCCGTGGCACCGTGGTCGAGGTAGCTGCGGCAGATGTGGACGAGGGCGTCAGCGCGGCGCTGCGCCGGTACCCGCCCATCATCGGTACCGGTGGTGCGTGATTCGGTGTCGAGGACCGCGCCCAACGCGGTGAGGACCGTTTCGGTCCCTTCCGGGTCCAAGACACCGTCTATACGTCCTACCCCGCCGAGCGTGGGTGACACGTGGAGGCGGCGCCGCCCGAACGCGTGGTTCGTGTCCTCTAGGGCTGCTGCTTCGTCGAGGGCTTGACGCCAATACGCCACCGCGGCCCGTAACTGTCTCCCCGCCAACGTTCGAGCCACCTCAACAAGAGTGCCTTCATGTTCACTGAACGTTTCTGGGTGCGCTGTACGGGCGTCAGCGAGGACTTTTACTGCGGAGAGTCCTATGTCGCCGTCGCTGAACGCGGCGCGGGTCAGTGGCATGTGGGTGAGGGACCGGGCGGCACGCACCATCTCGGACGCTTCGCCACCGGCGAGCCGGCACCAGTGCTTGAGCCATGCTGTTGCTGACAGGTGGCCGTCGGTTTCGTGGACACCTCGTGTCTCGAATGCACTGAGCATCCGCAGGCGGTGCGCCTGCATCGCTGCGATGTCCCGGGTGGTTTCGATCAGCTCACTTTTCAGTTCGTCACCGGTGAAATCGTCAGGGTCGACAAGCCGTAACTCGTCAACAGCTGACCGCAAAGTGCTCATTCATCGAACGTATCAGAGCCATACGACACGAACCCGACGTGAGCTCAGTCAGTGGTGCAACCTGGTAGCGCCGCCTCGCGCGGCGGAGGCCGCCTCTCCGACTGGTAGCCGGCGCGGCTCGCGAGAACGTCAGCGCGCGGAAGGTGGAGGACGGATCGCTAGCAAAGCGCGACCGATGGCGTCGCGGCGTAGACGCCTTCTTCTTTGCGGATTGGAACCTCCTGAGTGAATCCGAGTTCGGGAATCGTGACTAGAAACTCGCCCGTACCAAGTTCCCCAGACCGCTTGGCGGTTCTGGCTGGCACCGCACCTATGCCTACGAACCACTTTCGTGCGGCGTAGACGCCTACCGCAAATGGATGTTCAGGCACCGTTGCCATGTCCAGGCCCGTCCGTGAGGCTCGTATATTTGGCCGAAAAAGTCGCCCGTATGTTCGTCGGCTACCCCGCTCACTGAGTCCTGAGCTATCTGCCCGTGCGGATCTGGAAGGCTCCGACACCCGCCAGGCCGCCGGCGACGAGGAATGCGATCAGGAAGAAGAGCGATGACCCGGAGTTGGGGACGTCGTCGAAGATGTTGTCGAGGAACTCGACCACACCGGTGAGCGCGAGCGCCCATCCACCCATCTCGGCAATCCACGGGTACCACTCGTGCCACGGGTTGCGGTCACCTGCGTAGAAGAAGTAGATCGCGCCGAGCGTTGCCACCGCAATCAGCCACGAACTGTGGGCAACCCCGTAGTCATCCAGAAAGATATCGCCCACCAACAAGATGACGATGAGCGACGAGACGGCCACGAACCGTTCCGCCGCTGTGAGTTGAAAGACGACGTTCTGGAACTCCGGATCTTTGTCCGGGCGGCTTGGCAGATCTTCGGTCGACATTCGTGCTCCGCGGACCCGGCGCGCCTGCGGTCAGGTGTTGAGTGCTGGAATCACCTGGTCGCCGTACGCGCGAAGGGTGGCTTCCTGATCGTCGTGCATCAGGTAGATGCCGAAGTGGTCGACTCCCAACCGCCGCAGTTCGTCCAGCTTGGCTATGTGGTCGGCCGGCGTCCCGAGGATGCAAAAACGATCAATGATGTCGTCGGGCACGAACTCGGTGTACGGATTTCCGGACCGGCCGTGGTGGTCGTAGTCGTATCCCTGACGCGCCGTGATGTAGTCGGTGAGTGCCGGGGGCACTCCGGAGCCTCCATCGGCGCCGTAACGCTCGACGAGGTCGACGACGTGATTGCCGACCATGCCGCCGAACCATCGCAGTTGGTCGCGTTGGTGGGCGATGTCGTCGCCGACGTACGCCGGTGCAACGACGCAGATCTTGATGGCGGCCGGATCTCGTCCGGCCTCGGCGGCAGCGGCCCGCACCGCCTTGACTGTCCATTCGAGTATCTGTGGATCAGCAAGCTGAAGAATGTAGCCATCTGCATGTTGGCCGATGGTCCGCAGTGCTTTTGGCCCATACCCGGCACCCCACATCGGCAGGTCCCACCCGTCCTCGATCCAAGGGATCGTCAGGCGTTTCCCCGAGTACTCGACCTCACGGCCGGCAACGAGACCTCTGATGACCTCCATCGCCTCGGCCAGCGAGGCGAGGTTCGTGGGTTTTTTGCCGATGTAGCGGAGTGCAGAATCGCCGCGTCCGATGCCGCAGATGGTGCGGCCCTCGAACATGTCGTTGAGCGTTGCGAACATCGAGGCGAGAACGGTCCAGTCCCTCGTTCCCGGGTTCGTCACCATCGGCCCGACGATCATGTTCCGCGTGTTGGCCAGTATCTGGCTGAAGATCACGAACGGCTCCTGCCACAACACGTGAGAGTCGAAGGCCCAGCCGTGCGAGAAGCCGTTCTCCTCAGCGAGTTTGGCGAGTTCGACGACCCTGCTCGCGGGCGGATCCGTCTGCAGCACAACCCCGAAATCCATGGCTCACGGACGCCTTGGTCTAGCCATGTTGCGGGAACCCGAGGTCGACGCCGCGGTGGATCGGGTCGGGCCAACGGCTTATGACCACTTTTTGGCGGGTGTAGAAGTGGACCCCGTCGGGCCCGTATATGGCGTGGCTGCCGAAGATCGATTCCTTCCAGCCCCCAAACGAGTAGAACGAGAGAGGCACCGGTATCGGAACGTTGATCCCGACCATGCCCACCTGGATCTCGTTCTGGAATTTCCGGGCCGCTCCGCCGTCGTTCGTGAACACCGCTGTGCCATTCCCCCACGGGTTGTTGTTGACCAACGAGATCGCTTCTTCATAAGTCTCGGCTCGGACAATCCCGAGGACGGGCCCGAAGATCTCGTCCTGGTAGATCTTCATGGACGGTTCGACATTGTCGAACAGGTTCGGGCCGATGAAGAATCCCTCCTCGTGCCCGTCGACCGTAAGCGCCCTCCCGTCGGCGACGAGGGTGGCGCCCTCGGCTACCCCCGAGTCGACATATCCAGCAACCCTGTCGCGGTGTTCTCTGGTGACGAGCGGTCCCATCTCAGCGCCGTCCTCCGTGCCCGGGGCAACCTTGAGGGCGGCGATGCGCGTTTGCATCTTCGGCAGCAGCCGGTCCGCGGCATCGCCCACGGCGACTATCACCGAAATAGCCATGCACCTCTCTCCGGCAGATCCGTAGCCCGCCGAAACGGCAGAGTCGGCGGCGAGATCCATGTCGGCGTCGGGCAGTACCACCATATGGTTCTTGGCGCCTCCGAGGGCCTGGACCCGCTTGCCGTTTCTTGTGCCCGTCTCGTAGATGTGACGGGCGATTGGAGTCGATCCGACGAAAGAAACCGCGGCAACGTCGGGGTGGGCAAGCAAGGCGTCGACCGCCACCTTGTCGCCGTGGAGCACGTTGAACACTCCGTCCGGCAAACCTGCCTCAGCGAGCATCTCGGCTGCGAGTAGCGATGTGGACGGGTCCTTCTCTGAGGGCTTCAGCACGAACGTGTTGCCACAGGCGATGGCGATGGGGTACATCCACATCGGGACCATCGTCGGGAAATTGAAGGGGGTGATCCGGGCCACGACGCCAAGCGGTTGGCGGATGGTGTAGGTGTCGACGCTGCGCGAGACCTGCTCGGAGTAGTCACCTTTGAGCAGGTGGGCGATGTTGCAGGCAAATTCGATGACTTCGAGCCCGCGCTGGACCTCGCCCAACGCGTCGTCGACCGTCTTGCCGTGCTCAGACGAGAGAGTCCTTGCCACGCTCACCCGATGCTTCGCCACCAACTCGCGGTAGGCGAACATGATGTTCTGGCGGCGGGTCAACGACGAGTCACCCCATTCGGCGAAAGCGTTCCGTGCTGCCGCCACGGCGCTGTTGACATCATCGGGCCCGGCGAGAACGACCTCGGCCGTTTGCTGTCCTGTGGCAGGGTCGTAAACCGGTCCGGTGCGGTCGTCCGCGCTGCCGCGGGCCGCGCCATCGATCCAGTGCCTGATGATTTTCATGCCCGCGCCTACCGCAACATCTGCGACATGCCGCGTTTCACGTAGCGACCGTCGCCCTTACGCCCGACGTACGAGTCGTTGTCCACGATCACCTTGCCGCGCGACATCACGATCTCGGGTTTCCCTCGGATCTCTATGCCCTCGTATGCCGTGTAGTCGATGTTCATATGGATGGTGTCTGCCGTGTACGTGAATGCTGCACCTGGGTCGTATACGATTATGTCGGCGTCCGAGCCGACGGCAATGGTTCCCTTGGCCGGGAACATGCCGAACATCTTCGCCGGTGTCGTCGCACACAGGTCCACCCAGCGATTGAGGCTGATTCTGCCCTCTACGACCCCGCCTTGATACATCAGGTTGAGCCTTTCCTCGACGCCGGGCAGTCCGTTCGGGATGAGCGTGAAGTTGTCCTCGCCGAGGCGCTTCTGCCTCCCCATTGTCTCGTCGTCGTCATAGAAGAATCCGGCGTGGTCCGTGGAGACCACCTGGAGATCGTCGCGCGCCAAAGCGTTCCACAGGTATTCCTGATGGCCTTCGGCGAGTGGCCGGATTGGAGTCGAGCACACATACTTGGCACCCTCGAACCCGGGTGCGGCAACGTGGTCCTCCCAGTTCAGAAACAGGTATTGCGGACAGGTCTCGCCGAATACGTTCAGTCCCCGCTCTCTCGCCCTCGTGAGTTCGGCCACCGCCTCCTTTGCGGACATATGGACGACGTAGAGCGGTGCTCCCGCCAACTCCGCCAGCGCCACCGCTCGGAAGACCGCCTCGGATTCCGTACTCGGCGGTCTCGTGACGGTGTGGTACTTGGGAGCGGTCTCACCGCGGGCGACGGCCTGCTCGCGGAGCACGTCGATCGCAAGACCGTTCTCGGCATGCATCATGATCATGGTCCCGTTCTCGGCAGACTGCTGCATGGCGCGGAAGATCTCGCCGTCGTCGGAGTAGAGCACCCCCGGATATGCCATGAAGAGCTTGAAGCTCGTTACGCCCTCGCCGACGAGGGCATCCATCGCCTTGAGGGAGTCATCGTTGACATCGCCGGCGATCATGTGGAATCCATAGTCGACCGCACAGTTGCCGTCCGCTTTGTTCATCCACGTTTCGTAGCCGTCCATGATGCGCTCGCCTTTGACCTGGACGGCGAAATCGATGATCGACGTAGTGCCGCCATGGGCAGCCGCTCGGGTCCCGGTCTCGAAGCTGTCCGACACGAACGTGGAACCGAAGGGAAGCTCGAAGTGCGTGTGCACGTCGATTCCGCCAGGTATCACGTACTTGCCTTCGGCATCGATCACCGCGTCGGCTCCGGTCTCCCAACTATGTGATCCGGCGGCCTCAATAGCGGCAACCTTTTCTCCGTCGATGAGCACGTCGGCGTCCCAGGTCTCGGTAGCCGTGACCACCGTGCCGGCCTTGATGACTGTGCGTGCCAAGTGGCTGTTCCTCCGTTTGTCAGTCGGACGCGGCGCGGTGCACGGCATCGCTCATGATCTGGTAACCCTCTGTGGCCTCTTCGCCGGTGATCGAGAGAGCGGGAGCGACTCGCAACACGTTCCCCATGAGTCCGCCCTTACCGACGAGCAGCCCACCCGATTTCGCCTCCTCCATGACCCGCGTCGCGATCTTCGGGTCGGGGTCGGTGGTCCCGGGCACGACGAACTCCATACCGATCATGAGGCCTTTGCCGCGAACGTCGCCGATCGCGGGCACCTTTTCCTGAAGGTGGCGGAGATCGGTGGCGAGCTGCTCGCCGACTTTGGCGGCGTTGGTTTGGAGGTCGTTGTCGATTATGTACTCGAGGTTCGCCAGCGCTCCCGCGGTTGCCAGCGGGTTCCCGCCGAAGGTCGAGAGCGAGTTGGCGCTGATGCTGTCGATCACGTCAGGCCTGCCGACGACCCCGGCTACTGCGAGGCCGTTGCCGAGGCCCTTGGCAAACGTGATGAGGTCCGGGGTAACGCCGTGGGCCTCGTATCCCCAGAAATTCTCTCCGGTCCTGCCCCAGCCGGTCTGCACCTCGTCTGAGATGAACAGGACACCCTCTTCGTCGAGAATCCGGGCGAGGCCGCCGTACAACCCGTCCGGAGGAGTCCCGAATCCGCCGACGCCCTGAATCGGCTCTGCGATGAGGCAAGCGGCGTGACCCGAAACCGCGACGTTCAAGAGGTCACGTAGGTCGGCCTCTGCTGCCGCAATGTGTTCGGCGTCCGGTAAGTGTCCGAAGGGGCTGCGATAGCGGTAACCGCCCTGGACGTACACCGTGTGGAAGGGGGTCAGTTGTGTCGCCGACCATGATCGCTGACCGGTGACGGCGACCGTCGAGTGCGACTTGCCGTGATAGCTGCCACGCATGGCCAGGACCTGATTCGAGCCGCGGTTCTGCGTGGCCATCATCAACGCGGCGTCGTTAGCTTCGGTACCCGAGTTGGTGAAGAACACCTTGGCGTCCTCGATACCCGATAAGCCTGCAATCTTCTCGGCCAGTTCGATCTGTGATTCGATCAGATACAGCGTTGAAGTGTGCAACATCCGGTCGGCTTGAGCTTTGATCGCCGCGACAATCTCTGGAACGTTGTATCCCGACATCGTGGTGAGGATGCCGCCGAAGAAATCGAGGTACGGGTTGCCTTCGGCGTCCCACACCCGACGGCCGGCGCCCTTGACGATGGCTATGGGTTCGTCGTAGTAGAGCGTCATCCACGAGGGCAGCACGTTGCGGTGGCGTGCGAGCAGGTCGTCATGTTTTCCCATGGCTACGGGGCCACCAGGGGACCGTAGGCATCCGGCCGCCGGTCCCGGTAGAACGCCCAGGTCTTGCGGACCTTCTCGATCATGTCCATGTCGAGGTCGCGGACCACGAGTTCGTCCTCGGTGTCTGATGCCTGTTGCCCGATCATCTGTCCTCGGGGGTCGACGAAGTAGGAGGAGCCATAGAAGTCGTTGTCTCCGAACGGTTCGGTGCCGACCCGATTGATGGCGGCGACGAAATATTCGTTGGCGACGGCCGAGGCCGGTTGTTCGAGTGCCCACAGGTGCATCGAAAGACCGCGACTCGTGGCGGAAGGGTTGAAGACGAGTTTGGCACCGGCGAGACCAAGCGCACGCCATCCTTCCGGAAAATGGCGGTCGTAACAGATGTACACGCCGATACGGCCAACCTTCGTATCGAATACCGGATACCCGGTGTTACCGGGGCGGAAGTAGTACTTCTCCCAGAATCCGCTGGTATGGGGTATATGTGTTTTGCGGTACTTGCCGAGGTAGGTGCCGTCTGCGTCGATCACCGCCGCCGTGTTGTAGTAGTGACCGTGATCCTCCATTTCGAAGATCGGAACCACTAGGACCATGCCGGTTTCCCTAGCGAGGTCGGCCATCAGCCGTGTCGTCTCGCCGTCCGGAATGGGCTCGGCATAGTCGAAATGCTCGTCTTGCTGGACCTGACAGAAGTAAGGCGAATAGAAGAGTTCCTGAAAGCACATCACCTGCGCGCCGTCGTCGGCGGCCGTCCGTGCATACGCGGCGTTCTTGGCCACCATCGATGCCTTGTCGCCGGTCCACTCCGTCTGCACGATGGCTGCCCTCACGATGTCCGACATGGGGCACCTCCTGATGTGGGCCGAGCCGTTCTCTGCCGACTTTGGAACCCTAAAGGTAGCGTCCGCCGGGCAACCGCCGTCGACGGGCCGAGTCTCCGGCTCCTCCAATACCGGAGAGGCCCCAGCCTCTATCGGCGCGGTCAGCTCACGGCGTCGATCAATGCTCCAGCGAGGATGTCGAAGCCGGCGATGTTGGGATGAATATCCGGCGGCGCATCGACCATGTGTGTGGCCGATGTGGCGATGCCGCGCATCGGCTCGAAGCCGTCGGCAACGAGAAAGTCGTGCTCGCTCGCCGCGGTAGCGGCGATCGTGTTGAGCCGCGAGATGATTGTGTTGCTGGCCGATTCGAAGGATACGCGCTCCTCGAAACCGAACCCGAACGGGTTGTACGTCGTCAGGAGGATGACGGTCGCATCGGGGAACGAATTACCGATGGTCGTGAAGATCTCGTCGATGTTGGCGGCGTAGGCCTCAAGCGTCGCGTCCAGGCGTTGCTCGCAGGCCACGGTCGTCAGGTCTTCGCTGCAGTCGGGAGACGTAAGGTGCCCGAGGAGATCATTGGCGCCGATGTCGACGGTGACGTGGGTTACGAAGTTGTCCTTTGCGAAGGTCGTGGCGGCTTCGAGCTGCCCGCCGTTGAGCAGCGACCCCGACGTTTCGCCTGGTATCCCGTAGTTGCGCAGCCCGTACTCGACGTTGTCTTGTTCGAGCCATCCGTGGAAACGCGACACGTACCCGTCCCTGGGCTCGACAACGCCGATGTTGGCCGCCAGCGAGTCGCCGAGCGCGACGTAGTAGCGATCGCCATCGGATGCCGTGGTGTTGACGCGGCCGGGTTCGTACTTCGGCTCGATGGTGCCCGGGCTGCCGAGGTCGACGCTATCGGAGATCGCGGCGATCACCAACGACGCATCGACCGCGCCATCGCCGCGATTGGTACC
>Ga0114999_10008455_pt1 | contig 11473 bp, 10 predicted proteins | sample ArcticOcean_MG_C_3_FD_89820 | JGI IMG/M metagenome (GOLD analysis project Ga0114999, IMG submission 89820) | Marine microbial communities from western Arctic Ocean - ArcticOcean_MG_CB8_126 | ecosystem: Environmental > Aquatic > Marine > Oceanic | place: Arctic Ocean: Canada Basin | collected...
CAACGCCGAGGCGTGAGGCGTCATCGCATTCATGAATATCGCCGTTCCGGCACCGCCCTCCACATCAACAGCGGTCGATTCGTCAACCGCTTCCGTCACCTTTCCCTGGAAAAATCTGCCATCCGTATGATCCATGGGAGCCACTGTATGGCGGCCAGGAATCATTCTCAGGCAGCCGTTGGAGCGATCCGTATCATCGAGATAAATGAGGACGGCAACCGAATCGCGATTTGTCAGCGGATGATAGGCCAGGTCCTGGTGCCATTCGACGATTGAGCCAATCTCCGCCGGCTTCATGTTCAGCTTGCTGTAGTGGAAGAGGATGTCCGGACCAATGAGCTGCTCGAGGGAGTCGAGCAGTTCCCCTTCCTCGGAAAGCTGCCGAAAGCGGTCGTAGTGCGAACAGGGTTCGTACAAACGGCGCACGCGCGCGCCATCCGGCTGCTGCTTGGGCTCCATTTCAATGCGGGATTTGTCGTGATCGGCGAGCGTGCTGCCGGCGCAGATGCGGTCCGTATCATCCAGCAGTTCCTTCACTTCTGCGGCTGACAGAAACCCTTCCGCTACCGTAAATCCGTCGCGCTGAAACTGCTCGACCTTGTCGTCACTGAGCACGCTGTTTCTCCATGTCTATTTGATTACGTCGGTCTCGTCCGCTATAAAGTCGGCTATGTCGCGCCAGAAGCTGTCCCAGTGTCGCGGACAATCATTGTGTCCACACTCGAGGTCAACCAGTCGACCGCGCCTGGCAGCTGCGGCTAATCTCTGTCCATGGGAGTGTGGAATCAACTCGTCCGCGGTACCGTGCATGACGAGGACGGGATTGTTGTAGTGACTGACGACATCGAGATTGTCGAAAGGATCGCGGACCAGCACGGCGGGTGCCATGTAACGGCGCGCCAGCTCGCGGATGCCGGTGAAGGTCGAAAGCAGGATGAGCGCGGCTGAGGGCCGCTGTGCGGCGAGGGTGCACACGGCGCCACCACCGAGAGAGCGGCCGAAGAGGATGATGCGCTCGCCATCGATGTCCTGGCGAGCTACCAGCCAGTCGTAGGCGACGACGAGCGCTTCGGAAATCGTCTCCTGCGATGGCGATCCCTGCGAGCGCCCGTAACCGGGATACTCCACGGCGAGGACGGCCAGTCCCAACTCGGTGAAACGCAGAAAGTCGACCGGGAAGTTGTCGATGAGCTCAGCATTGCCGTGGGCGATGATGACGGCGGGCTGTGGTCCGCTTTCGGAGTTCGGTTGCGGCGCGTAGTACCATGCTTCGACGGTGCCGAAGCTCGTCAGCAGCGAGATGGTCTCCGCAGGCACTGGTCGCGGTTCGGCAGCGGCATCGACGCGCGACCCCGCTCCGGGAAACAGCATGGAGCGCTGGGTCAGGAAAAGGAACCCGCAGTAGGCGACATAAAGTGCCACGAGACCAAGGGCGATTGACCACACCATCTTCCCCCCCTTCGCCACCCTAGGCCATTTCCCGTTTCACCCACTCCATTACTGCAGCGACCATCTGCGGCGCCGCATCGTCATTGAAAACGTGACCGGCACCATCAATGACAACCAGTTGCTTGGGTTCATGGGCGCGCGCGAACATGTCGTGGGAATCCTGCAGTGGCACGACATCGTCTTCGCTGCCGTGAACGAGGAGCCAGGGCACCGCAATGCGGCTACCGCGCTCGACGACCGTGTCGATTGCCGACAGGTCGTCCATGTACGCCTGGGAGAGAGGGCAATCCTGATCGTCCCACATGGTTCCCGCATCCGGCGTCACCTCGCCGAATTCGCGCTCGGCAAAGGCTTTTGTATGGACCATGCCGGCGAGCGAGATGAGATACCGAATACGATCGTCTTCGCTGGCACGGATCACACCGACGGCACCTCCCATACTGTGACCAACGTAGCAGATCTCGTAACCGGCAAGTGCATCGAGGACGCTCCCCAGATCGTCCACTTCCTTGGAGATCGTCGAGTCGATAAAATCGCCGCCCGAGGCGCCATTACCGGAAAAGGAGAATCGCAACGTGGCGATGCCGGCGGCAGCGAGCTGCTCTGAGAGCAGAACGAGAAAAGGGCGGTCTTTGTTGCCGGTGACGCCGTGCCCGAGGATGACAATCCGCTTCGCGCCGTCCCCTTCGAGATAGGTATAGTCGATCCTCTCCCCCAACCGATTGACGATCTCTTCACGCATGTTTTCTGATCCTTTCGATTCGCTGTCGTTGCTTTGGTCAGCCGCTGTTGACGATGGTGGTGCGCTCGTCGCCGGCAAGGGGAAGCTGAACCCAGGCGCCGCCCCGGGCGTGGGATACATGAAAAGCGGCAATCGCTTCCAGCGTGCGAACCGCCTCGTTGACGTCGTACGCGAAGTCGCCGGCACCATCGAGGTAGTCGACGATTTCACAGACGATCCGGTCCATGCCCGACATGTCGGCGTCAGGTGGCCAGTTTTCCGAAGTGCCATTTCTGAAGCTGAGGGCAATCGAACCGCCCGCAATGGAAGCGCGTCCCTCAGAGCCAATGATCGTCATCGAGCCGTCGGCAAATCCGTAGTCAGACGCTTCGACCATGCCGAGCAGATCCCCGGCGAAGCGTATCATGCCCCAGCCGCCCGGATCGGCAAACCCGGGACCGCGACAATCCGGTTTGCCCGCCAGGTCGAGGATGCCCGTTACGGCTTGCGCTGGCTGCGAGATCACCATCTGCATGGCGTCGAACATGTGAGTCCCGACATTTCCGAGACGCCCGCCCGGCCACTCCGTCGACAGCGAGGTGAGTGTGCCGAGGCCGCCATCAGCAATAAGCTGCCGCAGCCGCCGGTGGCCGAGATTGAAGCGCCGCTGGTGATTGATGACCAGGAGAGACCCCGTTTTTTCGCAGGCGGCGACCATACGGTCGGCATCAGCGACGGTCGTCGCAATCGGTTTTTCGCAGAGAATGGCCCGCACGCCCTTCTCTGCACAGGCGATGACCATTTCCGCATGCTGCGGGGCATAGGTAGCGACACTGACGATGTCGAACTGCTCTGCGTCCAGCATGGCCACCCAGTCGGCATAGGTGTGGACGCCGGCGCGCTCCTCAAAACGGTGACGACGTCCGGCGTCCCGGCTGCTGCCGCAAATCAGATCGACTCGAGGGTGACTTGCATGAGAGTAGTAGTGTGTTCCATCGAGGCCACTGACGGTCTGACCGAGGGCGTCACCCGAGACCTGGTCGGCGCCACCGATGAATCCCAGTCCGATGATCCCCGACCTGTAGCGCGGTTCGCTCATCTGTTCGTTCTCCCGATTCAACCTCATACCAGTCGCGCCTGAACGCAGGATATTGTCAGGGTCCGGGAGGGTGTCTGTCAAATCCCCGGTAATTGCCTGAGTCGCCTCCGTTGAGAGGCGATTGTGATCGGTCTCACACAATGGCCTTAGGACCCACTGGTGGGGCAAATGGACCGGTTCTGGCGAGGCCGGCAGCAAGAATGTCGCCTCAATTGACCGACCCAAAGGTTGTCTTGTGGCTGTTCGCGATCGTATGCACGACCGGAGCACAAGAGCCCGTGTAGCGTTTGTGGCCGCGTTGGATAACGGAAAGCTGAGACCGGACCTCAGTTTTCCTCGGTTCTCTCTCAAAACTCGCGCGCTCTGCGGAAATGGGCTCGAGGCGACAGCATGGCCGTAACTGGCACTCGTGCAGCCGCTTCGAGGGGCCACTTCCGTAGCCACGGAGGCGCCGTCCGAATGGGCGCTCACGGAATTTCGCGAACTCCCGATATACCCTGACAAGTCAGGCCACCAGAGCGAGGAGTGGACCAAGTGCAGCTGCTGCAACGGCTTTCGGCACTCGAGTGCAGGTGGTGATCGCTCAAAACGCAAACTCTGGCACGCTATTTGTTAGTGTGCCAGGTAGAGTAGAGGCAGCACGACTGAGGAGGTGCTCAGATGCCACATTATCGTTACCGAGACGCCCAGGGCCAGTCAGACGAAATCACCGTCATCGAGGACAAGGCGATGTACGTGAAGGACGGCGAAGGGAACTGGGCCCCAGGGTTCGAGTTCGTCGATACACAAACGGTGAAAGCCCATCCCTTTATCATCCAGGCCCTTCTGGAAGATGCAGAACGGCTGTGGTCGACGGAGGAGGTCCTGGCAGAGCTCCAGGAAGCATAAGAAGGCAAACAGCATCCTGGCCCTACTCCCCCCACCAGGATCGTTCTTGAAGCAGATCTGCGGCCGAATTTGTCCTTAGACCGGACGAAGCCGCTCCGACGTTCCGATCGATCTCCCTATAAAATCTTGCGCTCGTCTGACTGGTGACGCACGGTTCCGCCAACGACAATGGCGGCGCTGATAAGCGTCACATTCTTGATGATGTACTGTCCCTCCAGAGTCAGGCCGAAGGGAATCTGTGTGAAGCAGATGTCTGGCAGCAGGAACAGGGGCATCAGTGTGCCTGGCATCTGCACCGCCAACAGGAAGAGTGAGACTCTGATAAAGGGCCGGACGAGCAGGCCGAGGCCGATGGCGATTTCCCAATAGCCGAGCAGGGGCACAACAACACCAGGGTCCATCCAGTACACGGTGCGGCGCACGAGTTCCTCGGCGGGGCTGAGGCCAAGCGGCTTGAGGGCGCCAAACCAGATGAACACGGCTGCCAGGGATATGCGCAATGCGACGCGGCCGTACTTGTACATGCCATCCGCTATCCAGGCATCCAACTCGTCCAAGCGGACCTCAAGCTGTTTCATTCACCGATCACTCCCCCTGTTGTCGCCGTGGCAGGCGAATATGGACATTCGTTCCCTCTCCAACGGTGCTGTCGATGTGAATGCTGCCTCCATGGTCCTCGATCGTGGCGTACGATGTCGCCAGCCCGAAGCCCATCTTCACCGTTTCCGCTGAGCGTGCGAGATCAATATTGAAGATCCGTTCGAGCTGCTCCGGTGGAATCCCGCGTCCGTTGTCGACGATGTCTACGCAGAGATCATTACCATCTTCATAAGTGCGGACGACGATCTTCCCGTCTGCTGACCCGAGCGCCTCGACCGCGTTCTTCAAGATGTTCATGAAAACCTGGTTCAGCCTGCCGGCGGCACAATAGAGCGGCTGCAACGATCCAAACTCTTCAACCACCTCAATCTGGTCCCCACCCGCCTGCATTCGCAGTAAGGTGAGGGTGCTGTCGATCCCCTCGTTGATGTCGACCAACTGGTACTCCGCCTCGTCGAGATGGGCAAACGTGCGCAGACTCTGAACGAGATCGGCAACGCGACGGGTGCCGTCGGCGATGACTCGATCCGCCTCGGCGATGATGTCGAAGGTGGCGTCGATGGTGACGTCACCGGCGATCGCTTTCCTGAGTTTGTCGTGAGCCCGGGACATGGTATCGCGCATGCTGTTGATGGCGCCCACAGGGGTGTTGATCTCGTGGGCGATGCCGGCGACGAGGCCGCCAAGGGAGGCCATCTTCTCCTGCAGGACCATCTGATTTTGAGTCCGCCGCAGCTCGCCAAGAACTTCCTCCAGTTTCGCGTTCTGCTCGCTGAGTTCGCGTGTGCGCGCTTCGACGCGTGATTCCAGGGTGCGGCTGTGCTCGGTCAGCTGGGCGTTTGCCAGCTGTAGCTGACCGTTGATGCCGGCGACCTGGCGGGCAAGATAAAGGGACATGGTCGCCAACATGGCGACCATGCCGTACTGGTACACCGGGTCGACGATGAGGGGCAGCACCCGGAGCAGCCCGAGAAGCTGGTAAATGCAGGCCAGGATGAAGAGGGCAAATCCAGCGCCGATGATCAGCGCCCCATCCTGTTTCCGCAGCACAGCCAGGATGACGACCCGCAGGCCCTCCAGCAGACAGATGAGAGCATAGAGATGAACGAGCTGGACGGACGTGAAGGGGAATATGACTGACGCGAGCAGGCCACCGACGACGGCCGCGGTGAACAATCGCGGTAGTTGATCGTAAAACAGGCTGTAGAGAAACCGCAAGCTCGTGGCGCTGGTCGCCACGATGCCAAAGGCAAGCACGGTGGAGCGCAGGGCAAGCTCGCCGCGGTCGTGGGTGAAGTTGTGAGCGAAGGCCTGACTCGTCAGCAGGGCGAGGCTGGCAGTCAGCAGGGCGTAATAGAGATTGGATCTGGCCTGCGGGTAAAAGAGAGGAAGAGGAGCAGGTGCAGCAGGGCGAGGGTGGCCGGGACAGCTGTGAAGATGGCACCACGACGGGCGTCGTCGCGGATGGCAGCTTCGGTCGAAGCGAAGGCTCTCTCGGCGAGGCCGAGTCCAATCTGGAAGCCGAAGGCGCCGCCAAAGCGCACCAGGTTGTTGAGGCTGTGATCGGAATAGCGCACGGCGAGCAGGTTGTCGCCCGCCTCGAAGGTGATGGGGTAGGAGGTGAGGTCGGTCTCGTGGTATGCGACCTCCTGCTGCTGGTTGGCGCCTACGGTTCCGATCGAGGTGACGAGCTCGCCGTTGAGGTAGATCTCGCTGGCGCCAAGCTGGTGGATGTAAAAGACGAGGGGGTGGTCGGCGAGTGACTCGTGAACAGTCAGGTTCAGGCGGAACCAGCCGACGCCGTCCCACGGGTCTCGAGCGAGCTCGTGCGGCTCGATCCGGCTCTCATGCTGGAGCCAGGTGCTGTCGTCGAAATCGGGACGAGACCACTGCGCATGGTCGCCGCTCTCGAAGCGCCAGCCATCGCCGAGGATAACGTAGCGCCCGCTGCCGTCTGCGAGATCGCTGAGGGAGATATCGAGAGGTGTGGATGCCGCTAATGAATGGAACATCAGCAGCAGGATGAAGACTCTTCGCAGCAGCAACGACTCACCCATGGCCGCTATCGAATCACCGGCGGTCGCGGCCTTTTAGCGAGTATTGAGCCGGTTGACCATTTCCACAATCGTATTCCGCATGATCAGGCTGAAGGCAAACCAGTCATCAGCGGAAACCTTCGTCCACTCGACGATGTCGAGGGTCTCCGGGTCCTGGGCCATGAGGGCCTCCGAGTAGCTGCGCGGGTCCACTGCCACGGCGGTCTGGGCGGCTTCCACGAAGCCATCCAGGTTGGCGGCCGTGTACTCCCCGCTTTCGAGCTCCCGGCTGCTGAGGCCTAGTTCGTCCTCTTGTCGCTCGAAGAGCGTACAGGCCTTGCGGAACAGTTGCGAGAGCGGGTTGTTGAGCGGGTACTCATCAGAAGCGGGGAAAGGGGTACATCCCCTTGACGAGACAGTTGGCGAGGCCAATGAGCACGGTCTCCGGCAGAGAGTAGTCCTCGATTCGGTGATGGCTGCGAATCGGCTCGACGAGATTGGGGAAGACTTCCCAGCGTTCCAGCAGGGCGCCGCTGGTAATCGGGTGCTGCAGATTGCCGACGACGGACTGCTCACAGTCGAGCAGTCGCGACTGCCACTTGCTGCGCTCAATCTCGTAGAGAATAAGCGGATAGGTGTCCTGGTAGCAGACCGTGTTGAGAATCTTGCCAACGTCGTGGAGAATGCCCGCGGTAAACGCGTCGAACTTCTCGTCGAGCTCGAAAAGGGACCAGTATTTGAACCTCCTCAAGGTCTCGACAATAAAGGACGGCAGATCGAGACCCTTGAGGATCTCCTTCTCGCCGTCTGACGGCGAGTCGAGGTTGAGGCTGAGAATCTGGGCCATGTAGCCGACGCTCAGGCTGTGTGAGCAGAAATCTTTTGTCACGAAGCCGGCCTGGTCGACCTTGCGGACCAGGTCACTCATCGCCTTGCTCGTGAGAATTTTGCGCGTCTCCTGCATGCCGATCATCGCCAGGGCGGTCGGCAGCGTCTCGATGCGCTCGAGCGTGCCGTAGCGCGCAAGATTTGATGTGCGGATGATCGAAGCCTGCAGGGCGCCGTCCGGCTCGATGATCTTGGCGACAACAGTGTGCGACTTGTCATCGTCGATTGCCTGGATCGCTTTGCGGCAGATGTGGGGAAAGCCGGGAAGCAAGTCCATGGCGCCCTGATCGCTGGCCAGAACGTCGGTGATTTCCGGGCGGCTGAGGGTGCGCTGCTGGAAATTGAAAAAATCGCGCCAGAATTTCGCGCTCTCCACCTCGTCCGCGGAGGACTGATAGCCCTTGACGTTGAGCTGGCCGACAATTTCCCGCAGGCGGTCCCATGAGAACAGGGCGTTCTTTGGCTCGTGACAGACGACGACGAACCGATCGCGCCCCGAGGTGGCCCACAGTCGAATCGTCGCCTCGCTGAGCCACGGGAAATTTGGTCCGAAAATGATGACGCAAGTGGAGTGGGACAGATCCCACAGCTTGCGCGGAATGTCGGAGGTCCGGTCGATCATGATGAGCCGCACCTCGGCCTGCAGGTTCGACTCCTTGATCAGTTCGTTCAGCTGTTTCTGAGCGGAATAGATGGTGCGGAAGTGGCGGTACTCGGCACCAGTACGCAAGAGGTCCGTATTCTTGGGGATGGGCTCTCCAAGAATGGCATAGAACACTTCTGGCGTCTAGCCAGCGGTCGTCGAGCCGGCGCCGGTGACTTCCGTCATCTCTGGTCCAAGTGAAAATGAGGCAGCTTCTACGTATACTGATACGAAGCCAGAACATCCATCGACACGGATCATTTGTCAAAGAGAAACTCGGGGCCTGGACCGCGCCCGGTCTGGGTTACTGTGAGGAGCGGGATGCACATGGGATCGATGCAGAAGTGGGATGCGCGTTACGGGGCCCACGACTACGTCACGCCGAGCGAACCGGTCCCGTTTCTCGTCGAGAGGTGTGCGGATCTGGTGCCCGGAAGCGCCCTCTGTCTGGCGGCAGGTAGCGGACGCAATGCCGTTTTTCTCGCCTCCATCGGTTTTGAGGTCACCGCCGTCGATATTTCAGCTGTGGGCCTGGGTCGGTGTGAGAAACTCGCCGCCGAGCGACAGGTGCAGGTCGAGCTCGTTGTCGCCGATTTGCAGGAGTACGAGATGGGACATGAGGAGTACGATCTGATCTGCATCATTCACTATCACAATCCGCTGCTTTTTCCGAGAGTTCGAGAAGCAGCCAAGCAAGGCGGGCACGTTTTGTTCCAGACATTCTCCATCGATCACGTGGGTCGCGATTGGGGGCCCCGAGATCCCGCCCATCTGGCACGAGGGGCGGATCTGCTCGCGGCGTTCGCCAGCTGGCGCCTGCGCTTTTTTGAAGACGGCGAGGTCCCGCATCCCGAACAGGGTGAGGACAGGTCAGCTGCAATGGTGAGGCTTCTCGCTCAGAAAGGTGAGAAGGCCAGATGAGAATCAGTGTGCCGGACAAAAGGATGTGGGGGATCGCGCGAGCTGTCTCGACGATGGTCCTCATCGTGTTGGCCGCTGCCGATTCCGGGACTCTTCTGTATGCGGAGACGCCCACCTGGAGTCTTGGGATGCGGTCCGGGGTTCTTGTTGGGGTGACCGACCTGACCGACGAAGAGAGCGTATCGGGTCAGCTCTTCGTGCGTCGCAGCATGGGAGCGGCCTGGACACTGGAGGCGGTTGCCGGATTCGGTCGCATTGCGGGGCAAGAATACGCAACGGATCTCGTTCTTGCGGATGTAGGCGCCATCATCAAGCCATTCCAGTCGGGGTCGTGGAGGCCACATCTGTTCGCCGGTCTCGGCATCTCTCGACACGACATCGATGAGCTCACGACAAGGGCCACGCCCGACCAGAAGCGAAGCGGCTGGAGCGCCATTGTTCCGGTAGGCGTCGGATTCGAGACGGCACTGACACAGCGGGTCTCATTCGAAATCAGCAGCGCCTACGCCTACAGTTTCCGCGACGACCTGGAGGGCGTCGGGCTCAGGAAAGGAAACGACGCTCTGTGGTTCGCCCAGCTCGGACTCACCTTCACGCCGGCCAAAGGTCGAAGCAGGCGCCAGAGCCAGATCCCTGCGGTTCCCCGCTTCGAAGCGCCGCCACCATCACCAGCCGACGTGCCGGTCAGACATCTGGAACGGGCAGACAGGCGGGGAGGGGCCGAGATTTCAAGGGATGAGTCCCCCCCGGAGGCGGACGGTCCGGATCGCGACGGCGATGGCCTCAGCGATCGCGAGGAAACGACGCGTTCTTTTACCAATCCATTCATGCCGGACAGTGACGGAGATGGTCTGGACGACCGCGCTGAAGTAACCGTTCACGGGACCAATCCGAATCGGCCCGACTCGGACGAAGACGGAGTCGGCGACGCGGAAGAGATTCGCGCCGGCCAGAATCCCCTCATCGCCAATCGGCCCATCACTGCGGAACGAGGCGCGGAGTCTGCAAAAGAGCCGGCCATCACAGAAAGCGCATTTGAATTCCGGACAATCTTCTTCGAGCAGGGCGGTGTGACGCTGACCGCTGCGGACAGGGTGTACCTCGATAGGGTCGCCGTCCACCTCATCGCCAATCCGAACATGGAACTCGAGCTTCACGGCTACTCGGACAACGTTGGCAAATGGGCTGTCAATCTGCGTCTGTCTGGCAAGCGGTGTGGCGTCGTGCGAGACTATCTGGTCGAGCGCGGCGCCGAAAACTGGCGACTTACACTCGAAGCGTTCGGCGAGGCAGATCCCATTGCCTCCAACGACACCGCGAAAGGGCGATCGCGGAACCGCAGAGTCGAGTTCAAACCGGTGCGCTGAAGACAATCAGGGACAAAACGAGAGGGCCCCGGGCGTGACTGAGCCTGGGGCCTTTTTTGTTACTTGAGGAGCATCATTTTACCGATGCTGTTGAAGTGACCGGCGCTGAGTTTGTAGAAGTAGAGTCCATTGGCGACGGGTCTGTTGTCGTCGTCGGTGGCGTTCCAGAGTGCGGAGTAGAAGCCGGGTTCGTGGTGTGAGTTGATCATGGTTCGGATGGCCTGTCCGAGGAGGTCGTAGATGACGAGTTGGACGTGTGCGGCTTCTGGCAGTGCGTAGTCGATGGTGGTGGTTGGGTTGAAGGGGTTGGGGAAGTTGGCGCTGAGCCTGTAGGTATCTGGTTTGAGGCGCACGGCGCTGGTGCGTGCGATTCGTCTTGTGATGCCGTTGTTGGCGACGACGGCGTCGGCCAGTTCAAAGAAGGCGTCGTTGGTTGGCCCCTGCCTGGTACGGAAGGTGAGTTGGGCGAGCAGGCCTTGTCCGGAGACCGGCTCGTCGTCGTCGAGGGCGTTGCCGATGACGAGTTGGCCTGGTCGGTGTCTGAAGACGGTGAAGAAGGGGGCGTTGGCGCCGTTCATTTCCAGCAGGTGTCCGGGGCCTTCTTCGGCTGCCTCGAAGGTGACGGCGGTGTGATCGTAGTTGAGGACCAAGCCGAAGGCGGCGATATCGTTGACCTGCTCGGCTTTGACGCGCACGGTGATCAGGCCCTGTCCGAGTCGGTCGCTGGTGTTGTCGGTGGAGGCTTCGATCCAGACGTGGGCCTCCTCGTCGAGGTAATGGGCAAAGGCCCATTGTTTGGCGGCGGCGGAGGTGCCGAATTTGTCGGCAAAGAGGAAGAAGTCATCGAGATTGACGCTGAGG
>Ga0114999_10008456_pt1 | contig 11473 bp, 7 predicted proteins | sample ArcticOcean_MG_C_3_FD_89820 | JGI IMG/M metagenome (GOLD analysis project Ga0114999, IMG submission 89820) | Marine microbial communities from western Arctic Ocean - ArcticOcean_MG_CB8_126 | ecosystem: Environmental > Aquatic > Marine > Oceanic | place: Arctic Ocean: Canada Basin | collected...
ACTCAGCCGACAGTTACGGATTTTGCAAGGTTTCTGGGTTTATCAATATTACGTCCCAAGTCTAAAGCAGCATAGTAGGCAAACATCTGCGCCATTATCATTTGCGCCAGTGGGGCGCATATCGAACTCATCTGTGGTAGTTTCACTGACTGATCACATACTGCTAATGCACGTTCATCACCCTGAAACATGATTCCGATCACTTTACCTCCCCTTGTTTTTACTTGCTCCATCGCAATAAGAGTACGGTCATGCAAAACTTTTTGCTCAGGCAGAGGCACAAAAAACAAGGAGTGTAGAGCCGGTTCTACCATAGACAGTGTGCCGTGTTTGAGAAATCCGGCCGGCATTCCTTCTGCGTGTTGATAAGTAACCTCTTTCATTTTCAGCGCAGACTCCATGGCAACAGGATAATAAACTCCGCAGCCGAGAAATAACCAATGCTCCACATGACTGGTAGCCCGTGCTATGTTACGTACGAAACCGGATTGTTCGTTGAGAATCTGCTGAATCATTTCCGGAAAAGATTCCAAATCCCGCTGATGTTTTTGATAAACATCCTGTGTCAGATACTCCCTCATCCGACCAAGTTCCAAAGCTACACGCAGCATGATGAAAGTTTGCGCGAGGGCCGCTTTAGTAGAAACAACACATATTTCCGGCCCGGAACCCTGCATAATCACTTGATCAACCATCATGCTGATAGCAGAGCCCATCACATTTACAACCGCCGCAGTTTGCGCTCCGGATGACTTTGCATATTCCAGCGATATTTTTGTATCATACGTTTCTCCTGATTGTGAAAGTGCCAGCACCAGATCTCCAGATTCAACAGTAACTACGGAAAATTCGTCGGAACTCAGCGCCGGGTAATATTGGTCTGCCAGGTTCGAAAAAAAATACTGACTGATATTCGCCACATAGAAAGTCGTTCCCACTCCCATCAGGTATGCACGTGGAGCATTCTTAAACAAACCAGCCAAGCTGGAAATTTGTTCCCTGGGAATTTTCAAAGCCTGCCGTACAGTCTCCGGTTCATCAAAAATTTCTTTGAGCATGTAATGAGAATACCCTCCTTTTTTACTGGTTTCCACATCCCAGTCAATATGTAGAACCGATTTTTCAACAAGTTCACCGCTTTGCACTTTGCGGATTTGGTAATCATTACGGCCTAAGACGACATACTCTCCATCATCCAGAACAATCGCTTGTTTTGTATATTCCAAAAAAGCATTAAGATCTGAACCAACATAATTGCAACCCTCTCCCAGTCCTAACAGCAATGGAGATTCTTTTTTTACGCAATACAAATGTTCCGGATCATGTGTTGATAGCATGACTATAGAGTATGAACCCTCAACTTGCTGCAACGCAGCTAAAAAAGCTGTTTCTATATCGTTGCTCTCTGTATAGGATTCTTCCAACAAGTTGACGAAAACTTCTGTATCAGTCAGAGACTCAAAAATGACATCCTGACTCATCAACCGTTCACGCAATTCTTGGTAGTTTGAAATAATACCATTGTGTACAATCGCAAATTCTCGCTTGTGTGAAAGATGAGGATGTGCGTTTTCCTGGGTTACTCCTCCGTGAGTAGCCCAGCGCGTATGAGCAATTCCGATGCTCCCCTGCATTTTGTCCAATTGTTCAATCGCGTTGACTTCATCTATTCCTCCAATATTTTTTCGTAAATCAAGCTCGCCTTCACTCAGCATCGCCATTCCGCAGGAATCATAGCCTCGATATTCCAAGTTGCGGATTGAGTTAAATAAATTTCTGCCTATATTTTCTGAATGGACAATGCCACTGATACCACACATATTTTCTGCCTTGTCGGGTTTGAATTTAGAGTGCTGGAATTAAAGTGTAATACAATCCGCAATGATTTTTCCGGATTCCACAATGCTGCCGGGGCCAAGAGTATGACGCGCTCCAATCGACACACTGTCACCAATGAATGCCCCCAGCTTCGTCAAACCAGATTCTACCGAATCTGAGTTAGACCTGCAGGTAATCCGACTATAATCTACAGTGTGATTTACCGTCGTCAGTCCGGAACCTGATTTTACATTTTCTCCCAAGACACTGTCGCCAACAAATGAAAGGCGGCCGACATCGTTGTTTCCAAAAAGCACGCAGTTTTTCAACTCAGATCCGTAACCTACAATCGAGTTAGGCCCAATCGCACTGAAATTGCGAATAAGTGAATTATTCCCCACATATGAATTTGAACCTATGTAACAAGGCCCCTTGAGCACAGTTCCGGATTCAATAGTGACATCAGGACCTATACGTACCGCTCCTTCCAGATGGACATGTCCCAGCAGTTTAACTGTAGAATCAATCTCAGCTGTTTGCCATGAACTCATCAACATCCTATTTGCATCCAAAATGTGCCATGGATGTATCATATCAATCCATCCTTTTTCCCACAAACAAGCCTGAAGTCCAATACTTGCTATCATTTGCTCATAACATCGTGAAATGTCATGCTGATGCTCAGCCAACAGTTCAAAAATTTTCGGAAACAAAACAAACATTCCTGCAAAGACATAATTAGCCTGATTTGCCAAAGGTTTTTCAACCAATCGGCTGATTTTCATTTCATGATCCAGATAGACATTACCAAATTCTTTAGAAGACTCCGGCAACGCAATCAAGGCAACCTCCCTATCCGTTTCTGAGTAAGTCTGCAAAATCGATAAAAATGGGTTGTAGTCCGTCATTACGTCTCCATATACCAGCAAAAAAGGCTTCTTCTCTAAAGACGACTGACAAAGGCTCAGGGCGTGGCCAATGCCCTCAAGCTCATCCTGAACAACATACTCTAGGTTCACTCCAAGTGTTTGCCCGCTGCCGAAATACTGACGGATCATGTCCTGCTGATGATTAACAACCAGTACTATATCGTGAATCCCAGCTTCCTTGAGGAAACAAATCGTATTTTCAAGGATGTATCGCCCCGCAATGCGAATCATCGGCTTACAGCGGGTTTCAATAAACGGACTCAATCGCGAACTGCGATTAGCCGCGAGAATAATTGCTTTCATGATGCCACCTTAAAAAAACGTTGAAATGTTTAAAATTTATTGAACTCCCTACTGGTTGACTTCTTTGTCTTTCAGGACACAATCCAGCAAATGCTCCAAAACCTCCTCTGCACTCATCATTCCTGTATCGACAATAATTGCGTCCTCCGCAGGTTTCAGTGGTGCCTCTTTTCGTCTTTGATCCTGGAAATCACGCTTTGTAAGAGCGGTTAATATTTCTTCATAATTTACTTCTTCATCACGTTCCTGAAGTTGCAGCAACCTGCGTTTAGCACGAATATCAGGAGAAGCATCTACGTAAAATTTGAATTCTGCTGCTGGAAAAACGACTGTGCCAATATCTCTGCCTTCCAAAACAGCGCCCTGATAACTTTCCAACCTGCGGACTTCTTCAACCAGTACCCGCTGCTGTTTTTTCATCACTTCCCGGATCATAGGGAAGCGGCTTATTTTGGAAGCCTGAGCCGAAATCCGTTCCGTGCGGATTTCTTGAGTTACATCTGTATCATTACAAATTACTTTTTCATTTTCAAAAAGTATTCTCGTTTGCTCACCCAGCTTTTCCAGAGATTCGCCACTTTCCGGACAACCTTTCGCGACCCAACTCCAAGCGAGGCAACGGAACATTGCTCCGGTGTCGACATAAAAACAATCCAATTTGCCTGACAGTTGACGGGCAATTGTACTTTTTCCAACACCGGTGGGACCGTCAATGGCAATGATTTTAAAACCCATAATACTTATGTTTCACGTGGAACAATTAATTAAAACTACTTTTTGAATAAGCTCTAAAAAGTCATATTTACTCACCTGTTTTTCTTTCTGGTAAAGCTCTTGATCAAACAAGCGCGTTGCTTAACAGGAAGCTATTTGTTAATGATGGTCAGTTGAAAACTCCTGCATAAATTATTAGACTATTATTACTGAGTCAAGCTGTTCAGAAGTTTTTCAACTTTCTGTTGACGTTCAGCGCTTTTAAATTTTTTCAACATTTTACGGTAAATCGCCTTCGCATCACTGCTACGCTCAAGTTGAACATAACTTGAAGCAATCCTCAAATTAAGATCATAGCTTTTTTGTACAGACAAACCACGGTCCAGATATAGTACTTTCAGATTTGCGGCGAGCGCCTGTCCGTGTTTATCCTGCTCAAAAAGTGAAAAACCTTTTTCTCTGAGGATATGCAACTTCCATTTTTTTCGGCCATCCTGAACTGTTTCCATTGACTTTAGTGCCTGGTTCAACCAACGTTCCGCCAACTCATATTTGGCCAACTCGTTGTATAGTTCACCGATCAGCACAATCTGTTCAACTCTTTTTTGCGGTGCAAGCTCCTCTTGTCGAACTGATTTTTTATAATTGACAACCAGTTGATTTAAATAAGGTGCAGCCTTTTCCTTTTGCTTCCTCTCAATAAAATAATTTCCGAGCAAATGCAGAATTTCGAAGCTGTAAGTATCATCCTTGCTCTGCCCCAGAAACTTCTCCGTACCTTTCAGCATTTCTGGAAGACGGCCTAGCTCATACTGAATTTTTAAGATTCTGTAGTGGATAACCCGCTCACTGCCTTGAGGAGGATTTTTTAAAGCTAAATTATAATAGGTAATTGCTTCATCATATTTTTTTGTATCATAAAGTGCATTTGCACGGTGAAAGAAGAGAAAGCCGTGATCTTCACTGGTTGAAAGTCCCAGACCGACTCCTGTCACACTTAGTATTCGCCGGGGATCTTTGATGTGCTTCAGCACTTCCACCCTTAGCTTAATCAATGAAAAGTCAGCATACTGCTTAATTTTACGCAGCAGCACACCATCTGCCTGCTCATACCTTTGCATTGCAATAAGTATCCGGACTCTTAAATGAATTTCTCTTACAGGCTTTTTTAGAGGATCGAAAGTGTAGCGTAGTTCATTTAAGATTTCTAAACCAGAATTATATTTTTTTTGTTCGAAGTATGCCTGCGCCTGTAAATAAAGTCCTTCTTCCAAAAATTGAGAAGCGGGATGCAGCTTTTTCAGGTTACTAAAAGCGGAAATTGCTTGTCTCCATTTTTGCTGATCATGATTCACCTTGCCAAGCAGATACAAGCGGTCATCATCACGCTCACCCTGTCGATCAACCTGACGCATGGCCATGATTGCGTCCTTTGGTCTTTTCTCTATTTCATACAGGATGACGCCATACCAAAAATAGTAATCCGACAGACGTGCAGACGCGGAATAATCTTCGAGCAGCAGTTTCAAGTCCTGAAATGCTTTCATGTGCTCCGCTGCCAGCAGCTCAATCACAGTTCTGAGAAAGATACTTTCCTCATGCACAATTAACGATGTCTGATCCTCTGCTGTCTCCATTGAGTGGTTAAAGGACCATTGCAACCACTGTTTTGCCTTTTTTCTCTGCCCCTTGCTTAAGTAGAGATAGGCATAAATCAGTTCCATTTCACCTTGCCAGGCACGCCATGACTTAACTACAGACTTCAGTTGGGGCTGTTGCTTGAGTAAAAAATTATATTTACCACTTTTTACAGCATGGTGCATTAATTCACGCAGTGATTGATCACGGAGTAGATCATCATTTATTTCCTGCCATTTCGCCCAAGCCCTTTCGTATTGTCCGGCTTCTAAATGTAGTCTTAACCAGGCACGTGCAAGTTGATCAGGATTCCTGACACCGAACTCCTCCAGAGACTTCATTGTTTTTTTTGCTTGAGACCACTGTTTCAAACTCATCTCAGCAACTACTCCAAGCCACAAGAAATGCTCCATTTGAAGGTCATTGTAAAACTCCGGCTGAGTAGCTTTATCAGCAACTAAATCTGCTAATTCCTGCCATCGCTTTTCCACAAAATAATGTTCCGCCAAACGTACCACATGCTCAAAATCATATTCAAATTGCTGAGTCATGCTTTCAAGCACAAAAAATATTTGGTCACTCTTCTTCAATTTTACATAAGTCAGGTATTTTAAATAAAGAAGTTGGATACGTATTTTTTTAATACTGATTACCGCCTCATATTCCTTAATGAGCGCTAATGCTTCATCATATTTTTTTTGCTTTAAAGCCAGCCACGCCAATGTATAACGGCTGAAATTTCGGAAGTCCCCATAAAGCGCAGAACTGTTGTTCTGCTCGAATGAGTCCAGAAAAAATGTTAGCTTTTTTTCTGCTTGTGCATATTTTTTCTGTTTCGCAGCTATTTGTCCCTGCCAAAACCATGACGGTGTAACCCAGGGTGTTTCAGAATAATCATCCGTAACTGCCTGGAATCTCTTAAGAGCCACATTCAGGTCGCCACGAAACAAATGAACTATGCCTTCTTTGTAAAATTTTCCTGAACGGTCAAGCCAGCTGGGGTCATCCGGAATAAAACGAGGATAATGCCAATCTGGAAGTTCAGGAAATTCTGCCTCAGAAGCTGAGACTAATGGTAGCTCCGGAAGTTCCGGTAAACGAATAGCTGGAACAGGTAGCGGGAATGTGCCGTAATGTGTCTTTACCTCAAGGGCATTGCTACTACTTCCTGAGAATCCGCTTGATGGCTGACAAACTACAATAATAGTCAGTATCAAAAGTATTAATGAATTTTTTTTTCTCATTTTTAAAAAAAACTATTAATAACAGGTTATTATCTGAATTATAGTCGTTTACTACTGACTGACTTTAGACAATGGCTCTCGATCATTTGATTACGAAAAGTAATCAGTTCAGCGGCTGTCTGATTCAAGTCTTCCGCAGATAGCTCCATTGCAAAGTCATAGCTGCTCATTGCATGCTGGTAACGTGGATCATAGTAGTCCACTAAAAGCATCTGTACTATGTTTTCAATTTCACCTTGTTTCAGCCACAGACGTAATTGTTCTACTTTTACTTTTCCGAGCGCCACTTTCAGTGATTGCAAAATTGAGTCAATTTGCTGAATACTCTTTGCATCACAAATATTATACTCTTCAACTATACGGCTGATTCTGGTTTCCAGTGTAGCACTCAGTAGCACCAACTTTCCGCTCTTCATAGCATTTGCAAAAGTCTGCGGAATAAAAACCTGTCCCACTTTTCGGCTTTCACCTTCAACAAAAAGAAAGTGATCGGCCGGAAGTTCACTCAATTTTTGCATGAGCAGAGCTTCAAAATCTTTCTGAGTCCGGGGAGTTTTGTGAATAGCGCCAAACAGGGAGCTACGATGCTGCGCCAGACCTTCCAGATCCACGTGATCCGGAAGTTTTTGCAGGAGCAAAGTCTTTCCAACACCAGTCTTTCCATGTAACACAATGAGTGGCGGTGCTGAATTCTCAAGTTGCCGGAGGACAAATTGCCGATAATATTTGTAACCTCCCTGCATTTGAGAAACACGGAATCCGTTTGCCTGAAGTAGCCTCACCACAGAAGCGGATCTCATCCCGCCGCGGGCGCAATATACAACGAGTTGCTGCGATTTTATCGCTGAAAGTGATAATAAAAACTGCTGAAGTCTCGGCTCAAAAAAATCTAATCCTTTCACAACAGCGGCATCCCGACCAATCTGTTTGTAGATTGTTCCAATTTCCGCGCGTTCCAAATCATCAAAAAGCGGAAAACACAATGCACCTGGAATACTCCCTTTTGCAAACTCCTCCGCCGTCCGTACATCCAGCAAAAGCATGTCCTTTGCAAGAACTTCCTCCACTAATAATGCAGGGAAACCGCCTTTGAGAAAGCCCTCAATTCTTTTGGAAGACGGTTTTGCCCGAGCTGACAAAGAGTCGGTGTTAATCATTCCTCTGTAGCAGTTTCCTGCGCTGAAAGACTTTGCTCAGCAGGATCAAGATTGTTAAAAACGCGTACTTTAAGATTGATGGTATCTGCAATTTCCGGGTTTGCTTCCAAAAATTTGATGGAGTTATCACGACCCTGACCTAACCTCTCTTTTTCGTAAGAGAACCAGGTTCCGCTTTTTTGCACAATTTCCTCATTCACAGCTAAATCAAGCAGGACACCAATTTTGGAGATTCCAACGCCATAGATTAAATCAACTTCGGCAATTCTAAACGGCGGTGCCAATTTATTTTTGGCAACCTTGATTTTCATTCTTTGACCTTTTACTTCATCTCCGCTCTTAATCTGACTCGCACGTCGAACATCAAGGCGTACACTGGAGTAAAACTTGAGTGCATTACCGCCTGTTGTTGTTTCCGGATTTCCAAAAACCACCCCAATTTTTGAACGAAGTTGGTTAATAAAAATGAAAATTGTATTGGACTTTGAAATCACACCCGACAATTTACGGAGGGCTTGTGACATCAGGCGAGCGTGCAGTCCCATGTGCGAATCGCCCATATCTCCTTCCAATTCGTTTTTAGGTACAAGCGCTGCTACAGAGTCAATCACAACCATATCCACTTTACCAACGCGGACAAGCTGCTCCGCGATTTCCAAACCCTGTTCTCCGTAATCAGGTTGAGCCAGCAAAAGATCTTCAACCTTAACACCTAACGTCTTGGCGTTATTTCGGTCAAATGCGTGCTCAGCGTCTATGAACGCGGCTACACCGCCTACTTTCTGGACTTCCGCAATCGCGCACAAGGCTAAGGTCGTTTTCCCTGATGCTTCCGGACCGTATATTTCAATGATCCGTCCACGAGGCAAACCTCCAATTCCAAGAGCAATGTCCAGTGCTAAATTTCCGGCGCTGACCACAGGAAACTTGCTCACAGTCGAACCGTCCATTTTCATAATTGAACCTTTACCAAACTGGCGTTCAATTTGCGAAATAGCCGTTTCCAAATCTTTTTGTCTTTCTTCAGTCAACATAATTTCTCCTTAATTTAAATAGTATAATTTGCCCAGTTTTCACTGAATTAACGTTCGATAATTTGGGATCTGCCCTTGAAGAGTTGGGGTTACAAGTTGAATTTAAAAACGCATCCGTAAACAACTCCTGTAAAATATTTATACCTGTATATTTAGACAGGTTTGATGGTCACGTAAGATGTAAATCTCAAGAAAATGTTGGTTAATTTGGGAGGGAAAAACAATTTGACACCACAGTTTCTTTCAATTCGCAACGTTCTGGACATCCAGAAATTTGTGAATAAAATCGTTCAGACTTTTTACGTGACCATCAGGTTTAATCTGTAAATAATAATCAGACTGAGCTGAAGTCGCAATGCTATATTCAATTTGGTGTGAAAGTACGGCAATTTTCCGGCAGTCTCCCCCTGCTCCTTGACAGATCAGACTTGGTGAATTATTGTGATAAACATGAAAAGCAATTAATTCTCGTATTGTTTTTCTTAAAATAAATAAATTGTAATTATGAAATTTGTAATATCTGCTCATTCGTATTATTCTTGAAGACACCTTGTGATCTTTTCAGGTAACTTTCATCACAGTTGTATTGAGTTGATAAACAGCGGTCTACCTTGAACCTTGGAAGCTTATCTTGCTATAATGTTACTATTCTGTTTCACGATTAACCGAGATTTTTTAAATGAAAAAAGTACTTGTTACAGGAGGTGCAGGTTTTGTTGGATCTTTCCTTTGTGACCACTTAATTGAAGAGGGTCACGAAGTTATAGCAATTGATAATTTTTTTACAGGAAGCAAATCGAATTTACGGCAGCTTGAGAGCAATCCCAATTTTGAATTGATACGTCATGATATCGTGGAACCTATTCTATTGGAAGTGGACTGGATTTTCAATCTGGCATGTCCGGCTTCTCCGGTTCATTATCAGTACAATCCAGTAAAAACCGTAAAAACCAATGTTATGGGTACTCTTAACATGCTGGGTCTGGCAAAACGTGTTAACGCTCGTATCTTACAGGCTTCCACTTCGGAGGTGTACGGTGATCCACAAGTGCATCCTCAACCGGAAAGTTATTTTGGCAATGTCAATCCTGTCGGTTTGCGAAGTTGTTATGACGAAGGCAAGCGATTGGCTGAAACGTTAATGATGGACTACCATCGTCTTAGTCAGGTTGATGTAAAGATTATTCGAATCTTTAACACCTACGGTCCAAGAATGCATCCGGATGACGGCAGGGTTGTCAGCAATTTTATTGTTGCAGCACTTAAGGGTGAACCAATCACAATTCACGGAGAAGGATTACAGAGCCGCAGTTTTTGTTACGTCACAGAATTGGTGGACGCAATGTACCTTATGATGCAGACAGAAAATTTTACCGGTCCGGTTAACACAGGAAACCCTGGAGAATTTACAATGATTGAGTTGGCGGAAATAGTCCTCGAAATGACAAACTCAAGTTCCAAACTGATTAAAACCGCAGCACGGCCTGACGATCCCGGACGCCGTAGACCAGACATTACACTCGCTAAAAAAAGACTCGGCTGGGAACCTAAAATAAAACTCAAAGAAGGACTGCGTCCAACCATCGATTATTTTGATGAACTCTTGAAAGGTGCCTGAGAAGTACTGATCACAAAAATATTGCTGCTTGCTTTTTAAGCTTTTTATTTTTGCTGAAGGTGCTGACAAACAAAATATCAATCCCCGAAAACCTTCATGCTCCTCTTACCAGTTCCACCGGAACTAATTAAAATCGCAGAAGCAGTTGCAAAGTCCAATGGTCGCTGCCTTCTCGTCGGCGGTGCAGTACGGGACCACTTCATGGGTAGAAAGATCTCAAAAGACCTGGACGTGGAAATTTACGGCATGAGCCCCGAAATTCTTGAATCAGTGCTTGGAAAATTTGGACATCTTCATGCAGTAGGAAAAAGTTTTGGTGTACTGAAGCTTAAAACTCCAGATGCAGAATATGATTTTAGTCTGCCCAGATCCGAAAGCAAATCCGGAAAAGGTCACCGTGGTTTTCTGGTAACTACTGATTCCAAAATGAGTTACCGAAAAGCTGCTTCACGTCGTGACTTCACTGTCAACAGTATCGGTTATGATTTGTTAACACAGGAAGTGCTGGATCCTTTTGATGGTTTAGCTGACTTAAAGCGCAAATTACTGAGGCATATCGGCCCCTCATTTGCGGAAGATCCGTTACGGGTTTTAAGGGCGATGCAGTTCTCCGCACGTCTTGAATTTGAAATTGCACCTGAAACAGTAGAACTTTGCTGCCAATTAGACCTTGCCGAATTATCAAGGGAGCGGATTTTCGAAGAGTTCCGGAAGTTGTTTTTAAAAGCAAAACACCCTTCCATAGGTTTGGAAGCTGCCAAAATGCTCGGAATCTTAACGTATTTTCCGGAGTTGAAAGCGCTCATAGGAGTACCGCAGGATCAAGAATGGCATCCGGAAGGTGATGTCTGGATTCACACTCTGCTTGTGATGGACGAGGCTGCACAGTTAAGAAAAGGTGATGAAAAACAGGATTTGGAATTAATGTTCAGCGCGCTTTGTCATGATTTTGGAAAACCGCAGACTACTGAATTCTTGCGTGGACGCTGGCGCAGTCCTGCTCATGACATCAAGGGTG
>Ga0114999_10008457_pt1 | contig 11473 bp, 9 predicted proteins | sample ArcticOcean_MG_C_3_FD_89820 | JGI IMG/M metagenome (GOLD analysis project Ga0114999, IMG submission 89820) | Marine microbial communities from western Arctic Ocean - ArcticOcean_MG_CB8_126 | ecosystem: Environmental > Aquatic > Marine > Oceanic | place: Arctic Ocean: Canada Basin | collected...
CAAATACTCACAAATTGTCTACGCCGACTCTTTTGCCAGTAGTAAATCCGAATATTCAGGCTATTTCTCCTAGTGAAATGTGGGATATCGGATTTGAAGCATTGATTACTAATTCATACATTATTTGGAAGGGAGAGGAACTCAAAGAAAAGGCCCTCAAACAAGGTGTGCACAAACTACTCAATTACCCAGGGGTTGTAATGACTGATTCTGGAGTTTTCCAGCAATATGTGTATGGCGATGTTGAAATCGGTGAAGTAGAAGTAGTTGAGTTCCAGCGTGATATTGGTGTTGACATTGCAACAATGATGGATGTATTTGGGCGGCCTGATATGACTAGAGAGGAACTCGAAGATGCAGTTGCGGTGACTGCTGAAAGAGGGCCTGCGGCATTGGATGCCGCAGGTGACACATTGTTGAATGGCCCTATTCAAGGTGGGACATACTCTGATTTACGAGAGAAGTCTGCTTTCATGATGTCTGAGATGGATTTCGCAGTCCATCCGATTGGTGGGGTTGTACCATTGATGGAAAACCAACGTTACCGCGAATTAGTTGAATTAATAGTTGCTAGTAAGTCACAACTTACTCCCGAAAGACCAGTGCATTTGTTTGGGTGTGGTCATCCAATATTATTCCCCATTTGCATTGCACTTGGGATTGACTTATTTGATTCAGCGGCATATGCCTTGTTCGCTAAGGATGACCGCCTCCTAACTCCTACAGGTACAATCAAACTTGGTGAAATCCAAGAATGGCCACATCTATCTCCAGCACTTTCCTCAATAACTCCTGCACAAGTAAGAAATCTACCAAAAGGTGAGAAAATTGAATTGTTAGCCCGTCATAATTTACAGGTCACTGCAGCAGAACTTGCACGTTGCCGAGAAGCGATTCGAAATGACACATTATGGGATTTAGTCGAGCAGAGAAGCCATGCTAACCCAGAACTTAGGGAAGCAACCCTTTGGCTTTACGAAAACATGCCTGCTGACCTTGTGTTAAACACCCCACCTTGCCGTTCGGGGGGAATCCAATGGTCAACTGATGTTGACATGCACCCACGCATTGTGCACGCCTCACACTGGCTTGATTGGGCGCCTCCTCCATGTGACCACCTTGGTAATTTAATCAATATTGAAGACCGGTTTGTGGTTATTATTCACAGTAGTTCTGGGCCTTGGCGTGAATCTGATGGTGCGGTAATCTCCAAAATGGTGCGCAATTGGCCACAAATAGTGCCTTTAGTTCATACTCCAATTGGATTGATTCCTTTCCAACTTGAAGATCTTAATCCGTTTGCCCATGTATTAGGCCCCGCTATTCTTTGGGACGCCTCATTGCCCGAATTTGATGGCCAAGATGAAGTTGAAGACTATTTTTTACCTCTAGCAGAAGAATTACTGGATTGTAATCTTGAAAGAGTTGTGTTACATAGCTCTAGAGATGAAGAAGAGGAATTATTTGAGCGCCTTACTATTTTGCTCGGCGAGAAAAAGCCTTCTGGTGAAGGAAAGCGCTCAGATGTCAGAGGCCATCATCAGCGATATGCAATCTGTGATAAAATTAATATGTTCTCTGGCTTAGGCTACGATGTAACTCATTCTATAGCACAAAGCCTAACTTTTGTGATGAGCCGAACTAGACGTGTGAACAATGTTTTGCTGGACGATGTCCATATCTTCAGTCAGAGACTAACTGACGGTGGTTTGAGTTTAACAACGGATGGTGCTAAGTGGATTCATGGATTGATGGTAGCAGATTCTGAAATTGTTGGACTCCCAGAAGTAGTCATTGATTCAGACGCTGAACCTTTCGTTCGAGATGGTCGAAATGTTATGCATGGATTCATTCTTGGCCACCAAGGATTGCTACGAACTGGTATGGCATGCTTGATAGTCAATCAATCAGGTAAATTAGTTGCTCACGGTATAGCTCAATGTGGGGAACGCGAATTACTTGCCTTTGGCAAAGGAATTGCTGTGAAAACACGTGGCGGCATCAAACTCAGTTGAATACGAATTTGTCCGGTATAATCTCCTTTCCTTCATTTCAATCGTTGGATACCATTAGGGGATTGATTCAAGGGCTATCTTCCCCTCACACAGTGAGGGGGGGATACATTGCAGACAATTATTGCAACAGAGAATCTCACTAAGATGTACGGGCCCCACGTCGCTCTAGACGAAATGAGTCTGAAAATCAATAGTGGTGCAACAGCTCTTCTAGGTCCTAACGGTGCAGGTAAAAGCACTATGATCAAAACACTGCTAGGATTAATTCAACTTACATCAGGAGAGGGTGAAGTACTCGGTTACAACATCCGAACAGAGGGGGATAGTATCCGCCAAAGAATTGGCTACATGCCTGAGTACGATTGTTTGACACCTGAGATGAACGCGATACATCAAGTGAAGTATTGTGGTGAATTAACTGGGATGAACACTAATGTTGCGATGCAAAGGGCACACGAGGTCCTAGAATACGTTGGTTTGAGGGACCAACGTTATCGCGAGATTTCAAGTTTTTCAACCGGAATGATGCAAGCGACAAAATTAGCGTGTGCAATTATCCACGACCCTGAACTTTTGATTTGTGACGAGCCAACCAATGGCCTAGATACAAAGGCTCGTGGTTTCATGCTTGATACTTTATTTCAAGTGGTTAAGCAAGGCAACAGGTCAATTCTGATGAGTAGTCATCTGATGGATGATGTGGAAAAAATATGTGACAGAATTGTTATGATTCACAAAGGAAAATTGATTGCTCAGGGTAAAATTGAGGATTTGAAGGCAATTGACCGAGAAATTGAGATTTGGGTTTGGGGTGGCGCTTCGCGAATGGAAGCGGCATTGAATGACGCTGGATTAACACCTCGCAGAACTGGTAGAGTGATGCGAGTTGTGCGCCAGGATGAAACCACTTACGACTTGGTGCTAGAATTGGCTGCCAAGTCAAAGGTTCAGATTCGCAGAATGGAAGATTACGAACCATCTCTAGAAGACCTTTTCCTCGTCATAATGGATCGTCTAGGGTATGGGATAAAATCATCTGCAGATTTGTTGCAGTCACAACCTCCTACTACCTCAGTTGCACCCGCTCCCTCACAACCAGGAGGGAATTATTGATGGAAGATGACATACCATCTGTTGATGATTTATTTGCTGGGGATGATTTCCCACCTTCCGAGCCAATCTCAGAGGAAACCCTCCCAATCATAGAATCAATACCTCAACCTAATGTTGATGATAAGATTGAATCTTTGATGGCTGTTGAACAAGCATTACCCCAGCCAGATATCCTACCCGCTGATGCTGAATTCATGGGTGAAAAGGGAGGGGTAGTTACCGGGAGAGGCCGAATGGAGGCTGCCTTTGGTACAGGTGATGGTGATGAAATAGCAACCGCACAAGTAGCACAAGTTGCATCTGATGCTACAGCAGGAACAATCTTTCACCAAGTGTATCGCCCATGGCGTGGGAAATTGAATAGTCGTTGGGTTAGGAATTGGGCAATTCTGCGATACCACATTTACGGACTTTTTTCAAAGGGACACAAACCATGGCCGGTGATGACAAAATTAGTTCTTTTTGGTGTCCTAATCACTTCACTTGGTGATTTGCTAATGCTCACAGTCGGCGCTGCAACGGGTGTTGAAGCGATAGAACGTCTAGCTGGAATATCCCGTGGTAATTTGTATGGACATGTCCTGTCATTTTGGTTTAGAAATGCCTGTACTTATCCGATAGTAACGGCATTAATTATTGGAGGCATGATAAGTGAAGACAGACGAAACGGTACTTCGGCACTTTACTTCTCACGTCCTGTGAATAGGCGAGATTATGCTGCGATGAAGTTTCTTTCAGTTGCAGCCATACTCTCAGTTGTTGTATTGTTCACACTTTCTGCCTATTACCTAGGCGCAATTCTAGTCGGTGGTGAAGGTTGGTCTTATGTCATGGATACCGGATTATTGTTCCTAGGGGCGTTTATTGCAGGCACCCTTCTTGTATTCACATACACCAGTATTGGGCTTGCACTGTCATCAGTTAGTTCTGGTAAATTCTTCCCTGCTGTAGCCTTCATTGGATTGATTTTAGGAACAAAAATGGTTGCATTCTTGATATGGGCATTGTTTGATAGTAGTGCAATTTACCTAATTTCACCATATGATAATTTGGCCCATGTAGGGCAATGGATGCTTGGATTAAACCATACTTACGAGCATCCAGCTTCTTGGAGTCTAGTGATGTTGATTACGATGAATGCCGTATCTCTCTACATTCTCTCTGCTAGAGTTTCTTCTTTGGAGGTGACACGCGAGTGATTCCTGACCTTTCTCAAGTTGGAACTGGAGAGACCAAAGAGTGGGCCCCAGTTGCTGAAGCGCCTCACATTATGCTCGACCATGTAACCAAAACCTATGGTTCAGTGATGGGTTTGAATGATGTTAGCATAGCCATCAAAGGTGGTGTGACCGGAATCCTTGGCCAAAATGGTGCTGGGAAATCCACTCTGTTCAAGTTGATTGTAGGTCGATTACGACCCAGTTCTGGAAATGTGCACTTGTTTGGTACCAACCCATTCAAAAATCCCGCCCCATATTCAAGAATTGGCTATGTATCCGAATCAGAGCATCTCTATGATTGGATGACAGGTCTTGACTTTGTAGCAACTCTTGCGCGCCTTTACGGCTATACTAGAGAAGAAGCAAAAGAAAAAGCATTACATGTTCTTGATTTCGTAGGATTAGCTGATGTAGTAAACAAAGAAATTGGTAAGTATTCCAAAGGGATGAGACAAAGAGTAAAAATCGCTCATGCATTAGTCAATGATCCTGACTTGATTATTCTCGATGAGCCATTAGCAGGATGTGATCCATTGGCCCGTACCACGATTATGAACGTTGTACGTGAACTTGGGGCGATGGGTAGGACAGTGCTTGTAAGTAGTCACATACTTTCTGAAATTGAACGAATTACTGAACAGATAATGATTCTTCACAATGGGCGACTTTTAGCTCTTGGAAACCTCCATGCTATTCGTGAACTTCTTGACCAACATCCTCACCGAATTCTTCTGCGAACTGATGACCCAAGAGGGTTGGGTACAGCGTTCCTACCCCACAAAGACGTGTATGGGGTTCGCTTCCCAAATAACGATGAGTTAGTGGTTGAAACCAATAACCTATCTTCAGTGCATCAATCACTTCCAAGTATTTGTCATGAGAGTGGAATCAGAGTTACTGCAATTGAGAATCCTGATGATAATTTGGAGTCCTTACTTGGATATTTGATTGAGGGGAGGTCCTGAATATGGAGGATGACCCCACTGATTTCATTATGGAACCTAAGGTACCTCTAGACTCAATGTCTGAGGTGCCACCTCAAGTGGAATCGAAACCTCAAACTTTTGAGAGCCAGGTTGAGGAGGCCGTAAAAGCCCAAACAATTGCAGCCACAGAACCTCCTAAACCAATGTACGTGAGCGCACCAGCTGCTGTGGCAGGGGCGGCAGTAGCACAGTTACAGAAAGTTCAAACTCAAGCAGCACAAGCATTCCGACCCCTGACTAATACCGTTTGGAGCAAATTAGACCGTAAGGCTACAGCCGTCACAGAATTCACCTTGCGCCAATATAGGACTAAGAATTCAACTTGGGTTGTGCTAGGTATTGGGATGGTGTTTGTTGCCATGATATTGATGTTTTATGGTGAAGCGATGTCATCAGGTTTTGAATCCGTTGACAATGATGGGGATTCTTTTGATTGGGATGGCGATGGTTACCCAACGGGGCAAGAGAGAATTTACGGGACAAACCCTTGGGATGAAAGTAGCCATCCAGACCCTGAATTGGTTGCCCCCGACCCTCCTGAAAAATGGATAGACGAAGATGGAATTGATTGGGATGGCGATTATTCTAACTCAAATCAAGGATATGATGATGATGGAGATTGCACAGGTGAGGGATGGGTGGATTCTGAATCATTTGAAATTCCTTACGACCAAGATACAAACGGTGATGGAATTAATTGTAATGTTCGATATACAATGAATTCAACTACAAAGACAATCTACATGATAAATGCTGATCCTAATGTTGATGAAGACCCAGATGATGAGGAATTCCTCAAAGAATCACTTCACAGGGCATTCGTTCTTGGGTTTGGGAAAATAGGATTTGCTTTCTTAATTGGAATCTTTGTGCCTCTCTTTCTAGCAACAGGATTGGTTCGAGATGAAATGGATAGAGGCACTCTTCACTATATCATGGGTAAGCCGATAGCGCGTGCTGAAATTCTTGCTTACCGGCTTCTAGGATATATTGCTCTTGTTTGGCCGTATGCTACGGTGTTAATCCTCTTCACTGCGATTGTCACAGGCTTCCTTGCCCCTTCAGATTCCATATTCCGATTCCATGACATGTCAGCTTGGTTAGGGGTATTATTAGCGTCTTGGCTGATGATGTTAGCATACGGTACAATATTCTGTACATTAGGAGTCATTAGTCCGAAATACGGTTTGTGGATTGCAATTGGATTTGGCGTATGGGAATTCGCTATGGCGATGATTTCTCTAGGCGCACCAAATTTCCCACTTACTTGGTTATCGGTTTCACATTGGGGGATTGAAATTATCAATTGCACATCTGTACTGGCTTATCCAGATCAAAGTTACTTGATAGAGATTGCTAATATGAATAACGATTGGGGCAGTGAAGCGGCATTAGCAGGGTTCTATAGTCCGCCAAGTATTGTTGCAGGAAACCCTTTTGCCTCACTACTAATCTCAATTTTTGTCTTGGTTTTATTCACTGTTTTCGCTCTCTTTATTGGCCAATCTAGCCTAAAGCGAAAGGAACTCAATTGAGGCTTCAAAATGTTGGACCCTAATCTCGAAGAACCTTCAAGGAAATGGAGTGAATTAGAGAAGTTTGAGGGTGATTTTTCATCATTTTGGCATCTAGATACACTTCCCCCGCTGCGTCGCCTTTCATGGTGGTGGTGGTGGTGGTTAGTGCTCATACCAGATCCAGATAGACCAGGGCGTAGTAAACAGTTGATGGTGCTTTGGTCAACGCGTGATTGTGAGCGTATTGATGTCAGCGGATTTGATTGGTGGGGTGGCGGCAGAACCCATACTGATGAGGACGGTGGAATTGTTTTCCCAGGGATGGTAGCCTCATGGTGGTTCGACGGAGAAAAGGTGTTTGAACCACTTGTGCTTAAGGAGGCGAGGATGGCCTCTATCAGTGCAACTCATCCCTTGTGGGGTGCTGAAGAGTCAGATGGAGGGGGCGCGATAATCCCTATCCTAGAAGACGATTTATCAATGGGATTAGCCGCTGATAGAAGCAAATTTTGGCTTAAATTAACTTCTGATGATAAGGCAATATCAGAGGGTTCTCCTGCCAAGTTCGATTTGAAAATGACACCTTGGAATAGTGAAATTTCTGCCCTTGAATACAAGCATAATGTATATGCTGGAAATATGGGTTATGATATTTTGAGAATTCATGGCACTAAGTGCAGCGGTACAATTGATGGTAAGGAAATAGAAGGAACAGCCTATTTCCAAAAGGTAACGGTTCAAGCCCCATCAATTCCTTGGTTTTGGGGAATGCTACATTTTGATGATGGCTCATATCTAGATTGGTGGCTGCCACACATGTCACTTTCAGTAACTGCGAAAGATTCTAACCCATGGAAATTGAGAGATTTCACCCGCCTTCCATTGGCTGGTGCAGGCATGTTCAAAGATGCTGGACGGCAACGAACTGAAAAGTTTGAACGTTGTGAGGTAAAACTAATCCAGCCAAAAGGAAAAGATGCTGAATATGATTCAGATGGCAACCCTTTGCCAAAATTCCATATCAGGATGTGGAACGGCCGGACTCAAATTGGATTATTAGTCAACGCAGTAGGTAGGGCTCATTGGTCATTTAACCAGCCAACACGTGCTCATTTGACAAGTCATTTCACTTACAATGAATACCCCCTAAAGGTTGAGAAAATCACTGTGCTTGACGAAAAAGGAGTTAGAACACTAGGTGATTGGGATTGGGTTCACGGTAATGCTGAGCATAGTTGGGGTATACTTCACTGAGAGTTCCTTTTTGCATAGAATCATATACAGCCGGTTCCCTTAAGATTTTGAAGCCACGGAGGCCATTCCATGTCAGAAGCAGAAATTATCATAAAAATGAAAGCAAAAACTAATCCAGATAAAGCTCAAGAAAAATTCGATATGACTACATACGAAACGGCATATTATGCATGCCGTCCTACTTTTTTTGCTTTCTTGGCCAAATATATGCTTTGCTTCGCAGTTCTTGGAGTCCATCTTCTCTTTTGGTGGGTGAATACTTCAAATGGTCTAGATGCTGATGCAAATGGTTTTGCAAAATTGGCATTTGGGTTAGTAGATTTCCTCGGTATGACCGGTTTTGTCTTCTGTATGCTCATTGTGACTTGGATGAATCGATTCATGAATTGGTCTTCCAGTGGTGGTTGGTACACAACCTCTCTGCTTATTGTCACCTTTACTCCAGCACTATTTGTGTTGGATGATTTTGTAGCCATGGTTTTAGGATGGTTCGGCAGTGATTTCAACGGTGTCATCCCCTTCGACTGGGACGAATCCTGGTACCTCCTCCTAGGTGTGGGATACTTTGTATTTCTAACTACTCTAACCATTTGGTACAGTCGTTCCTTCAGTTACGGAGTCTCTGATAAGGCGGTCTATCTGAAGAAGGATTTCATGCTTAATCACACAATGCACAAGATTGACATGGTTGACATTGACAATATGAAGTTGAGTCAACCATGGTACGGACGTATTCTTGGCTTTGGGACTCTAAATATGCTCACTGGTAGTGGTTTTGGGGTGCGTGAACGCACAGTATCAATGTCAGCTGGTGGTGTTGCGGATATCGCTGCTTCTGCCGCTGATGATACTGGATTTATTAAGAAAATCTTGAAGAGTTTGTTCTTTATTATTAAACTACAGAGAACTCGAGAAGAGATGAACACTTCAGAGCCAGAGGATTGCATGTATGGTATCAGGAATCCTTCAGATGTCTACAAGTTAATCAATGAACTTAAGGAGGCTATCAGGAATCAGTCTACAACAGCACAAGGTACTGGTCAGCAAGTAACACCAGTTGAAGAACCAGATCCTGTTGAAGCCGCTCCAGCAGAGGCATTGGATGACCTCGATGCTGACATGGATTTGAATTGATTCCACAATCGTCGCGAGCGTTTGATTCATAGATGAGTTGCTGTCAGCAGAGGCTATCGCGAGGGGCTTAGCATGAGTGAAGAATTGATGAAATCAGCAATTGAGATGTTCAGAGAAGGTAATTTAGAGGGTGCAGTTGCAGAACTGGATGAGAAAATCAAGTCAAACCCTGGTATCGCTGATTTACATCATACATATGCAGAATTTGCAAATATGCTCAACACGGAAGCCCAAGATGACATCGTTCCTGGCGGAAAAATCATGATGAATTACAAGAAGGCGATGGAACTAGACGAAGAGAAGGATGAGTACATTGCTGACTTTGCAGGTTTTGCTTTAGAATGTAGGCGAGTACCGATAGCTGTGAAAGAATTTCAACGTTATAGTCGTCGGCTTGAACTTGCAGATATTCCCGTTGATGATATTCTTTACAATGCTGCAAGAAATATTGTTGATACCATTGAGGTAATAGACCCTGAAAGATCTAATCCAATGGCACTACCGTGGCTAAAACAAGCACTAATATGGTCTGTTGGTGGCCTAGGATACTCTCCTGAGGACGCTGTTGAATTATTGACTGAAGAGTGAGGGATATGGCCGAGACGGTCGGTATCGCCTTTGCTTTCTCTTACATTGGAGATGCCTTCCATGGTAGTCAAATCCAACCTAAGGTAAGAACTGTTCAAAAAGACTTGCAGATTGCCTTTCACAAGGCAAAATTTGCCGGCACAAACCCATCACTTCGTATTTCGAGCAGAACAGATGCGGGAGTGACTGCCCGCATGAATGTCGCTGTTTGTGTAATCAAGAAATCAATTTGGCAGAAAATGGGTGATGTGAGATTCCGTCGCTCTCTAAACGACCATCTCAAAGATGTAGTCGTATGGGCTGCTGAAGAAACTAGTCCGGATTGGAATCCAAGAATAGCATCCCGTCGAATATATCGATTTCGTTTGGAAACCATGCGCCAATTCAACAAACCTCATGACCAGGACGTAATTCTTGAAGTGATGAAACTGTTTGAAGGGACTCACGATTTTACTGGATACTGCAGGCCAGAAGAAGGAAGGATGACAACAAGAACGGTTGATTATTGTAAACCATGGCGTATAGATGGTAGGTTAGTGGGATTCGAAATAGGTGCACAGTCATTTCTTTGGAATCAAGTTAGAAGAATGGCATGGGCAATGAGTGAGGTTGCTCTAGGTACTAGTTCTATTGAAGTAATACGTGAAGCACTAGAGAAGGGGGAACAACCTCCATTTTTTGGTTTAGGTCCTTCAAAATGGCTGACTCTTTGGGAGATTGAGTATGAGGATATTTCCTTCAACGACAAATTCGGTGAATTTTTTGATGGTCTGTCCGCCCCACCTGTGGGAATCAATGGTAGGCAATTTGAGGTATGGCAGCAATCTGCAGATCATGAACAAAAGCAATTACTTCTCAATAGCTGGCTTCCCTATCTCTAATATGATAGAAGAAGTTCATCTCCATCTATGAGGTCAAATGCTTCTCTGAGGAATGCCGAAGCAATCACTTCAACTACATCCGTGTGACGTGTAAGGTCTGGAATAAGAATTGCGCAATTGATTGCTTCTTCGCTCTCGTCAATCCTGTTTAGTAATGCAATAATGGCTGTAGCACCTCCAAATGAACGACCTTCGCGTTCAAATCCTTGAATTCGGTGAATCTCAATTTTAGACATGTCGATATCGTTAGCGGCTTGCCTAACACTCTCATCGATTCCAGCAGTTTCAATCCCTGCTGCATTTCTCAAGGCGAGGTAGTGAACAAAAGATTGGCCTTTAACTTTGATATTTAGAGTCCCAGGCCAAGCGGTTACTCCTAGAACCTGTTTGAATTGATCTTGATAATGCGATTGAGCCATGAATATGTGGGCTCTGCCAAGTCCACTACTAACCGTCCCGCGCAACTCCATTGGCAACCCTAGTGCATTCACCTTATGCAATTTTCTTAATGCTGAAGTGAATGTATGAGCAGAAATTGTTTAATCATTTAGCAAATCATTTAGCCATTCTTTAATCCTAATTAATTCATCCATGATGACTTCGTGGCCCATTCTATATCCATTCCACTCGCAGGGATTACCAGCATCAACCATTCTTTCAAGTGCTGCTCTACCCATCAGAACTGGCACCATGTCATCATAGACTCCATGGCCAAAAAGAATTGGAGTATCTCGATTTGCATCACTTGCTTCTGCGTCATAAGTA
>Ga0114999_10008458_pt1 | contig 11473 bp, 9 predicted proteins | sample ArcticOcean_MG_C_3_FD_89820 | JGI IMG/M metagenome (GOLD analysis project Ga0114999, IMG submission 89820) | Marine microbial communities from western Arctic Ocean - ArcticOcean_MG_CB8_126 | ecosystem: Environmental > Aquatic > Marine > Oceanic | place: Arctic Ocean: Canada Basin | collected...
AAATACGCTGCTTTCAAAATTAGGCGCTCTCTACATTTAAGATTAGATACAATCAACTCCGTTGGCAAATTTACTACACACCACTTCAACAAGCCGTGAACGGGCGGCAACCGCGGCGCGTGCATGGCCCGGGCACCCCGTGTTGATAGTGGCTATTAGGGCGTCGCGCCCAACACGCCCGCCAGCGGGGAGGAGACCGATGGCTCTGCAGATCGCCGATCACTGGTTCGAAACCCGACGCGTGGATGACGCGATTACGCTCATCTTCGAGCCCCACGTCCACCCCTTCATCCGCTGCAACATCTGGCATGTTCGCGGCACCGAGCGCGATCTGCTGATCGATACCGGGCTGGGCATCTGCAACCTCGCCGAATTTGCCAAGGATATTCTCGATAAACCGGTCACCGCGGTCGCAACCCATTACCACTATGACCATACGGGCAGTATGGCCGAGTTCGGCGAGCGCATCATCCACCGGCGCGAGGCACAGCTGATGGCCGAGAGCGAAAGCTTCGCCGAGCTGCGCACCGCCAATTTCGGCGCCGACTTCGTAGCGAAAATGGACAAAGCAGGCTATGACCTGCCCGAATTGCTGATCACCGCCCTGCCCCGCGCCGGCTACGACCCGGACGCTTACGATATCGAAGGCGCCGCCGCGACGCGCACGGTCGTGGCGGGCGACGTCGTCAAGACCGGCGATCGGGCCTTCCAAATCGTCGACCTGCCGGGCCATTCACCAGGCAGCATGGGGCTGTGGGAGGCAGGCACCGGCACGCTGTTCTCGGGCGACGCGCTCTATGACGGACCGCTGCTCGACGAGCTCGAAGATTCCGATATCGCGGTCTATATCGAGACCGTCCAACGCTTACGCGAGATGCCCGTCTTGGTGGTCCATGCCGGCCACGAGCCCAGCTTTGGGCGCGAGCGCATGATCGAACTGTGCGACGCCTACCTCGCGCTCCGCGCGGCCTGACGCGGCTGCGGCTGTCGCACCGACGCTGAACTTCCCGCGCCCATCCGATGCCGCTCGCCGATCCCCTGTTCTATATCGTCGCGGTGCCTACGGTGCTGCTCATGGGGATCTCCAAGGGCGGCTTCGGCGCAGGCATCATGGTCACTCCGCTGCTCGCCCTGGTGATCTCGCCGATCCAGAGCGCGGCGATCATCCTGCCGCTGCTCTGTGTCATGGATCTCGCCGGGCTCTACGCCTACCGCGAGGCGCGCGACTGGCGGAACCTCAAGATCATGTTGCCCGGTGCTCTGCTCGGTATTCTCGCGGGCGCGCTGACCTTTCGCTATCTCGACGACGATATGATCCGCCTGATGATCGGCGCGTTGGCCATCGCGGTGCCGCTCTATCGCCTGTTCGCACCCGGTGCCGCCAAGCGCACCACGAAACCGCACATCTTGACCGGCGGGCTGTCGGGCGCGGCCTCGGGCTTTACCAGCATGATCGCCCATTCGGGCGGCCCGCCGGTGCAGTTCTATCTGCTGCCCCAGAAAATGGACAAGGACATCTTCGTCGGCACCACGGTGGTGTTCTTCCTCGTGGTCAACTACGTCAAGGTGATCCCCTATAGCGTGCTCGGCCTGTTCACGAGCGAGACCCTGCTGACCGGCTTGATCCTGAGCCCCATAGCGCCGCTCGGCATTTGGCTCGGCGTGCACTTGCAGCGGCGCATTCCCAAGGAGTCGTTTTACCGGATACTCTACAGCTTGCTGATCCTGGCCGGGCTCAAGTTGCTCTATGACGGCGCCTCGGGCCAGGGCTGGATTGGCTTCTAGGCGGCGGACCGCCCGAGCGGAGAGAGAGCCATGAGCGATACGGAGCTTTGCTATCTGAGCGCCACCGAAGTGCTCGCCGATGACCTGCTGTGCACCTTCGATCACCTCGGCCTAGTCGGCCTTGGTAAAATCGCTGCGCCCGACCCAGGTGAGCGCGACCAGCTCGGCGCGCTAGTCAGTGTTGAGATCGCGCACCGCCTCGGTCAGTTCGCCGAAGGTGGGATCGCCCGCGAAGCCTTCGAGTACGTCGCACTCGGCGTCGTCGATGTTCTCGTCTACCGGCCCGACCTTGGCCTGGTACTCGCGGGTCTTGACCACGATGAAGCAAGCCTGATCAACACTGATATCGCGCATGGCGCGCGCCCCTGCTGCCCGATTAATCGCGCTCAGGCTCGCACCAGGTCGCGTGATCCGCTTTGACCTGAATCCAAGGGCACCAATACGCTAGTTGAACGCCTCGTCGCCATCGAGCGGATAGATCGGCCGGCGCAGCTTCTTGAACTCGAACAGGCTGACGTCCGACGAGGTCACGCCGACCCCCGCGCATTCAACTATATGCTTCGCGATAGGTGCAAAGCCGGCACGGTAATGGATGCGCGACTTGAGCATCAGGTAGCGCTTGTGGGTCGGCTCGATGCCGACCGAGCGAAAGCAACCCAGATCCCAGGGCTCGTGGTTGCGCTCGATCACGACGATCTCGACCTTGCCCGTATCGAGCACCGCCGAGCGCCCCATGGCGGCGCGCACGCCCGTATACATGGGCCCGCGCACGATGAATTCGCCGTCCGAGATATGGCGCACCCGCCCCGTCACCTCGAGCGGTTCGCCGACCCGCCCGATCGCGGGCATGGCGACCTTACCGCCGAGCGAGAGCGTGACTTCCTTGCCCACGCCCACCTCGATCATATGCGCTACTGATTGGGGGTCGCAGATCGCGAAAACGGCGACGTCGTCGAGCTCCTGGCGGATGATCTCGGCAAGCACGGTGGTGGTGTCCTGGGTGCCACCCGAGGCGCAGTTGTCCGCGTGGTCGATCAGCAGGATAGGGCCCTTCTTCATCGTCTTGACCCCGGCGACCGACTGCTCGAGCGGCGGCGAGCGGTAGACAAAATCGGCACGCCTTGCCCAGGCCTCGTCGAGCAGTTCGTCCCGAAGTTTTTCGGCCATCGCTCGGTCACCGTCGGAGACGACGACGCAAGACAGCCCCGCGTTCTCGATATCGGCGATGGGAAAGCCGCCGAACACGGTCGCGGCAGGCAGGCCGCCGGCTTCTTCCTTGCGGCAGCGCTCGACCAGCTCGGCCATGGGGCCGGAATCCGTGCCCATGCACAGCGTGTGCGGCATCAACGGCCGATTGTCCCACGCCATGACCGGGTCGCATTCGCCGTCCAGCGCGCGGATCAGGATCTTGCCCGCGCGCTCACCCGCCTCGTACATGTCGACATGAGGATAGGTCTTGTAGCCGACCATGGCGGTGCAGTTCTCGACCATCCGCGCGGTCAGGTTGGTGTGCAGGTCGAGCGCCACCGCGATCGGCAGGCCGGGTGCGGCTTGACGGATACGCTCGAGCAGGAAGCCCTCGCCGTCGTCGTTGGTCTCGGTGACCATGGCGCCATGCAGGTCGAGGAAGCAGGCGTCGCACCCCGCCTCGATCGATTTCAGGATCGCGTCGGTAATCACCTCATAGGCTTCCGCCGAGACCGGGCCCGAGGGCAGGGCGTCAGCGGCAACCGGGGTAACGATTTCCGCATCCGCCTTGTTGGCGAGGTCGAGAAAGGCGGCGAGCGGCGTGTTGGTGCCCTGGAACTCCATGCGCGCCGCGGCCCCGAAGGCGGGACCGTGGGCGCCGAAGCGCTTGGGCGGCGTGGGCACGGGCGAAAACGTGTTCGTCTCGTGCTTCATCATGGCGATGACGAACCGCCGGGTCATGCTCTTCTCTCCCACCCCCGCACGCGCGGGCTCAATCCCAAAAATACATCGGCGTGTTGGTCAAAAGCTCGTTGCCGTCCTCGTGGACGATGAAGTTCTGCTCGAAACCCGCCGAGCCTACCCCCTCGGACATGAGGAAATGCTCCGAGCTGCACACCATGCTCGCCTCGATGGTCTCGTCGTCCTCGCAGGTCTCCTCACCGTAGATCGGGCGCTCGAAAAAGAGCCCGAGGGAATGACCGTAGAGCGGCCATTGCGCGCCCGCCTGGTCCGGCGGCAAGCCGACCTCGGCATTGAATTTGTCGCCGATCCGCGCCACCTCCTTGGCCTTCATGCCGGGCTTGATCGCGTCCATCACTTTCTGGACAACGCCGCCGCAGGCTTCGATCAGATTACGCTGCTCGTTGGTCGGCCGGCCGATCACGGTGGTCCGTCCGGGGTCGAGCCAGTAGCCATGGGCCATCGGCCCCATCAGCCAGGCGCGCACCATGTCGCCTTGCTTGGCCGCATCGTCGCTAGCGCCGACGATCGGCTCGCGGGCGAAGTTGGTCATCTCCTTGCCAACACCATGAGAGACCCGGAGCAGGGTCGGCACGCCGCCCCGCTCGATCACGATCTTCGCACCCTCGCCTGCCGCCTCGCGCTCGGTCTTGCCCATGAGCAACAGCTCGAACATCTTATTCAGGCCCAGCGTCACAGTCTCGCCGCCCTCGCGAAAGGCGTCGAGCTCGCGCGGGCTCTTGATCAGGCGCGGCTTCTGGACGAGATCGTCCTCGAACACCCACTCGATGCCGGGCGTCAGCTCTTCGAGCTGCTTCATGTATTTCGCACCGAAAAAATCGCTCCCCACCAGCGCTACCTTGCCCGCGATGCCGCGGGCTTTGAGCTCGTCGGCGACACCGACCACCGGATTCATGTGCCAGTCGGCGCGATCGGTCGAGAGCAGCTCGAAGCGCGGGTCGGGCTCGTCCATGTGCAGATGCGGCGTCTCGCCCTTCTGCATGATCACCGCGGCATGCGCCCGTGCGCTCCACAAGGGAGTTTCCGGCTCATGTCCCGAATGGCATGAGTACCAGTTGGTCAGGTAAAGCACGTCGGCGCAGCGCTCGTGGGTGCCCGCCGAACGGCTCCAGATCACCGCGCTCTCATAGCCCCGCTTGGCCATCTCGGCCTGAACATTGGCCCAACGCTGCTCGTACTCGCTTTGCGGAAAATACATCCCGGACATGGCGTCTCTCCCCCTTTGCCGACGCGATGTCCCCGCCGGGCGCTGTGCGGCGTTTCATTTTTTATCGCCGGAGTGGTCCGCCTTGGCCGCTCCGTTCGGGACGCGCCGCCTAGTCCCACCAGTACATGGGCGTCTTCGTGATGATATCGACGCCGTCGGCGGTGACGATGAAGTTGTTCTCGAAGCCCGCCGAGCCGACGCCGTCGCGCGATAGGAAGGCTTCGGTGCTCGCGACCATACCCTCCTGGTAGACTAAGTCTTCGTGGCCCAGGTCCTCGGCCAGCCAGGGCGGCTCCCAGAACAGGCCGTTGCCGTGGCCGAACAGCGGCCACTTCTGGTGCGCCTGGTCGAGCTTGCCGCCAAACTCGGCCTCGATCTCGTTGCCGCGCCGGGCCACATCACCGACCCGCACGCCGGGCTTGATCATATCGGACAACTCCGTGATCAAACTGCCGCAGCCCTCGATCAGCTCCTTCTGCTCCGGCGTCGGCTTGCCGCCGCAGACCGCCGTGCGTCCGGGATCGAGCCAGTAGCCCTGCCAGATGGGGCCGTAGACCCAGCCGCGCACGAGATCGCCCTGCGCGGGCACGTCGGTCGAATAGCCGGCGAGCGGATTGCGGCAGAAGAACTCGATCAGCTCGCCGTGGTTGACCGGGATCATATGGACCGAGCCGCCGTGACGCGTGACCTCGGCCATCGCGTCGGCCGCAGCATCGGCCTCGCTCTTGCCCGCAACCAGCCCGCCGATCAGCAGGCTCAGCGCCCCGGTCACGATCTCGCCGCCCTCGCGGAAACAGTCGAGCTCGCGGGGCGTTTTGATCATCCGCGCGCTCTCGATCAACTGGTCGTCAAACTCCCAGTCGATGTTGGGCAGGCCTTTCTGCAGCTCGGCCCAGTATTTCATGGGAAAGATCTCGGTGCCGCAGAACGCCACCTTGCCGCCGATATTGCGCTCGCGCACCGCGTCCATAGTCGCCTGGATGACGTTGAGACTCCAGCGGTGGCGCGTCGTCGAGATCAGGTGCTCGGGCGGCGGCTCGTCGCAGATCAGTTCCGGCTCTTCGCCCACTTTCAGCAGCACCGCGGTAAAGCCGATGCCGTGATGCTTGGTCGAATCGGGCTGGCAGCCCGAGTTGGTAGAATAGAAATTGGCCAGATAAAGCGCATCACCGCAGCGGTCGTAGGTGCCCGCCGAGCGGCTCCAGACGATGGCCGAATCGAGGCCCTTCTTCTTCATCTCGGCCTCGACCTTAGCCCATCGGCCCTCGTATTCTTCCAACGGAAAATAACGTTCGACCATGAACTTCGTCTCCCTGAACGGCGATTGCGCTGCGTCTCTCCCTCTCCGATTCATAGCCGAGACCGCTTGCGCGGTCACCTATCGATTTGGGGGGTCCCGTTTGCCGGGTCGCCGACCGGCTGCTAGCATGACGAACCGTTTGATCAGGGGAGCGGAACAATGGTCCAAAACAAAGCGGAGAGCGCTGCAGTTTCACGGCGCAACGCCCGCGACGACGAGCAACGGCTCGACGACGAGCAGATCGCGCACTTGCGCCATATTGTGCGCCTCGCCGACCAAATTCCTGGCGACTGGGCCCATATGGGCACCTTCGAGCCGGGCCAGGAGGGCGACGACGCGCTGCGCTACCAGCTCGCCATGATGAGTTACGCGGTTGGCGCCGCGCAGTTCCACCGAACGCCTGCCTGGCGCGAGCTTTACCAAGACATCTTCGAAAAGCTGATCGAGAAAATGCTGCGTTTCGACGTCTGGGGCTACTGGGAGACCGCGTCGCGTGGCAGCAAGGTCTTCGACCCCGACCTCGAAGAGTTGGGCGAAGGCTGGCTCGACCCGGTGGTGCGCCAGAACGTTATGTATAGCGGCCACCTGTTCAAGATGGTCGGACTTTACGAGATGCTCTACCGCACCGGGCGCTACAACCGGCCCGGCTCGCTCTCCTTTGAGTTCAAGCCGGTCTTTCGCGGCGTCGGGCCCGAAACCTTCGCCTACGACCACAAGAGCCTGGGCCAGGCGATCCTCAAGGAGTTTGAACGCAACGACTATCTCGGCTGCGAATGCGAGCCCAACGCCATCTTCGTGGTCTGCAACCAGACCCCGCTGCTGGGCTTTCACCACCACGACCACGTCCACGGCACCGAGATCGCGCCCTTTCTCACCCGGCGCTTCGAAGAGGCCTGGACGAAGCGCTCCAAGCTCTTCACCTCGACCTGCTGCGAGGAGCTGCCCGTCTATATCTCCGTGCGCCAGGAGGAGGTCCTCGAGGGCGGGCTGACCGACGCCTGGTGGTGCGCCATGATGCATCCCTGGAAACCCGACTACACCGAAAGCGTCTATCCCAACGTGCGTAAACGGCTGGTCCGGCCCATGCCCGACGGCACGCTGGGCGTCGACGACACGGCCTACAACCGCTCGCCCGACAGCGAGGTCGGCGATCTTGCGGTCGATCCCATCATGCTCGGCGTGCAGACCTTCGGGTTGATGGCGCTGGCGGCCTCCGAGATGGGCGACGCGGAAACGCTTTCCGGCATGCTCGCCTATGCGGAGAAGCAATTTGCCCCCGACCGGCGCGAGGGTTGCTTCTATTACCCGCGCAACGACGCCATGGGCACCGACAACTACGTCACCTGCCTGATCGGCAACGCGCTCCTGCCCTGGGCGCGGCTCAACGTGGCGGACGGCCTCTGGCGGCTCTACAACGAGCCGTGGGACGAGGCCCATTTTTCGGAACCCACCGTCGAGGGTATCGACTTTCCCGCTGTCCTCGTGCGCCGGGCCGCCTTCGACGCCGCGGACGAACGCCTTACCCTCGTCATCGAGCCCGGTGCCGGGCCGCTTGAGCGCACGAGCTTTCGCATCGCACAACTCGATCGCGCGAAACCCTGGCGCGTGATGCGCGACGGCATTGATCTCGGCGCGGCGGGCGCGGAAGGTTCATCAAGCCGTTGGATCGGTGAGACCAGCCTCGAAATCTCGAGCACAATTCTCGCGGAAACCCGTTTCGGGATCGAAGCCGCCTGAACCGGTTGCGCCTTACTCGTCCAGGGTCTTGAGCTTGCGGCGCATGATCTTGCCCGTACTGGTCTTGGGCAGGTCGGCAACGAACTGTACGGCGCGCGGCACCTTGTAGGCGGCCAGGCTCTCGCGGCAATGGGCGATGATCTCGTCCGCCGAGCAGGACGCACCCTCCTTGAGCACCACATAGGCCTTGGCGGTCTCGCCCTTGGCCTCGTGGGCCTGCGGGCCTGCCCCGACCAGCGCGACCGCGGGGTGGCTGGCGATGACCCGCTCGATTTCGGCGGGATAGACGTTGTAGCCGGCGCTCAGGATCATGTCCTTCTTGCGGTCGACGATGAAGACACGGCCCGCCTCGTCCATCGTGGCGACGTCGCCGGTATGCAGCCAGCCGTCGGGCACGATGGTCTCCCGGGTGCCCTGCTCGTTGTTGTAATAGCCGTCCATGACAATCGGGCCCCGGACCATGAACTCGCCCTCCTCGCCAGGTGCCAGCGTCGTTGCCGCGTCGTCGATGGCCGCGATGCGGCATTCGACGCCCGGAAGCGCGACGCCGATCGAGCCGTGCAGCCTCGGCCCGTAGGGCGAAAAGGTGGTGCCCAGCCCGGCGAGCTCGGTCATGCCCCATAGCTCGATCAGCGGACAGCCGAAGCGCTCTTCGACTTCTTCCATCTTGGCGACCGCCATGGTCTGGCCGCCGACGGTACACTTGACCAGCGAAGAGAGGTCGTAATCATCAAACCCTGGATCCGCCAGCATGTAGAGAAACATCGTCGGCACGCCCTCGAACATGGTGACCCGGTGTTCCTGAATCGAGGCCAGCATCGCAGCCGCGTCGAACACCGGATGAAGCACCAGGGTCATGCCATAGAGGAAACAGCCGTTCATCACGACATTGCCGTAAACGTGGGCGCAAGGCAGCGCCGAGACGACCGAATCGACCGCCGTGCGGACATGCATGGTCGCCGTCATCGCCGTGTTGTAGATCACCGCCCGGTGGGAGAGCATCGCGCCCTTGGGATGCCCCGTGGTGCCCGAGGTATAGCAGATGGTCGAGAGGTCATCGGGCGCGACCGGCGCGGGCGTCAACCCCGGCGCGGGCCGCTCGATCAGGGCGTTGAACGCCGTAACGCCCGGGGGCAGATCGTCGCCGAACAGGATAAGCTCGCGAACTCCGGTCTGCTCCTTGATGTCGAGGATGCCTTCGCCTTTGTCCTTCGAGGCCAGGATCACCTTGGCGCCGCAGTCGTTCGCCACATAGGCGACCTCGTCGGGCGTCAGCATGACGTTAATCGGGTTGAGCACGGCGCCCAGCTTCGGCACCGCATAGTAGCTCACGATCCACTCCCAGGAATTCGCCGCGTAGATCGTCACCCGATCGCCCGGGCCCACCCCGATCCCGGCAAGCCCGCCGGCCAGCCGGTCGGCCAGATTGTCGAGCGCGGCGAACGAAAAGCGCCGTTCATCGACGATCAGCGCGGTCTTATCGCCGAACTGCGCGGCCGCGGCGGGAAGCACCTGACCCAGGCTGTCTAGCATCGGTTCCGGCTCTCGTTTTCTAGTAACCCTTGGCGGGATCGACCCGGTTGATCAGCGGCTCGCCCGCCTCGACGCGGCGGATATTCTCGACCACCTGGGGCGCGCCCGACCAGGGCGTTGCGATGCCCGCCGCGTGGGGCGTGACCTGGATTTTCGGGTGATCCCAGAACGGATGCTCGTCGGGCAGCGGCTCGGTGCGAAAGACGTCGAGTGCGGCGCCCGCCAGTTGGCCAGTCTCGATCAGCGGACTGAGATCCTCCTCGATCAGGTGGTCGCCGCGCGCGACGTTGATCAGGTAGGCGCCCCTGGGCAATTGTCCCAGGGTTTTCCGGTTCAGGATGCCCGCCGTCTCGGGCGTGCGCGGCAGCAGGCAGATGAGAATGTCGCTCTTGGCCAGGAACGGCGCCAGCCTGTCCGGGCCGTGGAAGCTTTCGACGCCCGCGATTGATTTAAGGCTCTTACTCCAGCCTGCGACCTTAAAGCCCAGCGGCAGCAGCTTCCCGGCCAGGTCGCTGCCCAGCTCGCCCAACCCCAGGATGCCGACGGTGCGCTCGCCCGCAAGCGGCTGAGACAGGACCGTCCAGTCGTGGGCGCGCTGTTGCGCCTCGTAGTCCTCGACCCGGCGGTGAAAGCGCAAGGTATAGAGCAGCGAATATTCGCTCATCATGGCCGTGAGTTGAGTATCGACCATGCGCGTGATCGGCACGTCCACGGGCAGCTCGGGATCGGTCAGCAGGTGATCGACGCCCGCGCCCAGCGAGGCGATCAGTTTCAAATTGGGATAGCGCGCCAGCTCGCCCGCGCCCGGCTCCCAGACCAGCGCATAGGCGATCTCCTCGACCGGGCCGGTCTCGGGCCAGACGCGGACCTCGAGATCCGGCGCGATCTCGGCCAGAGCCGCGCCCCAGTCCTCGGGCGAATCGAGATGGCTTTTGAACAGCAACACCATGATGGCCACGAGCATAGTGCGAAATTCTCTGCGGTGGAATCATCCTAATTTCGCCAGCCCGCAAATGCGGGCCGCCTGGCCGTCATTATAGTTTTTCTCCCAGTCAGGGTTTGCAATCACTGCATTGTGCATTGCTTTCAACGTGCTGATAAGGGGGTGAGAAAATATTCGACGGAACTGATACAAGCTGTCCGGGAGACCCCGCGTTTCGGCCCATCCTGTGCCGTCAAGATGATTTCCGACACTGCTCCGAATGTCTGGACATGGCTACAAGCGGACGTGACGGAAGCTTCGTCGGATATCTGCTTTCAGGCATTTGAGCCGAGCATCGGTACGCTGAGAATCATCTAATTACACGGTCATTTATCAGCGTATGTCCTGGATCATCGTCCGACCGCCTTTAAATTGCTCTAACCTTTCGGGGCGTCGCCCTCCGCGAGCAGCGCCTTAAGGCGATAAATCAAGTCCAGCGCCTCGCGCGGGCTGAGTTCGTCGGCGTTGATTTCGGCCAACAGTGCCTCGGCGGGCGGCGAGCCACGCGGCTCCGCCGCCCGGGGGCGCGGCGCACTGGAAAATAACGGCAGATCGTCGGCCAGGGCGGTCAGGCGGCCCGCCTGCTCGCCACTTTCGAGCGAAGTCAGCACCTCTTCCGCACGCCCGACCACGGCATCGGGCAGGCCCGCGAGGCGACCCACATGGATGCCATAGGAGCGGTCTGCCTTGCCGGCGGCCACTTCGTGCAGGAAGACCACGTCGCCCTTCCATTCCTTGACCCGCATGGAGCGGCAGGCGAGCGCGTCGAGCGAGGTGGCTAGGGCGGTAAGCTCGTGATAGTGGGTTGCGAACAGCGCACGGCAAAAGTTGACCTCGTGCAGATGTTCGAGCGTCGCCCAGGCGATTGAGAGCCCGTCAAAGGTCGCCGTGCCGCGCCCGATTTCGTCCAGGATCACCAGCGAGCGCGGGCTCGCCTGGTTGAGGATCGCGGCGGTCTCGATCATCTCGACCATGAAGG